>Ga0209208_10004761_pt1 | contig 19102 bp, 14 predicted proteins | sample S1TSphfallax_3_FD_187694 | JGI IMG/M metagenome (GOLD analysis project Ga0209208, IMG submission 187694) | Host-associated microbial communities from peat moss isolated from Minnesota, USA - S1T2_Fd - Sphagnum fallax MG (SPAdes) (version 2) | ecosystem: Host-associated > Plants > Peat moss >... | reverse complement strand
CAGGGCAGGGGTAAGGGGAGGGCAGGGGAGGGCAGGGCAGGGCAGGGGGGACCTACATCTAATCAAACAAAAATACAAAATTTTTTAAAAATTATTTTCATTATAGACCATATTAAAAAATATATAATCTTTTTGAAAAAAAAATAGAAAATAAATAAATAAATACATAAAAACAAAAAAATGGAGAAACCAAATAAACAATAAAAAATAAAAAAATCCCTACTTGAAAAAAAATAATGAGGTGTGTCTTCTTTCTCCAAACTTCAAACTTGCATCCAAATAAAAATATATATAAAAGTGAAAAAGAAATATTTTATTTTTATTATAGAAAATAATAATAAAAATTAAAAATACATAAAAATAAAAAATAAAAAAGTTAAAAGTTTTCTAAAACATGAACCAAGGTGACCGAAGGTCTCGGGCACCCACTAGTTTGAATAAAAGTTACATGTCTGTCTGTCCAGGTCTCAAGAAACGAGGGGTCAAAAGGAAAAAAAAAGTTCCATGTGTAACTTCCTCCTCTTCTGTCCCTGGCTGCAAAAGGAAAAAAAGTTCCCTATGTAACTTCCTCCTCTTCTGTCCCTGGCAACAAAAGGAAAAAAAGTTCCCTATGTAACTTCCTCTTCCTGTCCCTGGCAGCAAAAGGAAGAAAAAGTTCCCTGTGTAACTTCCTCCTCCTGTCCCTGGCAGCAAAAGGAAAAAAACACACACACCCACATAGGGCAGGGTAGGGGCAGGGTAGGGTAAGGCAGGGGGGGACCAAAGAAAACAACCAAGCAGACAGTAAAGCTAAACGCAGTGATGAAACTGCATACATTTCAACTCGTGTGCCCAAAACTGGAGAACAAAATCAGTACACTATGTTCCTTCTAAATCTCCCAAAAGAAATTAAAATCAAAAAAATATTCATCCACCTCCATAAGGATTGGAATCTTGAGTTGGCAATATTTATTTGCAAAGAACAAACTAAAACATATACCTAATATTGAAAGCTATGAAGCAATAAGTGGCATTTTATTACAAACCCCTTGAGATAAAAAATGCAATTTTGTTAAAGGTTATAACACCTTCATTCTTAAAATGGGTGCAACAATCTTAAGGTGCAGCAAGCTTGGAGCTCCGGAGCTTGCTGCCGCGCTGTAGCATGCTCCGAACTCTGGAGCTTGCTCCAACGAAAGCTTCGAGCTCGGAGCGAACTCCGTAGCAAGCTCCGAAGCTTGCTACAACGCAAGCTCCGAGCTTGGAGCTCCGGAGCTTGCTGGAGCGCTGTAGCAAGCGCGCTGCAACAAGCTTCGAAGCTTGTTGCAACGCAAGCTCCGAGCTTGGAGCTCCGAAGCTTGCTGCCGCGCTGTAACAAGCTTCGAGGCTTGTCGCAACGCAAGCTCGGAGCTCGGAGCTCCGAAGCTTGCTGCCGTGCTGCAACAAGCTCCAAGCTCTTGAGCTTCTCAAGAGCTTGCTTGCTAGGGTTTTCGTTGCTTGCAAAGAAGAAGCCCCTTTTTTTTTTCTTTGGGTAGTTGAAGAAAAAAAAGAAGAACCCTAAACCTTTTGCCCCATTCTCAATTTTTTTTTGTTTTTCTTTTTTTGAAATGCTAAAAGTTTCATAATATATTTAACTTAACTCATGTTTCACTTGTTATGTCATTTTACCATTATTTGCTTGCATTGAAGCAAGCCTCGGAGCTTGCTGCAGCGCGGCAGCAAGCTCCGGAGCTCCGAGCTCGGAGCTTGGAGACTTGCTCCAAAGAAGAACAAGAAGAAGGCGATGCCATCGCCTTCTTCTTGTTCTTCTTTTCTTGTAACACAAAAAAGAAGCAACACAAAGAAAAATGCTTACCTGGGTCCTACGTGGGTCCCGCTCCAGTCACTCCACGCTCCAAGTTCCAAGCTCGTTCCAACCTCCAAGTTCGAAGCTCGCTCCCGCGCCAAGCCGGCTCCAAGCTCCAAGCTCGTTCCATCCTCCAAGCTCCAAGTTCGCTCCCGCTCCAAGTTCGCTCCAAGCTCCGAGCTCGCTCCCGTTCAACATCTCTGGAGCCCGGAGCTCTGGCGATGGAATGAGGGGGGAGGGGTTGGTAGGTGGTAGGTAGGACGAGGGAAAATTTTGGGGTAGAAAAGACTTTGTAAGGCAAACAGCTCTAGGCCACAACACAAGGATATTTTTTTTTAAATACTCCTTGTAGGAGGCCAATTTGAAGCAAAAACCCATGGATATAAGTGCAGCGATCTAAGACTGAGTCACCTGGACTGTGAAAAGAAGACAAACCTGACCTAACCTGCAAACTCAGAGGATGCAGCAGACGAGTGGGAACACGCAAACCCTAGAACCCAAAATGCTCTTCTGGAGTTCAAATTCAAATGGGGGAAAATAGTAGCAAAAACATGAGAAAGGATTCCGGAAGGTGGAGACGGTTTGGGAGGTGAAGAGAGAGAGAGAGAGAGGAAAAGATCGCACCTGCACAGAATGAATCGATGAAGATCAGGGGACTCGCGTTGAGCTTGCTTCTAAACAATCCCGCGAGATGACGAAGCGGAAAGGAAACTACACCCTCAATCCGAACTCAAGACAGTGGGAAATCTCATCGTCCAGCCAATAGTCGAGATCTCAATCGAGATCTCAAAATAAGAGGTCTATGTTTTTGCTCATTGACTATCTTATATATAAAGGCAACAATGTGTTCGTCCGTCTGTCTGTCCGTCCAGGTCTCAAGAAATGAGGGGTCAAAAGGAAAAAAAAGTTCCCTGTGTAACTTCTTCCTCCTGTCCCCTCCTTTCCCTGTGTAACCTCCTCCTCCTGTCCCTGGTAGCAAAAGGAAAAAAACACATCGTAAGCCCGTTCAGCTCACATGAACTTCATGTCCATTGACAAGGATTGTCAGAGGTATCACCACAATGATGGTGTGAGCAGTGACACATTGGTGGGATCATGAACACAGCCGATTTGCCATGTCTAGTGGGCATGACCACCAATAAATCAAGCATATTTTTTAGGACGAATGTCACAACCAAGCCTTGTTCTTTGCATGTCCATCATTCATGGCACAATTAACGAAGAGTTTAAAGAAAACGCACTTCGTGTGTTTAATCCATAGTAAAAAAATATTGAAACTTGAAACCTTTTAATGATTCAAATAAATGATAAAAAATTGATGTTCTAATGTAAATATATATGAAATGAAATATTATTTTTATACCATGATTCCTTTATAATTATATTTTACATATTAAATAATATAATCCCATTCACATTGTGAAAGTTGTGTCCAAATGCATATGATGCCTAAATATTTATACATGAATTTTTTGTTCATAGGTTTGAAAATTTGTGTTTCTTTTTTTGGCCAAAAATAAAAGTTTCAAATTTTTTTGTCAATAAAAGAGTGATCAATATGAAAAATGTGATTATGTGAATGGGTCAAGAAACCGACATTATAAAAAAAAAATGTTGATCAAAATGTGATTTTGAAGATGAATGAAGATATAACATATGAAAAAATATATTTAGATGCATTTGAAATAGCAATGCAAAAATGGCAAAAAAAAAAAAAAAAAAAGTTTAACCCCATTAAAAAGAAATAATAATTTTGGATAAAAAAAATATGAATCATAATATTTTTAAAAATTAATTTTTTAAATGTTGAAAATATTCATTGTGAAAAAAAATTATAAAATGATTATGAAAACTTGAAACAAAGCAAAGCTCACTAAAAAAAACTCCATATTTGGGATATAATAATGTTTATTACATTTCACATGATGAATTTTTCAAAAAAAATTGTCATCATTAAAAATGCAAATTGTATATGAAGAAATGAAAACTATTTAAAGGCATGCACTTGGGCATTGAATAAAAAAAATCACTTTCATTTTGCAATGTCATTTACAAGCATTGGATCTTATGCAAATTTATTAATTCAACCAACATTTATTAACCTTAACAAAGATTTAAATGTTATACTTCATTTAAAATTTGATGTGAAAGCTTATTATATAGAATATATAAAAAAACATATGCATGTGTTTTATAATTTTCTAAATGATAAAAAAATTAACAAATTTTTAAAATTCATTTTCCTTTAAATTTACAACTTTTGATACTACAAAACTTGCATTATAAATATAACACACCACATTAATAAACATTACATAAAACCATGTTTTTCTATGTTGATATAAAATCAATTACAAACATGTTAAGAAAAATTTCACATTACATGCTACAAGTTCTTTAAGACCTATTTCAACATTTAAAAAATATGCGCAAAAATTATTACAAAATAACAAGTAGAAGCAAAAATAATTTCAATTTTTTTCAAATTATAAAGGTTGCATTTTTTAAAACTAGAGAATCTACAATTGAATATTTTTCATCATATATTTTAATTGTGCAAAATTTCACACAAAAGATGGTGAATGTTAATTTCTTTTTTGTGTGAAACTCATCATAAATGTGCAAAAAAAAAATTTTGATCACATTTTGATTTCAATCTTATTTTTAACATTTAAGCATGTTCTAATTGTTTTTTCATCATTTAATATTAAATCCTTCTTGGGTTACTCATAAATAATGCAATATCAAAATTTTAAAAGAAAATCATTGTTACATACACATTACAAATGATATTTCACTTAACACAAAAAATAAACATAAAGTTTTAACACAACACGTATTTGTTAACAATAAAATAATAATGACATGTATTTCCCTAAACAATCAATTTAATTACACATATATTTGAAATATTACACATTTATCTTACACTTTCATTCATTTAAAAAAATAATGATGATGTGTACATTTCAAAATGTATAAAAACATGACATAAATTGCACCAAAAATATACATTCAAACACACATGCCACAAAAAACATTTCAAATTCACCAAATACATTTCACCCCCCAAAAACTCAATGGTTCATATATTTGAATTGACCATTATTCAATACATGGTTAGTATTTTTTTGGTTTACTTTAAGCACATTGGTTAATTTTTTAAAAATAAATGAAATGATGATCTTCAGTTTTAAAAAGTTTCTAATTATAATAACCATCTTGAAAAATAATATAATGCTTGAACATTTTGCCACTTATTGCTATATTTTTTAAGCACCAATGACTAAGATAATTTCATATATCTAAAAAGAAAAAACTTGATGACAAAACATACATTTTTTAATCACATTATTTCAGTGATACTAGTTAAGGTTCATTGTGTTCAACATTTCATCCATGGTATTTTTCATGGATTTTTTTTTCAAAACAACAAGAATACAAAGAAATGTTTTATTGAATTTTTAAAGAATTATACTTTGAAGAATATCATTAGAAATTCAGTAACTAAAGAAAAGTGCCTGAAATCGATTTGTAGTTTGAACAATTGCCAAAATTAATGATAAATCTTTCCAAGGATGATAGTTAATAATGCTATAACAAGAAATTCATTAAATTTTTTTAATTTAATAAACATTGACTAATATGTCCTAATGCTCTTAAACGTGCATAGTATTACTTATATTTATGTAATTGGTCTTGTTGTCTTATTCCAATTTTCTTTCAATTGTTTGAAAAAAATGAAACAAATAAACAAGTGTTTTCTATTCACAATCAAGGAAAGACTTGTACAATTGATGAATCCTTAGTGAGAACAACTATTTATGCTTTGTTATAGAAAGCCTTCATCAACCCATTATCATTAAACAAAATGAAAATTCCTCTTACCAAGCTTACCACATTCCTAGGTCGGACAAGCCTAAATATATATATTAATATTATATTGTGATATGAAATGATTAAGTAATATAATTTCGAAACTTAACATTCATTTGAATATAATACATATTTGAATATGACACATTCTTCTCCCTTTCAAGTTTCAAGGTTTCAGAATGATATAAAGGGGAAATTAGTGCTAACTGCAAACCAATGGAAAGCGTGGGTGGCCAGAAAACATACCAGTGATGGCTTCCCCTCTTCGAACTTTCACTCCCCTACCACTTCCAGTCTGGCTGCCTGCCATCAACCAGTGTCCAGCTTTGGTTTGCACTGCATTGAAGCTTCGGTATCTGGAACCATACCCTTTAGGCAGTCATGATGCCATACTGAACTCCCTCCTGCTGACCATGTTATTTCTCAACCTGGCACGAGTGCTCAATCCCCACCCATCCTCCCTGTGAAAGATGAATACCACTTGCTGCACTGCGCAAGGAATTAGGGTTACATTAGTGTTGATTGGGCAAGGGGATTGGAACTTCAAGAAACTTCACTGCAGCACAAACTGAAGAGTCACTTTGCTTCATGCTCTGACTGAAGTGACTAGCAGACACAAATTACCTTCTGCTATACATCACTGATTGTATGAGGAAAATTTGGGATAGAATTCTGACGTCTCCTTAAAATGCTGAATGATTGACTGAGAACACAAAGAATGGTTGGTAGTACTAAAAGGTCTCTAAAACTATTACAACAGTAGAACTGTAGATTGCAAAAGCATGTCAGCTATGACATGCATTATTTCTCACAAACATTAGTGGCAGGATCAAGAGCAAGCCCACCAGAAAAGAGGACTACAGCAGATGACAAGAGAGTGATCTGCAATCCGATAAGAGATTTGAGCAAATCAGTGTCCTCTTAGTTCACCAGCTCATGGACAAAAAATATTCTAGCAGTTCAAGATCCAGTTGCACATCTTCTATCTGTATGTCTCAAGTAGTTCATAAGGATGTCAAAACTGTGACTTGTCAAGGTCATCAAAGAATGCGTGCTGAAGAGCTGCCTTGCCAGAGATGCGCTTTGCAGGGTTGATTTGCAACATGCTCTGCAATTCAAATTTCACCCATTCAAGCCTTGATATAGTCAGTTTTCTCACTTGATCTCATCACTCACACACCATTTTAAAAGCCATGGTCCTCACAGCAACACAAATTCCTGGACTCATAGATTCTAGCTTACAAAAGAGGAAATGTAACTTACAGAAAGGAGATTGACACCCTGCGGATCTAGGTCAGGCACTACTCTTGAAATGTTTTGAGGTTGCCAGTGGGGATAGTCATGCCAGTCTCTAAGTGTACTGACTCCTGGCCAGACCTCCTCTGTGGGAGTTCCCAGTAACCTGCATAATCCAGTGTAAATTTATGAAAATGGAACTGGGAGTTAGAGTCAGCACAAGTGCTTGCTTGCCAGTAGATTGGGCAGCATTCTTGACTAAGGATAAACTGAAAAGTTAGACAAAAGTGGTTATATGTATCACCTGAAAATGTGAAGCAGCTGCTGGAGCTCTGAGTCTCCAGGAAACAGAGGTGATTTGCGAGACAATTCAGCTACAAGCAAAGCAATCCAGGAAATAACAGTAAATCTTATGTGGTTTTCGCAAACAGGATGAACAACAAGACTTGTTCATAGTCTAGAGCAGCTCGATACTTGGCTGACATATGACTAAACTACTTACCAAAAATACATCCCACAGACCAGATGTCCACAGGTGTTGAGTAATGACTTGCTCCTAGCAGAACTTCTGGTGCCCTGTACCAGAGAGTAACAATCTGAAATACCAACCATGAAATACATAGCAGAATCAGACACTGCCACTGCATGACACAAAAGGGTCCCTGTTAAAAGACTTGCTACTCTAAGATGCTGTGTATGGGAGTAAAGAACTGGAAGACTACCTCATGAGTATAGCTCTTGAGAGGAACAGTGAAGGCTCTGCCCAGCCCTAGGTCAGCAATCTTGAGAAGCCCTTTTTCTCTGTCCACTAGAAGGTTTTGTGGTTTCAAATCCCTGTCAAGAACAAACAAATCTTAGAGGAGGAAGTTTTTCCTTCATTAAGTAGACTTGGGGGCATTATGCACCCAAGATAGCCTCTAGAGATAAACTCTGAGATGTCAAAGCACACATTGTGATCAAAATTGGGTACCCAAGTGGTGAATTAAGTACCTGTGCATAACACCATGACTGTGGCAATGAGCAACCCCTTTGCACAACTGGTACATGAAGCTCTGTACACCATCAAGTGTCAGGTGTTCAGCCACAGCAAGGAGGGCAACTTTCTTTAACATGAGAACAGACAGATAAAACTAAAACTCATGTTACACAAAAACAATCCACCTAGCATGCACCTGCAAAAATATAAGATTGGATTTTGTAACTTGCAAGGAAAGTCACCTTGATAATGCTTGTTGGAAGGGGATTTTTATTACCCCTTCCATGTGAATCAATGTACTTCTTGAGGTCTGTGTCAAGGTACTCAAAAACTAAGTACAGCAATGGTTTCCCCTTCTTGTCTATGTGCTCCACACATAGCAATCTGCATAAGAATCATTAAAAAACAAAAAGATTACTCCCCCAAGTGTAAATGAAAAGTACTGATTCTTTGCACAAATTTCACACATCATCACCTTCAATCCGAATTGCTTTATTGATGATTGTATGAAAGCACATCTATGCAATTGAGCAGAAGCAATGGCAGACCCAACAGCTTCCACTGCAGCATTCTCTATTATTCTTTATTATCTCATCCTGATCTGACCCACATGTGATTGTTTAAGTGTGATCCTCCACAGAACATTCTGCATTTCGATCTGCTTTTCGTGATGCAGTCTCAGATCATTACAGAAAGAAATTCCCTAGGTCTCATCACTCTTATGAGCTCGGCTCTTCATAAAGCCTTGCAAGGAGGCCTACCTCACAACGTAGATACTTTGAGAGAGCATCTGCAAGAGGGAGACTTCACGCAGCGCTGTGCTGGGCACGCCCTCTTCCTCCATATCCAGCCTCGTTTTCTTGAGAGCCACCAAGCGCCCCGTTTTCTTGTGCCGCGCTTTGTAAACTTTGCCGTAAGTTCCCTCGCCGACCTTCTCCAGCTTCTCGTAGTTCTCCATCGTGGAACTGAAAGGTCTAGAAGCCCAGGAGATATTGACACGGCCCAGGACGCTTTGCTTCACGGATGTGTTGTCACGATGAATGCGCGGTAGGACCAAATTCTCTCAAGCAGCTTGGAGGACGACTTCTGGTCGACTTCCTCTGGAGACGCAATGCCTAACATGATCGCCGTTCTTGACAATACAATGCAGAGATATGGCTAGGAATGCCGCACTGATGAGCTTCAGAACGCTTTCGTGAGTAAACGCATGTCTGGAGAAGAAAGGAAACACTCCGCCAATACGTAAAGACGGTAACAAGCTTCACCGATACAACGAGGAGGGAAAGAAACCCCTCGCACAGACAAAGAAGAAAGAAACGCGAATGAAGAAGATGCAGGGAATCGGATTCCCTAGAGACGACGCAATGTGAAATTCGGTGACATATACAGGAAGAATAGAACCAGAGCCAGTACCACTGACAGCACCATCGAGTTTCTGTTCCTTGATGATCTTTCTTCCTATGTTGTAGAGCTTCTTCGTGTTTTCCTTCTACTACCACATAGGCGCTTCTGAAGAGTGACAATAACAGATTGCCATTTCCTGGTATGTATCGATCGCTCTTCCTTTCTGCAAATAGAGCTTGTCAAATGTCTCGGAAGCTTGATTGAAAGAAGAAACAGAGGTGCACAGAGCCCAGAGCTAGAATCTTGCAACTGCCACTATTACGACTCCTTACTGACCAAATGACGTGGAAAAATAAGTTCGATAGAGGGCAAGAGAGCGACAGAGAAATTATTCCACAGATAGTGAACAAGGAAGACATCAGGAAGGACAGGAGAAGATCATTACGTGATGCTGATTATCGATGATTATCAAATAAACAGATTAATACACTTCTTCATATTCCCTGTTTCCAGAGATAAAACCATCGCAAGGAATTAATGCCGTAGAAAATTGATGCCATCTCAGTTCTATGTTCCAGTCCCTCCCCCTCCCTTGTGACGCTTCCACAAATAACCTGGCAGGTGCAACAGGCAGCCGTGGCGGAAAAAAACAGGAAAACACAAAAACAAGACAGAGAGAGCGAGAGAGAGAGAGAGGCCAACAACACAAATACAAGAAAGGCTTTCTTAGTGTTCTAAGGCGTTTTTGGTGAGAAAGGAGGCCAAAAACACAAACAACAACAACAACAACCGGGAGAAAAAACTCACAAGGCACAAAATGCTTGCCGGGGAAGTACGCAGCGTCTTTGTGGAAACAAAAACACAGACGTGAAGAAGAAGAAGAAGAAGAAGGAGAAGAAGAAGGAGATCACCACAACGACAGAGGCAGACGGGGATGAACAAACAGGATTAGCATGATACACAAAGATTAGTATTAAGATTAGTGCTCTAATCAAGATTAAGGAGTCTCGCGTATGTTCCAATCCCGCCTTCTTTTCTTCTTCGTCTTTCTTTTTCTTTCCCCGCCTTTGAAATTCAAATGCAAGTGTGCCAATCATTTGGGCTTGTGTAAAGTATGTAGGTAAATGTGATATGATATGAACTCTGTCTTTTTCTTTCACCCTCTCATTACACAGCACACAGTGGCCAGCTTCACCACATGCTACCTTTGGACTAATCAATTAATTAATTAAATTAAAATTTTGTCAGTTATGTTCAGTAATAAGAATATTCTTTCACAATTTGGTATTATTATATACTAAATAATGAATTCAATGCTATTTTGCTTGGCATTTTTTATTAATACACCCAAAAAAGGTACTTACATGTTGAAATAGTTATATACTTACTCTTTTGCAACCCCACCCATAAAACTAAAACTGAAAATTAAGTTTTGTCAGTTATGTTGAGTAGTAAGAATAATGTTACAATTAGGTATTATTATATACTAAATAATGATTCAATGGTATTTTGTTTGGCATTTACTATTTAGGTGTTAATACTCCCCAAAAAGTACATGTTGAAAACAAAATTAATTTTATTTTTTTGGCTTTTGAAATTCTCATCATGTTCCTAGAGTAAGTTTTACAGTACTGGGTATTATGGGAAAGTATATATATTAGAGCAAGTTTTTAATGCTCGGTTAGAGCTCTCAACCATTGGCTTTACTAGAATTGGGCCTCTACTCAGCTCCACCTCACAAGGGCCCTTATTTTGGTAATGCCCATGGCCAAGGGCTTTAACTAAGCAAAGAATAAACCATTGCAGGGAAATGACTTCTCAAATAGGTATTGTAGACCCAAATTTGTTTGAAGGTATAGGAGAAGGGCCTGTGTATGGGACCTTCTGAATTTGAGATCTTGCTCGAGGCTAGGAGGCAGAGGACTGGGGTGAATATCTAGAAGGTCCCATATGCAAGCCTTTCACCTATGTAAAGTGTTATCCATTTTGATAGATTGTAAGATTTGATAGCTCTTGTTTGTCATCACCTTTCCATTGTCATATTCCATCATTTCACAACTTTCATTGTTCCACCAAAAATGAGAAGAGTCCTTTGCATTGCTTTTGTCGAAAGTGGACCACATGGCATTTGCAAAAGTGGATCCCATGATGCAAAAGGATTTGAGTTTGGAATGGAACTCATTTGTGTCGATTGCATTGTCTTTCTATCTCTAGGTGTTGCATCTTTGTTTTTGGTTGTGCACATAGTAGTGTTGTTGCTTCATTGTGCTTTGGAGGTTTTTGTTGTTTTTTTTGGTTGTATGTGCAATAGTGTTGTTGCTTCATTGTGCTTCGAAGATTTCTATTGCTTGTTTTTGGTTGTGTGTGTAATAATGTTGTTGTTTTGTCATGTTTCAAATATTTTTACTATTGTTGCTTGTTTGTAAATTTTTCACTCAACATCTATTGCCATTCCGTTGTGCTCTAGGTTTCAATATTATATCCATCTTTATGTTTCATTGCACAATCTCCATGGGTTCAATTCAATTGCAGCTTCTTTTGCATCACAAGTGTTCTTGCATGCATTACAATTGTCGTTACATCATAAATATTCTTACATTGCAATTGTTGTTGCATTGTCGATTTTTTTACATCGCAATTGTTCATGCATCGTTGATTTTTTTACATCACAAATGATCTTGCATTGTTAATTTTTCTACAACATGGCATCTTTTTTTTTGCAACTTGTGTTGTTTTTAATTTTTGTGCTTTTGTGTTTTTTATAGGTTTTTCAATTTTGTGATTGCAACCACACAAACATTGTGTGTGCTATTATGTCCTATAGGGATGTATACCATTTTTGTTTTATGGGTTCTATCTGTTTTGTTGTGTGCATTGATTTTAATGTTAATTTGTTTTGTTTGTTAAAATTTATAATTCTTTTAATGTTAATTTGTTTTTTTTTGTAAAATTTATAATTCATTTTCAATGTGTATTTTTATGGCGTAGGTGTTTGTGTGGTTACAACCACGAGCATTGTCTTGGAATGTATTCTTTCCCTCTTGTTTTCATATTTTTGTGTTTTTGTACAATGTTTAATGGTCTTCCTATTAGTCTTCCTTCTGATTCTATTTTGATGTTAATAATTTAGTGTGGTCAATTAATGGTTCTGACATCTTTGTTGATTATCGTTGTAATGATGAATTATTTATCAATTCTTATTTTGTGATAGAAAATGTCTCTCAATTTCATGTGTTGTCTCCTCCTAAATGTAATCCTAATTTATTTGGTCAAATTTTTATCCTTACCTTGACAAATATGATATTCCTTCTAATTCGTGTTCTTCATTTGATTCTTTTATGCATCCTTCTATGATTAATGTTGTTTCTTCTACATCTAATTTTGTTTTTTGTACTACTATTGTCAATGTGTCTTACTCATCTAATTCCATTTTTTGTCTTACCTATGTTATTGTGTCTTATGCATCTTATTCTGTTCTCTCTCCTACTTCCATGACTATGTGTTTTGCATATGATTCCATTTTCTGTCCTATCTTTGTTTGTGTTTCTTGTCCATGTGATTATCAATTGACTATTACTTAAAATTTCATGGTTATTGGATTTGATGTTGGGGAAAAGACAAACCATGATTCTCCTATTAAGGATTTTCCTCTAAAAAGTCATTTTTTGGATCTTGATGAAAGGGAAGTTGAACATGTAAACAAAAGAGGTCAAAGAATCAGAAAAAATGTTGAACTTTGGGCAAGAAATGCGTTTGATGATTATAAAGTTTTTCATGGTTTTGACACAATGAAATCAATCACATATCTTTCAAAAGATGAATTTTCTATAAAATATTTGGTTGATATGATTTCATCTTTTTGTTTTGCAAGTTGTAAAAAAAGATGGTAACATGTATATTCCAATTAGGTAACTTCTACCCACCTATGTTTTAATTTTTAATTTTTAATTTTTTGCAAATGTGTTTTAGGGTTTAGGGTTTTATGAAATTTTCCCAAATCTTAAAATTGTGTACATAGTTTTCTATAAGTTTTTTCATTTTAATTGTTTTTTGCCTTTGTAGTTTTTATGTTTGGAAAATCAAACAAGGCTTTCTTCTACATAAAGCATGATAATTTTTTTGTTTCCACCTTTTATATTTAGTTATTATATAAAAAATTTCGAGCTATGCAAGGGGTGTTGCAACCTTCTATGTTGTAATTATTATGACTTCAGACCTAAATTTAAAACCCTAAACCTAACTATTTTCCTTATTATTTTTTAATTTTCCAATTAATATTCATTGTTCTAATTAGTTTTTCTATTTTGTAGGAGTCATGTTGTTTACATTTTGATTTTTTTTCAGAAGTATTTAGTCTCTTATAAGAGGTAAATTGGATGTCTGATAAGGCTGAGGCAATAATAATGCATTATGGAATTAGGAAAAACACCTATTGTTCCATTTAATATCTTTAGAAAGTCAAAGTTGTTGATGATGAAACAAGTTTGTGATCTTCAATAACAGGTCTTGGTTAAAATTATCAAGAAGTCAAATGTGTTGTCTATTAAAAAAGAATGCAGAATGTTGGCATAAACAATTTGTTAGCCTACTTTCCCATTTGGTTTAAACTAGTGATTCGAATATTTTTGCATGCAATTTTTTTTTACAAGGCATTGTTCTAAATTTCACATCACGGATTTTGATGAGTTCAATTTGTTGTTTTTACCAACTAACATTATTATGAGTTTTTGTCAAAGCATTTCCAAAAACTTGAAAATAGATTAACCCGTTGTTCTACAAATTGGCATCGACCTATAATTGATTCCTCAATTTCTAATGTGATTGAGACTTTTAAAAAGCTTGTTCATTAACGTTTATATTAGTGGCATGGTGAGAAATTAGTTCCATGTCCACTATTTTTACATCCTAAACATGGACGTCCTAAGTGGAAGGCTTTTGATGAGGTATGTTTTATGACTATTTTTATTGGTTATAATTAATTGTGTTTGATTGTGGACAAGTTAACTATCGATGTCCATGATTTATGCAAAAAAATGTTGTTAAACAAGACTAGCCTAGGTGTTGGAATTACAAGAATGGAAGAGGCACTTGTACCTCGTGAATATGGTATGGAGGTAACATGCCACATGGACCCTATTTCATGTGGCAAATAAGTTTCCAAACCTTTTTTTATTAGAATTTGTTTGATGAATTTTTGAAGTGGCAACTTGTTTTTGTAGGTGTAACCAAATTGACAAGCATTTATGTGATAGAGCAATGCAATGAAATATTTCTAATGAGTTCAAATTTGGTTGATTACTACATTTTGAAGAGGCTTTCAATGAGGAAAAGGTTGCGTATGAAAATACTAATGTAGGTGGATGAAGAGGTAAGTGATTTATTATATTATGTTTATAGTTTTTTTTGTGTTTGTTTTCTTTATATTATTTTTTATTTTGGAGGTTTATAGTGATTTTGTTAAAGAAGCGCATTTTGATATTTTTGGTGTTACTGGTGTTAAGATTGTTGGTGGTATTGGTGTTGTGTTTGATGGCGTGGTTGGAAGTTTTCCTATACTTCGGGTTCATGATTCTTCCATTGTTATTGCATTTGGAGGACCTTTTTTAACATCCTTGCTAAGGTTCCATATTATAATTGTAATGTTACTATTGACTCTATTAATCAAGAGAAGGTTATCACTCAAGTTTCTAGTGCATTTGGTGTTGGTTCTATGGATCGAAGGAAGAATGTGCTACAAGTTGGAGATTTTGGCATTAGCAAATGTGGTAGATCTAGATTTGTGATGGATTTAAAAGATTCATTTTGGAACACCATGTTTGAGAAAGAGCTACCCAAGTATAAAGATCGGTTGGATACCATTTTTCTATTCACCCTCTTAAGATAATCAATGTTAACACTACTTCCAACCATGTCTTTAATCATTTGTATAATTGCCCTATTAACATTACATATGTAGTTGATACTAACTCTCCCCCAAGTTTGTCAAAAGTATGAAACATCCAAAATGAACTTTGATTCTTGTTTGTAACACTTGCATAATAAAAGATTAGGGGGGAAAGTTGTGGGAAGGATGTAAAATTTAAGTTAATTTTTTAGATCCATGAAGATGCCCAAGGTCTTGTGTTGGGTTGTTGGGAGTTGGGGTTGCCATGGTGTTTGTTCATGAAAGGGGATTAAACGAATGATATCCAAGACACATGAACATTGAAAGAACTAATCTACAACCTTTCATCTTATGAATCTTTACTTTGAACATATGATTTTAATAGCTGATTCATACCTTTCCTCTTATGAATCCTTTTTGCATTTGATTTTAACATAATGACTATAGATTCAATATTTTGACCTTGTGATGTTGAATTTGTAATTTTGTTACTTCAACAAATTAAAGGATTTTTTTTCTATTTTTCTTCCTAGTTTTGTTGCCTTTGAAAAATATTTTCATACCCTAAAATTAAAAAATGAAACATTGTAAATAAATTATAAATAAATAATGGAAAATTGAATTAATTAAATGAATTAAAATGAACTACCAAAAAAAAGAAGTAATTGATTAAATTAATTGCATATAATTAATTTTATTTAAAAAATAAAATGAAAAATGAAAATCCAAAAATAAAAAATTAAATTTCAAATTAAAAAAATAGATTAGCAAGTACATTATGCCCCATGTAAGTTATTTTGATAGGCTATCAAAGAATTTTTCGGTCCAAGAAAAGGTACCAAAAATACAAAAAGAAAAAAAACAATGGTGCTTTATGTTTATGAAATCACCATATCCAAAAACACATGGATCATGCAAAAGGCAATTGTAAAATTCACATCCAACTTCAAGCTTCCACACCATACTAGGTACTACTTTCATTCCAATTTTAAATTATTACTCCAAAAAGGAAATATGCATGGTGAAAATATTTTAAGGATATTTTTTTTCTGATATTTGTGATGAGAAAAAAATCCTCCACAACTTGATAGGGTAGGTTTATATCAAATGGTTTTTGTATTGTTAATTTACCATTTTTTTCATGGGTAACTTTGAGAATTGCAATGAGCAACAAACCTTACTTTAGGTTTTGGTTGCAACCAAGATTGAAGATGCACAACCCCAAATGCATCCGCAAAATCTTGGGTTAGGAATTAGCCTTGCAACTCTATAATAAACTTATTGGTAGCTTTTACACATAGTTGTTCAACAAATGCCACAATATTTTCATATGCATATTTTGTAACAAAACCAACTACCTTCATCTAATTTACAAATGTGGCTCAAATATGATGCCCAAAAAGTTAAAAAGCCAATTGATTTGTTCATATATTAAAAAAATTCATCTAATGAAAAGATATGTTCTCATGAGCAAAATTGATCAAAGAATGAAAATTGATGAACACATCACCTTGGAAACAACAATGGTTGTCACAATACATCCAATATACCTCCCCTTCACAAATTTTGACAATTGTTATGAAATCACATTAAAAAATGTCACATAGTTTGGCAAATTTGATAAAAATGGATTGCTTTCAAGAATCACATAATCACATTCAAACCCTAACAATGTTTCTACACTGATCAACAAACACAAGTTAGATTTGGCAGGTTTGGTAAAGACTATTATGGGTGCATTCAATGTCATCTTCATGAAAAAAATGTGATATTTAGACAACACATGTTTGACAAAACTAATCATGGATATCCATCTAGTTTGGATGTTCCACAATCTTTTATAGTCCTTCATTTCATTGATTTCTACCAATTTAATAAACTCCAAATGTATCTTGAAATAATGTCTGAAATAAGAATACAAACATTGTAAAAAACCTTAATGTGAAACACTAAAGGTAGGTTTGAAAAGGTTTATGCTACCAAATTTGTTCAATGAATAATACAATGCACACCAATGACAAATGAAGCATATTGGTGTTGGACTTGAATATTAATTCCAAATTTGAAGCCTTGTAAGGTATTGATCCCACTAGCACCAAAAAAACTAACCTTGAAGCAATATTTTCTTCCTTCAGACCCTTTTATGTCATCAAAAAGTTCATGATTAACAAAGTTAAACTATCAATTAAGCCATATTTAAAAATCACATGTTGCACATTCAACAACAAGGGTATGTGATATTAATCTTGCATAATGTTACCATGCACATTTGCCCAACTTGCATTATCCATGGATGTGATTTTATCAGAAGTATTAGATACAAACTTGGCATTTTGGATAACAACATTTGTGGCCTCTCTCACTTCATTGTGTATTTGTTTTTATCATTTTGTAATAAGCACTGATAGACCATTGTTTTTTGGGGATAGATCAAGAAGTTTCAAGAATTCAAACAAATGTTGAAAGTCCTCATATTTTTTCATAGGCTTACCTTTACTCAAGAGCTAACAAACATTGACCAACTAAATAAGTATTTTCTTATCTTCCATTACTTGACAAATATTAATTGGGTGGAAGATAAAATTTTATGGACAATTGAACATAAACAACTTCATTTTTGCATGCCCACATTTTGGATCCATGAACCACATCCATTGGAGGTTTCCCTATTACCCACATGCTTCTTTATAGAATCCCACTTAACCAAATTTTTTTTGTCTTTCTTCTCAATTATTAGTATAAACATGGCATTTAAAAAAAATCCCAATCCAACCTCATTCAAAATGGGCTATGGCCATGGTACTTTTAAAGGCTACACCTCCTAAAATACGCAATTCACATTAGTTACACCTTTCTTCCATTTTGTGGGACTAGGGGCAAACCCATCTTCAATAACAACTTGGGTTTTAAAGGGTTCAAAAGAAAGGAAAATGTTCATGTCACAATTTAAGGGTGGAATATCTATAGTTTAAGGTCAGGCATATGATTTCTTTGTGCACTAATGGTATTGCATTCAAATACACGAGTAGTGGGTAACCCGTGGCTACGCCACTCCAGCCACCCTGAACGGTCTGTTAAGCCCTACTGTCTGCTTGGTTGTTTTTTTTGGTCCCCCTTGCCCTGCCTTGTTTGGGTGTGTGTGTTTTTTTCCTTTTGTTGCCAACGACAGGAGGAGGAAGTTACACAGGGACAGGAGGAAGAAGTTACACAAGGAACTTTTTTTCCTTTTGCTGCCAGGGAGAGGAGGAGGAAGTTACAGAGGGAACGGGCAGTGTTGTTTTTCCTTTTGCTACCAAGGAGAGGAGGAGGAGGTTACACAGGGAACGGGCAGTGTTGTTTTTCCTTTTGCTGCCAGGGACAGGAGGAGGAAGTTACACAGGGAACGGGCAGTGTTGTTTTTCCTTTTGCTGCTAGAACAGGAGGAGGAAATTACACAGGGAACGGGCAGTTGCCAGGCACTGCCCACACAGACAGACACCAGACGGACAGACATGTAGCTTTAATATGTAGGATACATTGCAAGAGCCCCAATGGGTGCAAGTAAAGAAACACTTGTACATAAAACAATTTGGAACTTGAATTCAAAAGCAACAAATTTGATTTTAAACTTTGGGGGTTCAATAAAAAGTTCAAAAGGCCCACCTCAAAAGTTGATTCTAGATTCTAGATGTGCAACAAGGTTCAAGTGTATGCAATGTTATTAAAACAAAGTGTGTTTGAAATTTCAAGTGTATCCAATCTTTTTTAGAGTCTAAACAAGTCACATAAGCACACAAATAGTTTATACATGCTATGCATGCAATGTACACACGTTGCACAATTGCAAATGTTGATGAGTCACAACTTGCACACACACAGTGTACATAGTGCACATAAACAAGGCACATTGAAGTACATTACAAAACACACACAATTCCAAGTCTATATGGTGTTGTTTAAACAAGTCACACAAGCATGTCAA
>Ga0209208_10004760_pt1 | contig 19105 bp, 11 predicted proteins | sample S1TSphfallax_3_FD_187694 | JGI IMG/M metagenome (GOLD analysis project Ga0209208, IMG submission 187694) | Host-associated microbial communities from peat moss isolated from Minnesota, USA - S1T2_Fd - Sphagnum fallax MG (SPAdes) (version 2) | ecosystem: Host-associated > Plants > Peat moss >... | reverse complement strand
CCATTGCCTTCCACAGCGACACTCCATGCATGTTGTGTGTTGGCCAGTTCATTCGAGAATTACAAAAGCATTGCATTCTCTGTTGCGATACAGTTATATGACAGCTTATAAGGGTGGGAATCAAAAGGCAAGACAGAAGGAGTAGTGTTGTACTAAGGGCAGACACTCCTTTCACAACTCTTGGATACAAAGAATTTGTCCTTAACATCCACAATTATAAAATCAGGGTTATGGCCAACCAAAATTAGACACATCATCATCTCCGGGAAAAAAAAGTTGGATCCCTTACAGCTCACCTTTTCTCTCTTAGTTCATGCCCCTAGATTGATTGTTCACCTTCCATGCAATATATTCCTTTTTTTTTCTTTAGGTGTGAGTTGCAATCCATTGATTAACCCTTACATTGATTAACCCTTGATGGGTTTTTGGTCTTTTAAACTGATCTAGATAGCATGCATTTTATTTTTTTAATTTTTAATTTAGGGAAAGGTTTGTCAAGAAAATCCCATGCAATCACTTTCCCATGTGTGAGAGAGAGAGACTCCCCAAAGAATAAAGCCCACCCTATTAGCCTCCTTGAGTTAGCTAATTTAGCTTGAAAAGTCATTGAAGAGTTGACCAAGGAGTTGTAGTAGTGAGATCATTTTAAATTTTCTGCTCCTTTTCAAGGATTGTTCTCATTCAAAAACTTGCAAGACTTCATTCTTACTTGAAGAATCACATTATGACTTGAATTTGTTTTTGGTGAGTAACTTAGTGATTTTGAGTGTCATATTAGAATGCATGCATTAATCCATGTCATTAGTTTCTTTTGAGTTGGTGAAACTTCAAATCCAACCTTGGGCAACCATTAGGCTTGCATATCCTATACAACCCCAATCTAGCTTTCCTATCCCATTGTTTTTTTTCTTCATTTTGGTTGAAATTTTCATCAAAAAATTTATGAATTCATAAACTTTGAATTGAATGGTTTGATTTGTAATTCAAATAACAAATGAGTAGATTGGATCAAATGTTTACCTAAGTCTCAAACACTGGGAAAATGGTTGTAAAATAGGCTTAGGCTCTTAGGGGTTAAAACAAAGGTTTAAGTGGTTCATTTTACACCTTTGTGTGACTTAGTGGTGTTTTACCTTCTAGGCCAGTTTATAGAGTTAGGACATCCTTTTGAACATGGTCACTTTCTAATTGTTGGAATAAAAACAAACACACACACAAATTAGTTTGGCAACTTTGACTTTTAGTTTGCCAACTCGATGGGACATGGTGGCTCTTTTGCCCTCAACCTAAAAGGCAACTAATAGGGGCTAGAGCATTCTTTTGAAGGTGGTCAATTTCTATAAATGTAAAGGAAGCAACATAATTGCCCAACCCATTCCATGGGTTTGAACTTGAGATACCTAGTTGGTTACTTATCCAAATGACCCCCATATAATTGAAATGGCTACAATAGGTAACACTCAACCTAAGTTAGTAATAGGTCCATCAAAATTCACAACCACTTGCAAGGTAGTAATAAGACCAAACTACTTTGGCTATTGGTTGCATGCTTGATATACCCATCCACTAGCAACATAGAAAAATTGTAATATATGGCCAAATTGCTACCAAAATCTAATGTATAGCATACATGTGACATGGATGGATTAGATAATCACTAAAAAATTGTATAGGGTTAACGGTTATACCAAGGATATCAAGTTACCATTAATACTTCCTTCCCACCCAAAATGAAAAAGATAAACTTGAACTAAGTTAACACATACATAATTTTTAACATAAGTGTTCACAAGAGCAAACAACAAAATGAAAGTCTTGTTAAAGTCAATGTGAATACAATCAAATTCTGTCAAATTTAGAAAACAAAATGCAACTTAAAAGTTAAATACACAAGCAGTCAGCTCATGCAGCAATGGCCAAACAAACTAGATCCTAAATGGATGAAGATAATCCAGCTTGTCTTCAATGAATCTCCCTTACTATGAACCTACCTGAACATCTGCAATTGCAATAACTCAAGTTTCACTGCAATCTGAATTATTATAGTTTAACACTCCCACATGGTCACACCTTGAGTTTCCAAGTCCTAGAGCTTTTATGCACTGCATGTGCTTCAGACCAGGAAGACATTTTGTGAGGACATCGGCACACATGTTCAATGTTGAACCAGACTGAAATTGTAGTTCAACGATAGCAACCATGTCTCTCACATAGTGACCTTGTATGCCAAGGTGTTTTTTTCTTACTATGATGAACATGATTCTTGATTAATGCCAGGCTTCCTTGGCTGTTTGTGTGTATCACTGTAAGTTCCTTTTATGTGAATCTCAACAATTTTTGTAAATCCAACTCTGATAGCTTGGCCAGCTACTGTAATATACTCTATTTCAGTTGTAGAAAGTGCCACAGTACTAGGTCGATGTTTATAGAGAGCTCCAACTGTAAGCTACATAAAAGTTGTCAAGCATGATCCTTTGCCATTCCTGTAAACTGGAGCCAATACTCACAGGTACCTTGGAGATACCTCATGATCCACTTCCCAGCCCTCAAGTGCAGATACCATTGATTCTGCATGGATTGGCCCACAGATCCTAAAGTTCATGTTCATTGTGAAAAGTGCACCAAGATTGTATGCAAGTGTTGAGATCCTAGTTTCTTTACAACCACAATCAGAGTTATAAGTGTTGAAGTCCTTGAATGAACTTGCAATACAAAGGGAGTTGTTCAGCTTCATTTTGGAAGTCACATGCAAGAAAGCATTCAATGAATGTTAGTAAGGTGGCCTTAGACCTAGAAGTGATAAACCTTGTAAATGACAACCACAAATGCCAACTACAGTTCCAAATGACAACCCTCACATGCAGGAAAACATCTAATGAATGTTAATAAGATGGTGTTAAACCTAGAAGTGATAAACCTTGAAAACGATGACCACAAATGCCAACTACAGTTCCAAATGACAACCCTCAAGAGGACAACAATGGTGTGAAATATATATGATGTGCGATGAAGAATGGGAAAACCTGCTTGAGTCAAAATTTAATCTCCACAACAACCAATGTTGTACACATACCACAAATCCTGCAAACTTGAGTTCACTTCTACCATTTCACATTCCAGTACCCAGGCTTTGCCAACCTGCATAAAATATCATGCAAGTCCCAGTAATTACTGCAGCTTCTTTATTATTAGAAACGGAGTGTCACCCTTGTGCAACCAGCTTTATTAAGATCCGATGCAGGATCAAATCACATGTTCATCAGGATACAAATTGCTTCTCTACTGTCATGAAGATCCTCAAACAATTTGCACAGTTCCTAGCATGAAATAGTGAGAATCTCACTGGCATGTCAGGAAGTAACTTGTAGGCTAATGAAACAACATGAGAGTCTTTGTGAGTGAACTGTTTGTATGCCTCTATGTAGCCAGCAGGGATTTGCACCAGTCTCTCCTGATTTGTCTCTGGAGAACCCTGCAAGTAAAGCACTTCCAAATGAGACAAAATGACTTTTCAACATATGCAGACAACTCTACAATCTTCATCCTTGCTAGAGCTAACAAAATAAGACAAGATCACATTTGTTGTGTTGGTGACTCTAACTTGAAGCCCTTCATAATGCATATCACTTACCCATAACAGGCTGCCTGTATACATAGAGCTAACAACTCCTGCAGTTGCACAAATGATGGACTACCCATCCAGTCAAGCTTTACAAACAAGGTCCACCAGCCACCTTGTCTCCTCTAATATCTGACCTTCACAAGGGCAATAAAGTTATCATCAGCTCTAGCAACAACAGCCATCCATTTTGAGGTGTGAAGCAAAATGGTGCCGTTGCACAATTTACACTGGTTGTCCAGATCTCCCCTGAGTGTAGTACAACACACAATGATTTCTTAATGCTCAATCAGAGCAGCAGTTATTCTTATCAAAGATATTGACACAAATATCTTCTGTCGAGACTCCTCCACTATTCAAAGTTCAGGGAGACTAGACTTTGATCATGACAAGCTCCAGAGGGACAGGAAAGCTGACTGACTTTCTCTCTGGAGTGTAGGCAGGATGCATGCCTTACTTGCAAGGCATAACTTTCTCATCAGCTGTGCAGGCCCAGTCTATGACCTTCAATGATGCCTTCTCAGAAAAAAAAAAGAGTCTTGCAAAGACTGACATGAAATTCATCCAGAGATTTAGAAAGTAAGGGAGGGTATTTCCAAAGGATCACCAACCTAAACACAGAAACAGGAACAAGCAATGTGGATTTGGTCAAAACAGCTCTCAGGGAAGACTGTGAACTTTCTTACAAAGCATAGTCTTCACTGCCACACATGTCTATTGTTGAGCATGCATAGCTAAACCAGTCAAATTAGACAGCAAGCCTTGTAATAGCCTCAACAACAAAAACAGAGAGAACTGTTTGTCTTACAAGTTTGTTAAGAGCATGGCACACAGCCAAAATCCGTGTAGTGTACTCCGGTAACTGGCTTGCATTTGTCTCCTGCTCTGGTTATCACCCCTCCAAGCCCACCAAACCTGAAATTCCTGAAAAACAGGCATACGAAAGAGTCAGAAGCCAGGCACTTCTCCAGCTCTGTACAAGATGTGATCTTTACCTCTTCTACATTGCAGACTGCGGTTGAGCTAAATATCCATTAAGTTACAGATAAACTTCACAAACACACTTCGAAAGTAACAATTCCATCAGTTCTGCCCACACCAAAACAAACACAACGGATGTAAGTGCAGTCAAAAGCAAGCTTGCAAGGGTCATCAACCAAGTATCAGACCTTTACTTTCATTATGAAAGGCAGTGACTAGCTGCTCTCCCACTGCCTTCATCAGCTTCATACACTGGCTGTAGATAAGTATAGAATGATCTGCTCAAAAAATTAGGGTAAGAACATTATACAAAAATCTTTTTCTCACATTTCTGGAAGCAACAGCAAGTTGTTGCAGCCTTGATGTTGGCTAGAACTCCATTGCATCCTCGTTCAAGCTGCAACAAGCTTGTGAGATTCATTTCATTGACTGCCCCTGTAGAACAAAACATGTAACCCTAAAGGCATAGAGAGCCATAGTAGGAGTGGTTGGGCCTCCAGAACTCTTGACACATCCTTCCCGGACACCACTGTGCTTGAAGAATTTTCATTTGTTGCCTGAAAATAAACACTGATTGTGGTTGCTACCCAGAGACAGAAGACTTGAGAAGGGAATAAACCAAGGGGATTGAAAAACAGAGCTGGTGTATGTGCATGTGGAGAACAAACATATTGGGCATAGCAGATGAAAATTCTGAATTCTTGTTCCTCTTACCATATATCATCACTGGTCATTGTGTGAGTCTTGTCAAAGCTGGAAACATCCACCTGTTATCATCAGGAGCACTACATGATCACATTGCATTAAAGTTTGGCAAAATACAATTCACACATGCACTTTCAACTATCAAGCTAGCAGACATATATGAACACCAAAAAGGTGGACCTCTGCCTCTCTACATTCATAACCAGGCAGCCAGTATTTGCCACAAGGCTTGTGACAATCATGGTCTTACGAGTACAATGTTTCCATGTATTTGTCTGCTTTACTGAATGGAAGGTGTGCCAGAGACACCTTACTGGCAAATGGGATATGGAAGAGTTCAGTGCAAAAGATGTCAGGGCGAGCCAATGCAATGAGCGAGGTGTTGACAGCAATTGAGAGCTCCATTGGCACCTCTGGTGGAATGACAGAACTGATCAAAGAACAGTTCGGTAACAACTTGTACTCACTCATTCTACGTTGGGTCTTCCAAGTATACCCCAACAATTTTCCACCCATCCACATGCTCTCAAGACTTTACTCACACATGTGAGTATCAGGATTGTGCAATTGGCTCTTGACAAAGTGAATTACGCCAACAGAATGTTACCCAAGACACCTGTCTAGCTGGTATCTACAATGTAACTGAAGGCAAAAGCCTCCAAGTAATGGCCTCAAAGCAGATTACTAGGAGGCAACCAGCAAAGTCTTGGATGGGGGGAAAGCCCATTTTCTTGAGCACATAACCAGCATCATCAATAAGCGCAAATTATCACCAGGAAGCAGATGAAAAGTCCATGTTCACAATTGTCTTCTGTCACCTGTGGAAACAAACAAACAGTCATTGCCAATAATTACATTCAAGTCAGAATGATCATTGGATCAAAGCTTCTTGAATGCTCATTGGATCAAAGCTTGGTGATATGGAAGCACCAAATAAGGATCAGAGCCAGAAAGCAAAATCCAGTTTATAAAACAAGGTAGATGATATACATGAACATAATAAAGCACCCCCACATTTTATTTTCTTTTGAATATTTTTGTGGTAGCTCACCAGGCCGACCTATTCGCTGACATTGCAATGATGTCACAAAAGCAACAGTAACTCACATGATCCGGAACAACATACTCTTGAGCCAGCTTCATTCCACCTCACTGTCACTGCAACAGTGTCCAACTATCCATATTCCAGTGTCACTGCCACAACAGCTTTACGTAGGAGAAGGCTCTCTCTGTATACAGACTCATTCCTTTTGGAACCCTTCCTTCCTTCCTTTCCTTGGGGGGGGATCTCAATCAAGTCCCCAAGGGTGTGCTGGGTAGGACCCTTTTCCCATACAATTTATGCCTTTGCACAAGACTTATTCCAGAAACAACAAACCTGTCTGGTATTACCGATGAACTCGAGGAGAGCTTGGTTACCATCAAGAGCTTCTCTAGTGGTCTTTGGTTTGAGAATCAATTCTCTTACCAAGACCTTTATACCTGGTTCGAGCTTCGACCAGGTCTTGATCCCGGGCCTAAGAATCCATCTCCATGGACTTGGTAGTTCTACATGGACCCAGACCCAACCTTAGAATTGGACCCAACAAGTATACATGGACCCAGACCCGACCTTAGAATTGGACCCAACAAGTATACATGGACCCATGGCTAGGGTCGTAGGTTTTCGATATTGCTTAGGCTTTCTAAAGCTCTATCGTCTTAGGTCTAAATTCTAGGGTTATAGGGTCTTGCACCTTAGCTTGAAGCCTTAAAATAATAAATATAAGCACATCCCCACTAAAAGTGATCTTTACACAAATATTTTCTAATGTTCCGTAGATTGTTCCCTATGTTGGATAGAGCCCCAAATAAGGCTTACATGAGTGGAGGCCATTTTAGATAACTATTTTCTTTGTTGTTGTTTTGGTCTTTGGGGAACATGTTGGGGGAACACTTTGAGATCTCATTTGGAAATTATGAGAATTGATGAGGGCATCATGGGATTCTTTTGAGAACATGGTGAGAGAAAGAATTCAAAAAAAATACAAATTTTTTTAAGAAATCAGCTTTGAAATCATCCCAAGAATAATTTCGAAAATGGCCTTAAGCCTAAAACCAAAATAGAAGGTTCTTTTAAAGGTTAGACCCATCAAACCCAAAACTATTAATAAAACAATTTTGACCTAGCCTCAAATGTGGCGGGTTTTAATTTTTGAAAATATTCCCTAGACCCAACACCAAAGGGTCATTTGTTTTTTTTTTTAAACTCTAGACAAGGTCCTAACAACTCTTGCAAAAAGCAAGAACCCATCAACATTGGTAGGGACCTTAAGGTAGTACCAACCTTGTACCAACTTTAAACATGAATTACAATATCACATATATAATATATACATATGGCCTCGCAAGAGCCAAAAAAATCGGTCTTAAATTTTTTTCCAAATGTTTTTGTTTTTAAAGAGATTTAATGATAGGGATTTTTATTTTTTCCTAGTGTCATCTTTTTTGTGATTTTTCACCCAAAAGGACATGACCCTCTTGGACCCAATGAATGCCAAGGGGCCTCCTGGCTAGTATGAAAGGTTTTTTTAAATTATCCCATACAAGGACCAGGTCACATGTTCAAAAGTAGATACCCACAAGTAGATAGATACCCACCAGACCAACACTACTTGGTACCCACCTCTGTGACCTAGTACCCACTGTAAATCTCTCTCTCTCTATACATTTATATAAAGGCCCTAGAACAAACAAACAACCAACCTAGTGGTTTCTGGATAGAGGGATCAGAGAATGAATTTCTTGAGTGCATTCCCAGAAGAAGAAAGATTCATTCCTGAAGAATTTGGAGGAATCAATCCCACATCAAATTTTTTGAAGTGAAGAAATTATGATTCTACAAGCTCAAATTTGATGGTGTTCCTAATGCTGGATTTTTCCAAGTGGTGGTAGTGGTGGTCACTAGTGTGGTGTGTCTCTTGAGATTTGTTGCACAAGAGAGCATTTGAGAGAGAGCTCAGACTCAATGCCATGCAGCAGCTCAATTTGTGGTGGAAGTAAGAATTGGAGGAGGGGGTGAGAAAAAATGGTGATTCTACAAGAGAGAAGAGAAGAGGAGAGTGAGAGTGAGAGTTTTTGGCTGTTGTAGCTGGCAAGGTTGCTTTTGGAGAAGAAGCTGTAGAATTTTGTTTTGTGTAGAATTTGTGCAAATGTTTTGTAGATTGTATTATCGATACATAAATTGCATTTCGAGTGATGGGTTTCGTTTTATTTTCCCCTTTTGTTGGGTTTGTTTCCAGTGGTTTGCTAAGATCATGGAATCATGAGCTTGAATTGATTGCAACAAGCTTGGATGCAGCAGGTGGTCCCTGAGGTCTGAATTAATTGCTGACGAGAGATTTCAAGGGATTCAAGTGGAGAGAAAGACAAGGAGAGAAGTGTGAAAGCTGAGCAGGACAAAATCTGGCAATGGCGGATGATGCAGAGGATCAACAGATACTACTGCAGAAGAAGAAGGAAATTCAGTATCCCAATTGTCCAGGATGCAAGTGTGCATATCTGCAACACCCAGATGCAGGGATTCCATATAAGGAGTTCCTGTCTGTGTTTCTACTAATTTTTGTCGCCTGTACGAAACTGCTTTCTCTCTGCCTCTAGATTTAAATCTTGGAACACAGTTCAATTCTACCCATGATGTTAAAGGACATTGCATGATCCCGCTAACTTTGGAAATTTATATGTTGCTCACTTGAGGCAGAAGAATGAAGTCTACAGGTCTCTGACACCCATGAAGGAAGGCCTCACCCATTTCCCCCTGTTTGCTGGTTTTGTGGGTTTTTTGTTTTGGTGGCATGTGCCTCTCTCAGCAATTCCAGTCTCGTCCCTGTATCCATTTCTCTACTTCATGGTGAGTGGTTTCGTTTTTTCTTTTTCTTTTTTGTGTCTTTGGACTAGTTATCATCAGCTTCATGGATTGATCACAAGAGATCTCCTCTGGTCCCTTTTTCTGTTCTTTCAGCAATTGTGCTTGCTTTCTGTCTCCTCCTCAAACAAGGTTTTCTGACATCTCTGGACAACCTCATGATGGCATGGACTGTAACCTCATGCTGTGATTTGAACAGGATGATGTTCTTCAGATTGTTTGCATGTGGAAACTATGATGTGATGCAAGGGAAGGAATGTTTTGCAAATTACTAGGATTGCACAAGTAGACTTTTCTGAGGATAAATTGTTGTTGGGTTTTTGAGTCTTGAAGGCCATGATGATGATGATGATGATGCAGGTACAAGATTTTCATATCACCAAATCTGACAAGGAAATTGGGTTCTATGCCGGACTTTTAGGTCATCTTCAATCATCCCTCTTGAGCCAGCAGCTAGCTGCAGCTGAACTGAACTGAAATTGCAGTGCAGATGGGCCACCAGAGTAGAAGTCTCAATTTTTTCTTCACAAAAGAATTCAGAGTGTGATTCAATTGAAGTCTCACTCTCGACTACATGATCTTATTTAGTTTTTATCTGCAAAAACATTTAAGCTAGATCTTCCACTGAGCTGTTTTCTTTCTCTCTCTATCTCTTTGTCTCTCTCTCTCAGATTTTGGTTGTTGCAGGAGCATCCCTTCTAGTTGGCCGGGCCTTGACAGCAGTGCACTGGGGCATTGCAGCAGACAAATATGGTCGGAAGCCTGTAATGGTTCTGAGCCTCATTTCTGTGTAAGCAAAAGAATCACACAAATTATTCTATGTTAGAGATCGCTGTCACCTCCCACATGGTCACAAAAGTCAAGAGATCAAAGGATAATATGTTGCCAATTTATTCCTCTTCCTCAAACTTTGGTCCTTACTGACACCCAAAAAACATTGCACATGGGTTTTTTGTATGCAACCTTTTTTGTGGCAGGATAGTGTTCCACACACTTTTTGGATTGTGCAAGAACTTCTGGGTGGCCCTGGCTACACGATTTCTACTTGGAGGTTTCAATGGCATGCATGGAGCTGTGAAGGCAAGTTTAGATCTTTCTAGCTATGTGGTTGAAGGAAAAAACTGGATTTCTTTCTCTCAAAATTATGTATCATCAGCTCTTTCATGTGGCATTCATTGCTGCACACAAAGAAAAACCTTTTCCAATGCATGCAGAAATGATTTTCCAGACATGCAGATGTAATATGTCCAGGGCTTTATCATTTGTGGTTGTTCACTGACATGGCCGGTAGACATGGTGCAGGCATATATATCCGAAATTAGCAATCAGCAGCATGAAGCATTGGGTATCTCCATGGTGTGATATCTTGTTCTTGAGCTTTACTTCTTTTTTCTGGTGGATCTGTCACTACGTTCTTCAGCTTTTCTTCCTTGTTTTATGGATCTGGCATGATTCCAATGCTGTGGGAATAATCTAATGGTTTGGGTGCATCTGTTCAACAATGCCACAGTATTTGTCTTTTATGTACAAGAAGAGAAATGAAGAATTTACTCTGAGGCTGTGAGGATTCTTGTGGACAGGTAGGTACCAGCTGGGGTCTGGCTCTCATTATCGGTCCTGCTCTAGGAGGTTATCTTTCTCAGGTACCAACCATCTGGAATTGCAGCTGCTGCATCTCCTTTACCCAAGTTTCCTGTAGGTTGTAAGATGGTGGATTCAACTGAGACTCTTTTTTCTTGGATGCTGTTTTTTGCAGCCTGCACTCAAATACCCAAGTGTATTTGGTGAGGGATCTCTCTTGGCACGGTAAGGGTTTTAGGGGGGGGTGGGGAGTTCATGAATTTGGGTCTGTCTGATGAGTCTTTACAGTTTGATTCATGAGCTTGGACATGACAGTTTCTTTCCTTAGAAAGCTCTCATGTAGAAATTGACTGTTGTCAGGATGAGAATGTGGGGTTGCAACAGGTACCCTTACTTCTTGCCATCACTTTGCAACACTGTGCTTGCCACTGGAGCTCTTTGCATCATCATTCAGCTCCCTGTATGTGCCACAGCTCTGGACTAAATTCTCTCCATACTTGATTTATGTCACTAGCTAGCCGGGTGTCTTTTGAAAATTTTGTAACTGCTGCTGGATCCTTTTCTTTACTTTGGGTAATATAGTACCTACTTTGAGAATCATGGGTGTTTCTGAAATCAAAGCCTTAATGATACATATGATTTTAGGTAGATCATGGAAGGGTTCTAGAAGAAGTTCAATCCTCCCCGATGCCAATTCTTTGTTTAAAACTGGAGTTTGTTTATTGCAGGAGACATTGCATAAACACAACATTGAGGAGATGGAGGAGTCTGCAACTGAACAGATGTCTGTGGTGTGGCCTCAATGCAGCAAGTCAACAGAAGGTAAGTCTTCAAAAAGAAGATATTCAGTGGGTTTTTCAGAATCATTAACAGCAATCAATAACCCCAGTTCTTCTCTCCAATTTTACAATTTTCAAAAGACCACAGTTGAGTGTTTTCCAAAACATTCAGTGCAATGGTTGAGAAAAAGCATTCACCATTTGATGTGTTTGCGGGTTGATGATGCATAATCCCTAAACCCTCATTTAATGCACTGATGCTATTTGATGATTCAATAGAGCAACTCACGCAGCAGATGCTATGTGTCAATGTTACTGATCAAGAACTGGAGGAATTCTCGACACCTACAGAGGACTTGATCGAAGTTAAGCAGGATGTGAAGAGGTCACTCTTGAGTAGGAAGCCCTTCATGGGTGCCATGGCTGTTTCCTGCATATGTTCTTTCCATGATATGGCATATTCTGAGGTACTTCTTCATTTGACCTACAACATTACGAACCTTGTTGGCTGACTTGAATCGTGTTAGATTTGACTGCTGCTGTTCAATCATTGTTGAAAAGTCTTTCAGATTTCAAGCTCATACAATTATATTATGTTTGCCAGAAAAGGGTCACACTCGTAGTCCATTACAAGATGTCAGTTGACTTCACAAGTGGTCTAAAGTCTTTGTGTTCTGATTTGCACCAACTTTCACATTTATAGTGCATCAACCTGATGATGAAGAAGGGCCACGCAGATCTTCTCTTTATGGTGTGTTACCCCAAAGTCAACTGGAGGTCTTAACTTCACAACAGACAATGTTGGCAAAGTACTTGGAATATCAGGTGCAAAATTTCATGTTTTTTTGGATTTAACCTCCTGTTTTTAAACATAAGCTTCACTTCACAAACTTCCACCCTAGATTGCATCCACTGGTACCAGTGCATTGAGATGTTAGCCTGTGTGGTTCTCCTATGTCTCATCAAGGTTTGCACCCTCTCAAATCTTTTTGGACACTAAATTCAAGGTCTTTGAATTCTTTGCCATGTTGATTTCACCTTTTCTTATGGATATTGTCATAGTGGTTTGTCTGCTTATGGTCTTGTCTCTGGCTCTCTTCAGCTAATACTTTTAATTTCTACTACTGGTGGGTGTGTGTGATGATGGGTTTGTTCCAAAAGGCTTTGCTCTGATGGTATTTCAAATCCTCATCTTTCCGCATTTAGCAAATTTCCTGGGACCAATAATGACAACACGTGTACCAGCAGTAAGACAAAAGCTGCCATATACCCATCAAATCATGTGTTTTAGAAAGTCATCAAATCAGGCTTCTTGATTTGTGAACTATCTCAGTTCAAAAAAGTATTTTTTTCCGCTTGAAGCAGACTAATGACCACAAGATTTGAAACAATCCAAGCTTATTTTACAATGATAGTTCTAGCAAAGTCCCTTTAATATTTCCTTCTGGTTTTTTGTAGGTGCTTTCAGTACCATTGATCCTTGCTTATCCAGGAATTGCAACACTTCATGGATGGGTGCTCTGGGTGATCTTGAATCTTGCTTCTATTGTGAAAACATTTTTCTCTGTACGTTGCTGTACTCCTTTGTCATGTTTTGAAAGGGCAACACAATTTGCCAGAATCCATTTCTACTCAATTTTATTCTTTTTTTGGCAAACATATGTGGATTATAACTTTGCATATAGACATCAACAGTGTGATCAGTGGCTTGAGACAATGGCCATTGTTCGCAGAGTTGCTTGAAGCAGCTAGAACTGTTCTGACCCACTGTTTGTATTGTGGAATGTAGATGATGATTCTCAATGCCTCATTCATACTACTGAACAATTCCGTGGTATGATCTTTCTCCAACACACACAAGCCAAGAACATTTTTGTGTTGTGCATCAAGGAAAGTATAGACAACATTACTACATTGTGATTGACCGATTGCATGTATGTTTGACAGCCACAGGAAGAAAGGGGAGTAGCAAATGGGGTGTCAATGACTGCGGTATCTATATTCAAAGCCATAGGACCCGCAGTTGGTGGCTCCCTGTAATACTTTCAATAAACCCTTATATTAAACATGTGTTCTTCAATTCTCTTTTATTTGTAGATAAACTGCAAACATAATATGAATCTAAGATTGCTTTTGAATATGTGGGATGTTAATCCAAGTGCCTACAAGTTGACCTTAGTTGAAGACAACATGATCTGATCTGTTGTCTAATAGAGACCAAAATAACCTTGTTTGATTCTTGTACTAACACAAGTTTACACCGGTTTGGAAAATGTGCAGTTTTGCATGGGGACAAAAACGTCAAGATGCTTATATCTTACCAGGTCTGTTTTCATCACATGGTTATTATTGAAGCTTAATTGTGATTTGTTTCTTGAGGGGTTCAATCTAGAAACTTGCTCCTTTTCCAATTTTAGTGTGAATTAGCTAATTTACGTCTCTTGACTGATTCCTCCCATTGCATCCAAACATGCAACAGAAACTCATGACAAGATTTTGTATAGTGGTTTGCTTAGATTTTCGGTGGATTATTATGTACTTATCTACACCCACCATTAGGAGCTGATGAAGTCAATGGGTAGTAGTTAGTCATGGCAACTTGTTCACTGCCATTTGTGAAGAAGGTGATGGTTTGACACGTTGTGAGTGACTCCCATAAGATTATGACTACACCCATTGTCATGGTACCTACAAAATTGTGCACTTAACTACATCCACCATTGAGAGATGATGAAGTCGATGGGTAGTTATATGGCAACTTGTTATTGATATCTGTGACAAAGGTGATGATGGTCTAACATGTTTTGTGAGTGACTCTCACCAAGGTCATGGCTGGACCCATTGTCATGTTACCTACAAATTTGTTGTTTGCAATTTCATAACTTGCCACTAATAGTAGAATTGGATTGGGACTTTTTTTATGTTTTTTTTTGCAGGTAATGACATGGTGTTTGTTGCTCTGGCTATCATTGCAATTATAGGTTACATTTCTACCTTGGAACCTTTCTTACCACAATGTACATTCGAATCATACCATTAAAAGACAAGTAGAATTTTCTTTTGTCATAAGAACTTGACAAAATTTTCGTCTTTTAGGGCATAAAAGTAGAAGGTATTTTAGAACTATGTTAAAGAAAAATGATTTTTTTTTTCTTGTAATGTAACACATGAAATCTAGATTGCACAATTCACAAATAACTATCTAATTTGAAATATGAATTGTCAAAACCATATATGCCATTAAAAAATCCCAACTGTCATTTTACACGAAAATGTGGCCATTAGAACCCATCATACTATACATTACCTAATAATTCCTTGAAAATTGAAATAGATTGGAATTTAGGGTCATTTTATTACATTAAATTTTTGCATACTTTATGATGAATACAAAAAGGAAAAATCTCAGTTTTCATTCAAGAATTTGGATAGCAACTTGCCACAAATATGCCATAAAGAAAGCAACTTGCAAAGTAGATATGTTTTATTTATGCATGACTTGGCTCTTGAGTATTAACATTGTTCAAGTTTTACCTTGATGTCAAGTCTAAATGTTAGGGTGGATATTGAGTGGAAAACATCTAATCAACCCAAACATTGAATCAAATATCAATTAATCACTATAGGTTGTTCTTAAGAATCATTGAAAACCTTTGTCCTCATGATGCATACTTTATTAAAAGAGAGATGCAACTATGTGTCTTGGGTTCTCATTCGTTTAAAAATATATTTATGATGTTAGGATGTTTGCATATAATGTGAGTGCAAATGTCACCCAAAATATTGCAAGTTGAGTCAAAGTTTATAAAGAACCCACGGAACAACTCAAGTGGTGGTCATCATAACCATTCTTTTATCTACATATTTCAAGAAACTCAAGAAAGATTTATCATAAGGCAAATCAAAGATCAACCAAAATACCACGGATTTTGTGGGATGATTGCATACACCAATTACACACACTATGTGAAAAAATTGCCCTATGACATGGCAAGGCCAATTTCAAGGCAAGGAAAAAAGCAAGGGAATTATTGTATGTAAGCCATGCATGGTCATTGTCAAACCATTTTTTTTTAACCTGATTTTATTTCACTTGCTTGGAAAGAACAATGATGTCAACATGCTTGATAAGTTTTTTCTAATTGTAGGTGTGTTTGCTGATGAATCCAATTATCTAAGTTTTGTCAAATGAAAACATGGTATTTTAAGTAGTATTAATCGTGACCTTAATTTTTGGGAGAAAGACCAAGAAAATGTTCCAAGATTCAAACACATTTTCACAAGTGTGAAAAATTGAATCCCAACACTCCCAAGTGGTTTTTACATTTTGAGATTTCAAGTTCACATTATAAACAAAATGAAAATTGGGGCCAAACCGATGGTTTGATTCTTAACTAATATCAAAACATTAAAAAAATTGACTTAAATGAACTCTCAATTGAACATGTGATATGACATTGGAAAGTCTTTTGTTAGGCTACAACATTTCAATTAGGAATTCTTCAATTAAAAAACTTATATAAAAATTATGACTCCATAAAGATGCAAAAGTTTCAACTTGACAAAATTGAGAATTTTTGAACTCCCTCCTGATATTTGTAGGATTTCTTTTGCCACTTTGATGTAACCCCATTGTCAATTACAAAATATATTATAAGATGGAAAATGATGGATTTGTCCCAAATCTAAGCCATGATGTGTCTCATGAATTAAATCGCCCATGGTTTGTTCACATGCATTGTCTTGGCTACAATTTGCATTAACCACCAATCCTTTTTTTATTTATGTAAATTAATTTTCAATTTGAATTTATGTTTGTGATTTCAACCTTGTCCCATCCTGAAACTCCCATGTCCTTTTTCTTTGTGAAAATTAAGGAATGCACCTTGAGTTTGCATTTTGTTACAAAACTAATAATTGATTGGTTTTCAACTTTAATATCATTTGACCATCTTATAATTAATTATTTCCAAAATGGATTTTCTACATGAACCTCAAGAAGAAACTGAATAGTTACACTTTACAAATATGCAAAAAACAACACATGAAAATGTGAAAGTATGTTTCAACTAGTTCAATTTCAATTTACCATAATTCAAAACCATCAATTCCAAGAATTGAAACATGAATTTTCGACATCATGGTAAGGTACACAATATGATCAGTGAAGATGAAAGTGCTAAATATATGGAACTTTTATTTGAACCTAAACATGAATTAAATCTTTGGAATAACTCAAAACCCACTAGAATCAACTTGGAAACATTTGCATCTTCATAATCATGTTTAAAACTTTCAAAAAAAAATTGAACTTGATTTGCATGTTTAACATATTTTTCTTTGAATTTTAAATCTTATATATATATATATATATATATATATATATATATATATTATCTAACATATCAAGATGTTTTGATGATATTAAATAATTGTGAAGCAAGGATGAAAACAAAGGTTGTAAATATGTTCAATTCATAGAAGCACAAGGAATGCAAAGGTTGTTGGAAAAGATGTGTAAATAAAAATGAAGAGTATTCCATGTATAAGGAAATGTAATAGAAAAAAATTGTCTTTTGAAGACAATTTTATTGTTTAGTCATAACACTACTCTAACTAGTGAAACCCATAGCAAAGGAGTTAAACAAGAGAGTAGATGAGAGGGGATTGGAAGGTAATTATGTTCTAGACCTTTTAAAGTGCCTCTAGAGCTAAATGGTTCAAAATAATGGGTTTATAAGCCTCCAACACATGTTGCCTCCCTTTTACAGCTATTGGAAACCTTTTGTGGATGTTATCTACTGTTTGGAGTAGCTTTCCTTTCCTTATAAACTTCAAATATTAATTTTACCTCTTTGTTGTTGGCATTTAATGGTAATTACCATCCTATGGTAAAATGTATTTCCTACTTTAGAAACTAAAACAAAGAGTAGATAATATTTTACTCTTATAGAAGAAACACATAACTAATACATAAGAGCAACAAAACTCTATATAGTCCTAATATGAACTATTTTTTCCTCTTTCTCTATCATACTCTAAATATAACAAGAACCATAACAAGAACAATGAGAATCCATCAACCATTCTCCATTGCAAGAATAAAAGTACAACTTGTTTCCATATTCTCCTTCTTTTTCTTTAATGTCACACACACACTTCTTCCCAAAAGAAAAATCTCCTAGCAACATCCAATTTATGAATTAAAGCTTTGAACTTTTTTGTGCATTTTTTGGCCTCTTTCTAGCTCATGATCCCATGGTCGTCATAATTCTAGATACAGTCATTAGCCTTATTTTTGGTCTCAAGTTTATATTATTATAAGATTTACTCAACATGTATGGTTGTTGCTAGTACCCCATGATTGCAAGCCTAATTGTCATATGTTTGTCCCAAATTGTTGAGTTCTAAAAGTTGTGATTTCATTTCGCATGAAGCATATATCTATAACAAGTTATAAACTTTGCACGTTTTTTAGTAGCCAAACAACCTCCCACATTGAAACATTTGTCACCACATTTTTACAATCCACAAGATCTAATAACCACTAAACGTCCCATGTTGAAACATTTGTTGCCACAATTCTAAGATTTTAAAAATTCATTAGCCTCCTAAGTTCAAAGCTTGAAGAAAAATGTAGCCACATGAACATACAACAGAATGTTGATTCTTGCAAGGAAGTTATGAACAAATTATTTATCATAGCAACATGTAGAAAAAAAAAAGTCTTTGTGTAGCAAACTAGATCCACTTGCCCCCTACTCCCCCCCCCCAAGGCACGTTGGTACACCACCACATACATATTATAGCCATTCACCTTACACAAAGTAATTGAAAGAAAACTCCTTGGTCATGAACCCATCAATGGTTCTTGCAAACATGTTCAATGCTTTGATCCAATCATCCTCCAAATTATCCCATCATTGGCAACCCTTGCATGGAAAACTAGGGGGTTTGACCAATCCTTTTATCCTTGTCAAAAAAAATTTAGGCTACAATTTATATACAAACATTAATGACATATTAGTATAGCTTGTCCCCTTGGCCCGAATGTGAACTAGTTACCCAACTAGTTTTTCCTTTCAAACTCATTTTTTTGTAATTTAATTGAATTTCCATTGACAAAAATTAGTAAAAATTTATTATCTCTCACACCTCATGTATAATTTTTTCCCAAATCACCTTCATTAAATCTTCTCATTGAGGGCTTTCCAACAATACCAAAAGCATGCCTAAATTCCCCTATAATTTTTAGTTTTGATGTAAATGAATTTTCAATAAAACAATTGTGCAATATTCAATAACTTCTTCACTGTAGGTCAAAACTAATGTTGGTTGGCCAATTATTGAGTTCTTACCCAATTATCAAATTGGTTAATAATAACTTACTGGTTGATTCTTGATTTTCTTATAACCTAATGTTTTATTTTCAAAATTTAATAACCTACCTAGATGACCTGATTAACATCTAGGTAGTTTAACAATCTTTAAATACTGACACCAAAAAAAAAAAAACATTTTTATTTTTATTTAAAA
>Ga0209208_10004759_pt1 | contig 19106 bp, 11 predicted proteins | sample S1TSphfallax_3_FD_187694 | JGI IMG/M metagenome (GOLD analysis project Ga0209208, IMG submission 187694) | Host-associated microbial communities from peat moss isolated from Minnesota, USA - S1T2_Fd - Sphagnum fallax MG (SPAdes) (version 2) | ecosystem: Host-associated > Plants > Peat moss >... | reverse complement strand
GCCCAAGTTCAGAAAAGAAATATGTTTCTTGGGACAAATGGGCCCAAATTCTCCTAAACAAACATGGTTTCCTGATGTTCCCTCAGTGCCCAAGGCAATCCATGTCCCTTGGGGAACTTTGGGCCCACTTGCAAGTTCCCTAGGGAAAACATCAAGCTCCAATTCCCTTCTCCCTAAAGAATTTGCCTCAACCTATTTTGCTTCTCAAGGCAACTTGGCCAAGGAAGTCAGTTCAAGTTGCATGTCCCAACACCAACCTCTTCTCTAGATGACTTCTTTGAAGCTTTCCTCCAAGGAAATCATCCAAATAATGCATTTTGTTTAGTGCTTTTTCAGAAATGGTCAGTCTAGGGTAGAATGGCCGGTGCGCGAACACTTAAGTGCTCAGGGCAGGTCAGATCCAAGGGGAGAGCTTCATTGTTTCTGGTGTCAAAACAAAACTTGAACCCCTCCTATTGGCACATTTTGTACACTAAAAATCGTAAAAAATGGATTAGAATTGAAAAACTTATGACCCCTCAAAATAGAGGGGTCAAGAACTCAAAAAAACAAACAATTGAATGCTACAAAGTCGATTCTTGAACATTCAAAAAATTCCTTGTATGTGTTGCTCTCTTGCTATTAGAATTCCAAGATGATTTGTAGAACTCAAGGCGGTGTTCCTATAGAACTTTTAAGTCATTTAAATTGAACAAGAAATAAGAAAGCTCGCTTTGAAAGTAGGAAGGTTCCAAAGAGAAGAAAAAAGAGAAAAAACACATTTTGTAAGTTGGAAACTTATTATTCTTCTTGCTATTTTTTCATTACTCCTTTTCCTTTGCACTTGAAAGATGATTTCTAGAGCTTGAGGTAGCACTCCCATGTCATTTTGAATCACTCAAAATGAAACAAGATGACAAAGATTTGAATAAATGTTCGATCATAGGGTAGTGATTGGTGATGGACAATTCTGCCCTATCACAAAAAAATCTTGGGAATATTGGGTTGGTGCAACATCTTAATTTTCCATGTGAAACCCTTCACATTTTATTTTGACTCACAAGTTGATTGAGAGATTGTGGGTGAACAACTAATGTGGAAATAACATATTTTACATATGTACCTTATTACGTAGTTTATAATTGCCTTCAATAAATCTACAAATTTTCAACTTCATATGTTTGGAGCATTGTTGATTTTGGATCCATATTGTATTATCAATTTTATTTATACCCTATAGTTTCATCAAGGTTTCATCAAATTGAAATTTTATCATACCAATGATCAAGTTATTAAAAATGGAACTTAAACCTTCATAAACTTAAATATGATCACAATAAAATATTTATTTATGAAACCAATGAACAACCACCACACCTTAAAACATGTTTATATACATTACCATAGCCTAGGGTCAATTTTCACATTGATAAAACAAAATTTTAAAAAAAAATTTAAATGAATTCCTTTTTTAATTTTGATATTATATATTTTTCCATCTTCTATTATAATATTGTGATATGATTAATAAAATTATGGAAAGTGTAGCTATGATAAGTAGTATGATTTTCAATATGTCGACTTCATATTTTCACAAAATTTCATTTCACTATTTTGAAGATTATTTGATAATGAAACTAACCTTAAAGTAAGGTAGTGCAGTTGATGTTTTGTGGTGCAATAACAACTTTCCATACTAAATCAACAAGATTTTTGTCACATTATTTGGTAGCTAATTCATATTTAGCTTTTTATTAACAATCTTAAGCATACATCAATGAAACAACTGATCGTACACAAGTGGAGTTTGCTTTCCAATACCTATATGCATATAGGTTTATCTTAGGTTCTAATAAAACCATCATTGGGGATATTCAAAACATGGTGGTTAAACACATTTTGTCCAAAGAAAATATTATTATTGAAATTGACAAATTTATTAGGATTAAAACTTTTTCATTATGATAGTTTAATCTTGTAATACATATCATGATAAATTACTACCAAACATTCAACAAAAAGTTTGTTAAAATCGTTAACATTTATGAAATTGAGATTTTATAATTAAGGAATTTTACAAATTGTACATATTTGTCAACCTTTTTAATGACATTAAAACCCCCTAATCAAGGGGGGGGAAATTCAATTATTAAAGGTTATATTCTGTCAATTCAAAAAATACATTATTAGATAGTAGTGTTACAAAAATATTTATAGAAAAATAATTGTATAAAGGTGAAGAGATTATCGTTTTTAATGTGAGGAATGTGAATTAGTTTTTTATCATTTTTTAAACCATCCAAAATCATTTAATTGTAAAATAAAAAGGGAAAGGTAAAGTTATATTAATCTTTTCAAATTCTTCTTGTGATCATTCTAATTTTTATTATTATGAAAGGTTGTATTTCATTTCTTTTTTAAAAGGAATTTTTAAAAAATATATGTGATAATAAGGTAAGAACAATGGTAAAAAAAGGTGGAGGTTTAGTAATTTCATAATAATTCTCCAAATTCATGGAACATACTCCAATAATTATAATAATTTTTAAAATTTTAATTGTATGATCATTCAACTTCACTTCAAGATGGAAATTTCAAAGAATATGTAAAATAAAATTATGTTAAGGAAAAGGTGGAGATTTGGAAAAGTAATAAAAAAATTTGTTGTAAAAGTAAAAATAATGCTGAAGCATTATTACAAAAGTGGGGTGTGATTTACTAGCCTAAATCACTATGGGACTTTTAAAATGAAATAATTTCATTGCATTTTACTGATTTCACCTTAATGAAAGTTATTTTACTATAATATCACTATGTAACATCACATTTCATTACTAGTTAACATAATTCACTATCATAATTTATTAAAGTAAATAGGTTTATTTCTATGTTTTTAAAAATATTCTATATATGCTACTTTATGATATATCCTATATTATTTAAAGTTATTTTAATTATTTTAACTTATATCTTATGTTATTATAAGATATTATAAATTATTATACCCTAAACTATTATATGTTATTTTACTTTAAAATATTTTACTGAGCTTATTATAAGTTTTAAAGTTATTTAAGGTCATTTTATTTTATGTTATTATAAATTATTTTATCATGAATATAATAACTTAAAATAATCTAAAATAAAATATAATGGTTTAAGGTAAAATAACTTATAATAGAAAATAATAACCTACGAAAAGTAATTTCAAATACCCTACAATATAATAACTACCAATAGCTTATGATATTATAACATAAAATATCCAAAAATATTTTATAATAAAATAATCACCAATAGTCATAATATAACATATACTAACCAACAATAACTTATAATACAATAACCACTAATAACCATCAATAGCCACCAATAAAATAACCACCAATGATTTACAATAGAATAACCATTAATAACCATTAATAAAATAAGCATCAATAACCATTAAATAATAACATTAATAACCACCAATACCCACCAATATCCACCAATATCCACCGATATAATATTTACCAATGGCCACTAATACAATAATCATTAATAACCACCAACATCCACTAACAAAATATCTATTAATAGCCATTAATAAAATAGCCACCAATAGCCATTAGTAGAATAGTCATTAATAGTCATTAATAGTCATTAGTAGAATAATCATAAATAGAATAATCATTAATAGAATAGTCACCAATAAAACAACGACCAATAGTCATTAGTAAAATAACCTTTAATAGCCATTAGTAGAATAATCATTAATAAAATAGCCAGTAATAAAATAACCACAAATAGCCATTAATAAAATAACCATCAATAGCCACTAATATAATAACTACTAATGGTCATTAATAGAATACCCACCAATAGTCATTAATAAAATACCCACCAATAGCCATTAATAAAATAGCCATTAGTAGCCACCAATACAATAGGTACTAATGGCCATTAATAAAATAACCACCAATAGCCATTAATAGAATAACTATCAATAGCCACCAATACAATAGTTACTAATGACCATTAATAATCATTAATAGCCAATAATAAAATAACCACTAATAGCCACCAATAGACTATGTACCAATATCCATAAATAACCACCATTAACCCCAATAAAAGAACAATAAATAGCCATATATTTAAAAAAATTAGGATTGCTAAAAGTAATCCAGGGTGAAATAATTTATAATAAACAAAAATAACTTAAGGTGAAACAACTTATAATAACTTAAAATTGCTAATAATAACATAAGGTTAAATAGTTTTCAATAGCCAAAAGTAACTAACAATAGCTTCACATAATTGAAAATAGTTTAAAATGAAATAACTTAGAATAAACAAAAGTAACTTATAATAATTGCAAGTAGCCTAAGCTGAAATAATTTATAATAACCAAAAAAACTAACAATAGCCGAAAACAGCCTAAGGTGAAATAAACAAAAATAGCCAAAAGTAATTTAGAATAACCAAAAATAGCTTAGGGTGAAATAGCCAAAAATAACCAAAAGTAATTAAAAATAACCATAAATAATTATAAATAATGTAAGGTGAAATAATTTAAACTAATGAAAAATAATCATATAATAATTGAAAGTAGCTTAACATAGGTAGTATTAATATATTACCGAAAATCTTATCCAATTATTAAACATTTGTTTTTAAAAAAATGGTCATTGAAATGTTATTGAATAATGGTATTCATTTTATTTTTTGTTCAAATGATTTTAAACTTTCACAAGGAAATAAATGTAATTATGTACATTAGTGATTTTTTTTAAAAAGCAAACTTGAATCATTTCTTTTGAACAAAATCTCAATAAGATATAAATTTTCAAAAATTATGTTTTTATAATGTTTAAAATGAAGTATTTGATAAATAGAATGTAATGTAACATATTATCACAATAAATGGGGTGGCTTGATGGTAAGGGTGTTTGTTTCCATCCCAAATGTTAAAGGATCAAACTTCATGAATGGTGTTGTGTGGTCAACAATGGTATGTTGACCAAATATCCTCTTATCTAATTTTTAAAATAGGTGCCTAAGTTGATTACATGGCCTACTTACATAGGTTAGTTTTTAACCTAGCCTAGGTACTAACATGTGTCAATAAATCATAGGCTAAAAAATCATGAAATTATCAATAATATTATATATTAAATAATTAAATTTTAGTTGATTTTCATGCTAACTAGTTAATTAACTAACAAATGAATGGTTTGATAAATTTGTATTTCACTTGAGAGTAACCTTGTTTCACTAGGTATTAGTGAAACAATTCATTGTTTATAACAATTAGTTCTCATTCACTAAGGGGTTAAACAATTTCATTAAGTAAAAATATGCAAATTCACTCAAAATCTAGTGAAACCCAAAGTGAACTAGGATGCATTTTGTAGTAGTGAAGGTGAAGTTAATGTGCCCTTTTCATATCCATGTAGGTTAATACGAGAAGGGATTGAGGTAGTTAAGCTTGGAAGTTGATTTGCTTATAAGGTGCACAAGATAATGTTGTAATGTTATAACTGACTTGAAACCATAGCCTTTGGATAAATTTAAAAAATAAACCTTACATGAAGAAATTTTACTAAAATCATTTTATCATTTAAATTCCAATTAAAATAATTATAAACAATTTGTAAGGGATCAAATTTTTTTTACAACTTACTGAATAGATCAAACATTAGTATCTTTATTTTCATTATTCTTAAATAAAGCTTTGTTGCATCATTTTTAACAATGAAAAATAATTCACCAATATTGTTATATTATAAACTAATAATCAAACATAATTACTTTAAGATCCTTAGAAGCCAAATATAATTGATTAATGGGATAGAGTTAGAAAACATTATGATCTACCTTATTTGAGGAACTAAGTCAAATTGTATAATTATGATAATAAAATCCATTACATCACATGAGTGTACATAATTTCACATTTAACAAAGTAATTAGATTTTACATTTTTGTCTTTTGAATCAATTAATGATGAATATAATGATCAGAGACATGAAAACAAGGACAATTCAAAACACAAAAGGCCTTGGAACATAAATGAATACTAGGATACCACACAATAAGCCACAAAAACAAAATAAAAATAAAATCGAAACAAATACAAAATTTGAAATCGGGTAGAAAATAATTAAAAGAATGTAACTTGGAAGTTCATTACATGTTTGTATAATGTAAACCAATAACATGAAAAATGTTAATTCATGTTACAAACTCTAGTTGATAAAAATGAAAAATAAATAATTTAATGGGTTACACTATACATGTGTTTATGGTTGAAAGGGGATGGCAAAAAAAGGATATGGAAACATATTTAAATCCTTTTTTAGAAGTTTAATATCAAAGGGACTTTTTTTTTAAAAAACAATGTCCATGTGAATGACAAATGGTCAACAATTAATGAATTTGGTTCATGAATTTTAAAGGGTCTAAATGGGGTATAAAAAACCACTACAACCATAACCATTGTTTTTTTTTCATTGTGCTAAATGATAACTTGAATTGATGTTGATTTTTTTGGATGAACTTGTACAATAATCTTTTTAATTATGTATTTTTGGGGCATGCAAGCATAATAAAATAAATAAGAAAGTAACCTTCCAAACTATTGTTGCATATTTTCCACAATTATGCACAAAAATGAAGTTGAATCCTTGTCAACTTTCATTACAAAATTTGATGGTTCATAATGTTCATATAAGCTATATGCAAAGTTTGAAAGACTTTGGTATAATAAAAGTAGGTAATAAATATGTCTAAAACTAGGTTGGTTAAAACCCAATTTAAACCTACTTACCCATCAAAACTTTGATAGATTATAATTACGGCTTATAAAATTTCCAAATTCATCATTCATTTTATTACATTGTCAATTTGAAAGTAAAACAAATTCTATCAAAACTGTATATTTTTCATATTACATGAAATCCATGTTACCAAAAAAAAAGGATTGACAAACTTGTTTGCATTTTTTTAGATTATACGTGAAATGGACATCAAACATGCAATCCTTCAATGTTATCATAACAAGTCCAAAAAATCTCCTCATATTGATCATTGAAACACATAACATTTTTTTTTAATATATTAATGTGTTAATTTTTATGACTATTTTACATTTTATTTGACAAACATCACGAGTTGTTTAATAATTTACCATGTTTGCACCTTCGGAACATTTGATTGATTAATTTGCATTGAATCTAATGAATGGAGTATTCAAAACACTTTTGAGATAGTATAACCAATTTTTTTTTGTTGTTTAAAAGATTTAAAAAAAGCTTTTAAACTATTTGAAATTTACATTTTTTGGGAAATTTTTTAATGCAACATTTTATATACAAAGATATAATGCAACATTTTTTTGGGTCATAAAATTTTCTCAATTTGTAAATAACTAATATTCTTTGCCCCATCAATTTGATTACTTAATCCATTACTCATAAGGATTCATGTCCTTGGCATTATTGGCTCATTATATTATGAGTAACCCAAAGATACAAAATGTAATTCAACCCTTTCCCTTGAACTATTTAGTAACTTTCCAATCACTAGAAAACACAAACCCATTAAAAGGCAATAAGGTAAAATGAAAACCATGCTAGGTTGGTTTTAGTTGTTGTTACTTTAAATAATTGACTTGTGGGTCAAAACAATAAATTTTAAGACTTCATCAAGGGAAGGAAAAGATTGATTGTTCATAATATTTCAAAAGGAAATCAATAAGGTGTTAGCTTAGAAAATTCTATCAATCAAAAATGTTTTGGTTGTAGTGGCACGAGGGCTTAAACTAAAGGCCTATTAAAACCTAGTGGTATATTGATGTTAAATTAATGATAGAAGGATAAAGAAAAAATGTTGCAATCACATATAAAATGTTATTAAAAAATTATGATGTGGAATCCTTGGTGTCAAGGGTTGGTGGTAACTCAATGTTAAGTTTCATGGTAATTAACATTAATCCAAATGAAATTGTAAATTTCAACAAAAAAACCATTGGTTAAAATTGCCAAAGAAATCACATGTGTAGGTGTGTGTGTGTTTGTTACCTTAACATTTCATGTTCCATGTTTGATCCCTATTCTGGGTTCCCCATTCCCTTGTTTTTTCCCACCCCTATTGTCATGTTTGGTAACTCCTCAAGTGTTTTTCACATTCACCTATTCCCAAACACTTTTTGAGTTAACTACACACATATGTGCCCATGCATACACATTAGTTCCATGCCTCAAACATGACTCACATGAGACTTCAAGTTAGTTTAAACCTAAATTCACTACTCGAGCCTTGGACTTAGTTTCAATGCAAATTTTTCAAATGGTTCAAGATTTTGCCTACCACACCCCCATGGCCATATCCTACAATCTAACCACAATAGTTCCCAATCTAATTATTTCACCCCACATGAGTCATTCAAATGACTTGCATCCCATAAAAAGTCCCCTTGAATACCATTCTCCTTGCACAACACCAAGGCATGAAGCACCTTGCCTCATGTGATGCCTTGTCATCCCAACCTTGTTGGTACCTTGCTTCCCCATAAACCAAAATTCATTGTCCATTCAATGCACCTTGATCACCAAGTGGTCTTGCCATGGACTTGTTTTCAAAGGGCATGTCATTCACCATGTCCCCTTCCTTGTGCATTCATGCACATCTTTGCTTTGGCACATCAAAATTCATGACACAAATACAATTCATCATTATGAAAATTGTTCAATCACTCAATTGTTTAACATGAATTCCTATCAACAATTTTAATTAGCTATATGGAAGTACACATTCATGCTCATGATGGAATGGTTTAGAAAAACCATTTCAAACTTTGATCACAATGACAATTCACAAGAAAGTGACGAACATGTAGTCTTTGATATTTTTCAATTTAGTTTCAAAAGTTGAATAATATGCAAATCCACAATAATTTCAATTAAATTTTGCATTGTACATATAATTGAATACTTCTTTATAAACAAAAAATATAATGCAACATAATTGAAAACATAACATTGAGCTTTTAGAAGCTCCTAGTGAAATAATTATTCATTGTGGAAGAAGGTTAACAACAAAAGCAAAAGGAATAAACTAAAGTTCAATAAAATTCAAGTTCAACAATTGTGAAAATAAATGCAAAAGATATAAATGAATAAAAAATATAGCAATGAAAGAGGTCTCTTAGAAATAGAAAATTTAGAACTATGTGAAATATGCTTATTAATAATATCAATAATGTGAACTTAATGACAATTTAATGAAATGATGTTAAAAACATGATATGTTTCATCCAATTCATGGGTGAATGATCATCTAAAATGTGGTGGTAATTTCATGGTAAGTCTTGCCATCTGTCACTATTACCACCATACCCTAGTGTTAAAGGTCATAAAACCATACATTGTTAACACTACATTTGAATGGGCCTTAAGGGTTTGAAAATTCCATTCATCTTTTCACTAAATTTTTTTATTAAATAACCAGTTGTTACACCCAATAATGTATTATAGTGACAACAAGGTCTTTTTTACTTTTTTTTTCTAATACCTATTATTAATGCATACCTTAATTTAATTATACTTGAATTTTGAAACATATATAATCGTATGATAAAACTAATTGAATTATAATTTTTATTTAACAACCAATATATGAAACCTTATATTTTTACTCACATAATAAATTACAAAAAAAATGCCCCCATGCAAATTTTATTTGAAAGTTTGTTATATTCAAATTAGGTGTACACCAAGTTCACACAAACACATTCAAATGAACCATGTTTTAAAGTGTAAGTCTACACAAGTACATTTGAATGTGTTGTTTACATAAGTTTTAAACCTCAAAAACCCCAATCCAGAAACAATATTAGTTAACAATTTGGTATCCACCCAAAAGATGATTGAAACAAATGTATATTCATATATTCTTTGATGGAGGCCCCTTATTTTTGGAATTTTTTAGCCCTAAGGTTGTAACCTTCACAATTTTCACAAAATTCTAATAGAAAAAAAACATTTAATCACAAATTTATTTTTTTTTTTTAAAATATTTACAAATGTTTTGAAAGAACAATTTATGGGGGAGAATTGGACATGTTTTTCAATTTCAAACCAAATGTTCCTTTATTTTCTATAATTTTGATAATTGTTCTCAAATTTTTCACCAATTGACATTAAATCTTGTTTGGGATGATTGTCAACAATGTTACATTATAATAATTAAAATGAAAAAAATAAAATTAGGCACATTAAAGTTATTTGTAAAGTGAGTAGATTACAGGGTCCCATCATTGATTTGATCAAAATAAGGTGTGAATGGCAAAATAGTAGATGGATCACAATAAAGGGTGGGTCAAACTTTAAAACCCACTTGAAATTGGTAATTGTTAGAGTTTGATCCTATATTTTGTGAAATGCACAATTGTTTTTCCTATTTTCATGTCTTGTTATTTTCACCATGTTTAGTGTTCTTGTCTTTTTATTTTCTTGTGTGTGTGAGGCATTGTCACCGTTGCTTTCAAATGTGTTGTTGTGGAAAATAAGGTGGGTGGGCCTATTCCTATGCACCAATTTATATCCATGTCCTACTAAAGGGACCCATATTGAGTATCTAGGAGTAAATTCATTGTTGCAGAAGACACAACATAAAATTAGTATACTAGCACATTAATTATTGAAAATATGCACACATGTGGACAATGATGAAAACAATTAAAAACAATATTAGATATAGAACATGAGGAATATTGTTTCAATTTTTGACGGTTAGCAATATTCAGTTATTTGCAAATATTGTTTTAGTAAGTAGCTACATATTTCATGATGTTCAAAATATAGTAAGACATAATTTAATAATAAATAAATGGAGGGTGGAGATATAGTAAAATTAATTTAGTAATAAGAAAATGAATATTGAAAATTAGATTCCACATGCTATTATTATAGGTCCTCTTTGTGGTAAAAACTAACCACATCAACATGCCCCCCTATAATAAAACTTCAAAATTTTCCCAAAAATAAATAAATACCCAAAAATCATTCAATCACTTGAACTTGGATTAAATTTTTTTTTCCTATTTACCAAAATTGAACATACATTGACTTTATTCTTCTTTTATTCTCTAGGACTATTTGTCATGAAAATAGGCCCACCTACCTTATTCTTCACAATGGAAACACATAGAAAATTTTAAAAAGATAAACAAGTCTAATGGGGTATAATCAAGCCTCATAAGTTTTGCGATATCAAAAAATTAATAAAACTAAGTTAGTTTTGTGACACCACTACCATTGTTTTAGCGATGTCGAAAAACTAATACAAAAATAAGTTAGTTTTGAGACATCATTGCTATTGTATTTGGTATCAGGCAATTAGAGCATCAGCGATTGCAACATGGCTTGTTGTTTGGCTTGGAAGATGCCCTCTAGCGATAGGTGCATTAGGGTCGTGCGATTGGCGTCCATCTCCCACTTGAGGATGGAGAAATCGGATTTGACCAAAGTCGTATTAGCAAACATTGTCGCCAGGCCATCGCAGAAGGAGCGCAGATGCTCATATCGGCCCGGAGCATAGGCCCAAGCGACATTGAACGTCATGACGATGTCGTGGCTGTTGATGGCAGCGTGCAGGACGTTGTTAGTGATGTACGCCTTTAATAGGGCACAATGGTCAGCCTCAATTTGGTTGATATTTTGGGGCAACCAAAACTTGGTGAGGTGCTCACGATACGAGTCCAACACTTTTCAGACGAACGCGCCATGGCGCAATTTCATTAGCACACTAGGTAGCACAGGTGGCACGTCCAGATCGAGGCTCTGATTGGCATCGTTGCCCTCGGCCTTTACGCCATTTAGGTCGACAATCAACATCATGGCGTATGTTGTGATCTTGGTGACGATCGTCTTCTGGGCGTCCACTTCAAGGAGCTCATAACACGCCCGGGTGAATGAGCCCTAGTCTTCAATATGCGCAACAATCTAGTTGACATCGATGCACATCGATTCAAAAATCATGTAGTCAATTCACCGCAGCAACGACGTCAGTGGCTAGCTGTTCGATCTTGATGTTGAACATGGCGATGAGCGACTTGATTGGCGTCGGGATATGTGCGTCCTATTGTGTGAGTAACAATAACTTGTTTTGCACGAAGGCGAACGTGATGTTGATCAAGTTGATGGCGAGCAAGACCGAGTAGGTGACAACCCACGACTTGTCCGTCGGCAACGTTTCGGGACGATCCTCCTTGGTGTAGTTAATCAACTTGCCCTAATACTGCTTGTAGAATATGAGCAACCACTCGAGGTGGACCCAACAGTTAGTCTTCTTTAGGCATTTCACATTCATGCTGATGATGAGGATGTCCTATGCGTGCAGATAGACCAACAATGTGTAAGCGAACTTGACCCAATTGTTGTCGTTGATGTTCTCGGCCGAGGCCTTGACGACAATGTCGATCTAATGCGACACACACTAGATTCGCACAACCTTGTGTTCGGCATGCGCGACAATGCGGGTCACAACACCGGCGTGCCGACCTATCATGGTGTTCTCGTCGTCGGTCGACATGCCGATCAGCTTAACTTTGCACACCACTTGTTGTACAACGCGTCCATAAACTTGCTAATCATATTGAAGATGTTGAGTGTTGTGTGTTGCTCAAACATTGGCATGGACACCAGGTGCAGGTTCACTAGATTGCCACGGTAGCAAACGCGCATGTGTAGGTCAAAAAACAACTGGTCGTGGTGTGTGTTGCCATCACCGGCCAATGACATGGCCCAAACGGATTCATGATCAACCATGTTGGTAATCTGTTGCAGCGCAACGACGACTAGGACGCGCGTGTATTGGCCAACGATCAAATTGTTCATGCCGTTCAGCTTGGCTATTTTGGTGCAGTCCTTGGCGTGCTGGATTGTAACCATCATTTGCCCGAACGACATGTCAATCGAGATGTGGTCCATTGTCAGCTCGAAGCGCATTACGTTCTTGATGGTCATGATTTATCCGTCATCCTGCTGATCACATAGCTTCATCGCATTCGTCTTTTGACTAGCCTTCTTGGCAGCCTTGCAGGCGATTGCATTGGCCACGTCCATGTCGTCATCGCTATTGTTGCCGTTACATTCGTCGAGTTGCTTGTCATCTCAAAAGAACAGGTCGTTGATGATCGTTTTGGCGATGCTTCTACTAATGACGAATTCGAGCGTGTCCGTGGCCAAGTCCATGTGCATGTGCAATGTGTTGGTGTGCTTTATCTTGTCGTCAAAGTTGGCCTTCTTTTCGGTGATCGACAACGATTGATAAAGCATCCAAGACGCCCCATGTTGCCCTACGTGATGGTTGCGGTACTTGCCAGGGTGGAATGACTTAGTGAAGTACTGGATGTCGGAGTGCTGCTTGCGCTTGTGACTAGCTACGCCATCCTCCACCTCGTCGCGACCCTCGTAGACGCAAAACTTGCATCGGCAGGTCACGTTGCCGTTGGACGTTGTTGAAACAACCTCGATGGCATATGTCAAGCCATGCCCGAGCTGGTATGGCATGGCCTTTCTTGACATTTTTGTTGCAACCCTTAGTTTTGCGATCATGACGGGCTTGATTTTGCGATATCGCGAGCTATTTTTAGCAAATCGCAAAACTAAAGAGGCATGGGTATAATGCATTTGTCACAATAACAACAAACATGATGAAAGTTAAACAATACAAACCTCCTACAAAAGCATTATTGTTTTATATCGTTTACTTTGGTTTTGTTCCTTATTCTAAACCTATGTTTTTATCTTTCATGTAATCATATTTTGACAAGTACATGTAAGAAAGTAAAATCAAAGACCTTTCAATTATTATTAAACCATCATGCCAATATTGAGTTCACAGTATGATATTATATATGAAGTTTGAAAGTTTTTATATGATAAAAGAAAATAACAAATATTTTTGAAATTAATAAGTGAAATTATGTTCAAATTTTTTTTTACATTCAAAATTTGATATATTATTACTTTTACATTGAAAGTTGAAAATGCATAAGTACATTTAACTTTAACATTAACCAAGAAAATTAAAAAATCGAATATTTCATCTACTTGAACTTATAGTGGTTTGTTTTTTTACTTTTGTGATGTTGTCACATTGGTGATCATCCACAAAAATATTTAACAATGTTTGGTTGTAATCCAAATATGTAAAAATAGAAATTTATTAAAATCCTTTTATATTAGGCTACTATTTGAACAATGTCTAGGAAGATGGTGATTTTTAAAATGTTTAAAAATATATATGGAAAATAATTTTATTTTGAAAAAATATTTTCCTTGGAAAAGAAAATTTGCCAAATGGAAAAAATGAAAAAAAAAAAATTAATAATTTCCTTACTTTGTTGAAGTTTACTTTGTAAGTTTGGATCTTGAGAAATAGAACAATTATTACTTGCAATTTTGAATTTTTTTATTTAAATGCATATTAAATTGCATGTGATTCTTCAATATCATTAGCAAAAAATTAAAAAAATGACCATAATACATATTGATCATTAAAATAAGTAATAAATCTAAATTTAATATCTCAAGATTTATTTAATGATTATTTTTCATTTATATTAACAAGGATCACAAATCGTTTAATTATTTATACTTTCACCCCCATTGAATTTTGTAACTTAAAATGTGTGTACACGCAAATCTATGTTTTGTGTTTCCATCTTTGTCCAACAAGTTCATAAATTTTGTATGTCTATGTTCAATTTTTTTTTTGTGAATCTTAGGGTTGTGTCTTATGTTTGGTGAATTGAAAGAGGTGGTTTTAGGTGGCAAAAAATATAGTTGAAGGAGAAAAGGTTGTGATTTTGTGTTCAATTTGAATGTGACTCCTTTAGATGGGTGACTTCAATGGATAGTTCAAAATTTAGCATGAGAAAGACAAAGGTAGGCCCAATGCTAACTCCAATGCTAGGTGCTAGGCTCAAAGATAAAAGTGAACTTAAAGGTAACTAATGGGTGCTCGTGGCCGAAGGCCACTGTGAAGCCCCCTGTGTGAAAGCCATGGGGGGGGGTGCCGGGCCGGGCCCAATCGTCCTTTTGTGACGGACCCGGCCTGGCACCCCCCACGGCGGGCGACTGACCGTCTGGGAGTGCCGGGCCGGTGTTGGCGACAGCCCCGGAAACACACGGGCCCTGTTCCGATCCACCTGTGGCAAAAAGCTTGGTTTATGGCCCGGGACCCAGGTCTTCGTGGGGAGACCGGGCTTCGTCACCGACCCGGTTTAATACTTACTCCCACGGTTCCACACACCTAGGCACCGCCCGGCCCGGGCCAAGTTTTTTTTTATCGTTCGGGTCTTTGAAGCCTGGGCGTTGGGACTTGGGACCTGGATTGGTCGGGACTCAAGACTCGGGACTCGGTAAGTAAAGAACTGAGGGGACAGTTTCAAAAGTGACCTAGGTTTTAGGACCTCGACAGACAGTACGTCGGCCCGGTCGGCCTGTACCCGAGCTCCGAAATCACAGATCTTTTTTAAAAAAACTCTGGGAAGAGGAAATTCCGGTCCGGAAACCATAGATCTTTTGAAAGAAAACTCTGGGAACAGGAAATTTCGACCGACGCGCCGGGTCTGGTCGTCCGTCTATGACAGACCCGAGCTCCGTCACGGACGGACGTAGTGAATTTATATATAAGATTCTATTGTTGCCAAAAAAAAGATTATTTTGAGGCAAATTTTCATATTTTGTCAATAATATTACAAAAGAAGAATATTTTATCATAAATTATTTTTAAAAAATATAATCACAAAAATTTTATACATTAAAAAAATCAATTTAAATCACCATGATTGCCTACAATATGAAAAGGTGCTTAAATTTTCTATATTGAATATAGCCAAATTTGGCTAAAATCACATGGATGAACACAACTTGAAAAAAACCACAAAATTGGACAAATAATTTGTAAAAATAAAAATTGGTTGCAGATGGTTTTCTTCTTCTTCTTCTTCAAACTTTTCACCTACTTAAAAATCTATGATAATGAAAAATTTCACAAATTTAAAACATAAAACACCAAAGTCATGCACTTAGAGCATCTCCACCGGTACTCAGTATGTGACTGGAGACAGTATAAGTTATTGCAAAAAGTCAAAATGTGCCGGTTTAGCTCAGGAAATTGGTTTTTCTGCACTAAATTTGTGCAGCTTGCCATGGCTGGTTAAAGGCGCAACAGAGTTGTGCACCTCCAAAAGAGAGTGTAATAAATTGGACCTGACTGCGTATCAAAAATAACATCTTCCTGGGCTTGGACCTTTTCTTCTCTGACTATCCTGAAGAGGGCACAGGAAAGGTTGGGTCCATGCAATATCCTTGGTCTTCATCTTCATCTTCATTCACAGCTTCGTATTCCTCCTGAATCTCTTTGTGTATAGTGACTCCAGATGCACATGATTGCACATGATTACACATGATCTGGGATGGAACTGGTATTTCTGGTGGCATTTACGGATTCTTAGGTGATTTGATTCACAAGGAATTTGGGAAACTCTTGACCAATTCTGCACATCATGTTGGTTTTTCTGTGAGGTTTGCAGTGGCTGAAGACTGCATTTTCAGTTCAAGTTGCAGTGGTTTCATTTGTGTACCTGTTTCTGGAGCAACTGCCTCATGTTTGTGCACAATCCCGAAGCTTCAGCTCTAATATGGAACCAGGAATCAATTTGGTGGCCATGAGCTCCAAACATGTCAGTAGTGACAAAAACAACAACAACAAACCTGAGAGTCATGAGATCTCTGTTTAGGGTTTAGGGTTTAGAGGGATTCCACGAGATCCTATGGAATCAATCTGGCCTTGAACTCTGAAGGTGCAATATTTCTTCATTTCACTATCTGCAATTTGCAACAGTACTATTCTGTCTGAAGTAGCCAGGAGATTGTTCTGGATTTGAGAGATGACACAGAGAGGGAATCTCAGTGCACAGGGTGCTTTGAATCTAAAGAGTAATTGTTACAACTTGTTGCAAATGGTTTGGTTGCAAATTTTGGCCTTGAAAGTTAGTGTGTACAATCTTTGCACAGAACTTGCCTTCTACTGAAAAACCATCAACCCTTATTGTGCACGTATAGAATGAAAAAACTAGGGCCAATTCAAGGATTCTCTGTTGAGAAATATGTGAAGTCACAAATGCAAAATCTCTGGTAAGCTGCCTACAACGAGGTGGGAAATCATAATCCAGTATTCAGCTGTCATATTTTCCACATTCGTAAAGCGGTGTACTGCACCAAGACACAAACAGAAGACACAAAATTATCAAATATACACAAGACCACCCAACACTCTGACCTCTGCTAAAAGCAACTGTACATTATCAACTGTGCAAGATGCAGATTGGGGTAATGTCTATTGAGTTGAAGCTGGGAAGCTCAGGATTCCAATCTCTACATGAATGCAAAGAATGGATATACTGTCATTCAACCTCAGATGCAGCTAAGAATGATCATCAACTTATACCCTTCATTGTCCTTTTGAGTACAAAAAAAGGGTTCAATTCTAAATGCTGATGAGTTCCAAGCTCCTTAGACTCCACACTGGTTTGAACTTTCAGCACTTCCTATCTGTTTCACCCCCCCCCTCTATTGCTCCAAAAAGAGTCATCAAGAGCATCTTTGTGCATCTACTCCCCCAAAATTTACAGTCTGCAAGGTTCTGGTATTCTCTAAACCCTAAACCCAAATCTTTGAATCCTAATTTCAATTCCTCCAAAAAGTGCACCTGCTTCTGCTTCTTCTTCTGCAAAAAATGAAGCATTAAATCCAAGCAACTAAATAGCAGCAAAGTTCTTGTCTTCTCTGAACCCTGAACCCTGATCCCAAATCTTTGAATCCTAACTTGAATTCCTCCAAAATAAGGACCTGCTGCTTCTTTCTTCATCATCTTCTGCAAACAATGAAGCATCCAAATCTAAGCAAGAAAAATAGCCTCACAGGAGCATAATTCACATCAATGCTCCCAGCAAAGAGATTTTGGGAAATCTTGTGAGACCCAACAGAAACCTATGAGCTCTCTTTCCTTGCACATGTTGAACTGCTTACTCTTCATGAGAACAACAGAAACCTGAGATCTCTTTTTCCTTGCACATCATAAATTGGTACTCTTCATGAGAGAGCAAGAGAAGTCTGTGAACTCTTCTTCCCTTGCACATTATTTGAGGCACCACTGTGATGGCAGTTTGGGGGGAAGAGGGGATCCAAGAACTGGTTGTCTGACCTATTGCTCCTTGTTTTTTTTGGCAGAGGCAAGAGCTCGATGCTTGAGTTCAGCTCTCTTCCACTTGACCATGAGGGAAGTCAAAGTGAGCAAGCTGTTGAAGAGAATGACAGCAGACACCAAAAGCAAAGGACCCGACCAAACTACAGAGAGAAAAACACCATGGGAATCGAAGTAGGGTTGCCTGGCAAAGCATTTCCAATGCCTGTGGAGATAGATGTTCATCCTCTCTGCAACGTACACTCAAAGGAGCACACAGAAGAACATCGCCATTTGCACATTGCTGCGTTTCCTGCTTGCAACTGCGAGCACAAGGAGCGTGATATTTTTCAACATGGTTCAAGTAGGTGGCAGGGTTTTCTCTCTGAATTTTGTGATTTTTGCTTGTGAAAAGTAATTAAAACTTTAAAGTTTGAGTTTTTTCATAATTGAGTTTTTTTTCGAAAATTGTGTCCCTTACACTTTGGACCAAGTTTTTTGAAAAGTTATATCTTTTGGAGCCTTGAAAACATTTGTTTTAGAATCTTTTAATAACATTTACATATTGAGATTTGTGTTTTAAGAAAAATATTTTTTCATAAGAACTTTCAAAGTAAGTTCACTCAAGTCAGAATATAATGGGATGGGTAACCTTACAGGAGGTTTAATATATATATTTCGGTCAACAACACAAGCACCCATTGGTCTAGTATGAAATGGTGTAATGTGAAAGGAGGTTGTCTAGCTAGTTTGCAATCCGATCTAACCCTGGGTTCTAGACTTTATTACATCAACCGACTTGTTGTGACGGCGCCCCATCATTCTTGCATGGAAATGCATGGTTGTCTTGCTTCCTAGCTGTGTGCTGTGTGGGAGATTGGGGATGG
>Ga0209208_10004758_pt1 | contig 19107 bp, 13 predicted proteins | sample S1TSphfallax_3_FD_187694 | JGI IMG/M metagenome (GOLD analysis project Ga0209208, IMG submission 187694) | Host-associated microbial communities from peat moss isolated from Minnesota, USA - S1T2_Fd - Sphagnum fallax MG (SPAdes) (version 2) | ecosystem: Host-associated > Plants > Peat moss >... | reverse complement strand
CCCTATTTATACCATAATAAGAAGAGGCTTAAAATGGCCCAATGTATGACCTTGCCTAATTCAATACCGACCCCCTGGTCCCAACAATATTGTTTTAGATAGGTTCTACTGTACAATGTTGATTATATGAATCAACATACACCATTGACCACATGGAAGTTTTCACAAGATTTGAACCTTGGACTTGAAGGTAATAACCCATTGCCTTCAAATGAGTTGAGGATTGTAATTAATACATTGTTTATTCCAAATGTTTTGAAAAAGCTAACTTTAACTATTATCATCTTTTTCATACTATGTCCAATTTTTTTTTAAAAATAAGTTTAGTTTAAAAGATTTTTCCAAAATGTACACATCTTTAATACTCTTAAGAATTTTTTTTTAATTTTTTTTATTGAAAATGCATTTGAATATTTTAATTTAATACATTTCAAGAATGATGTTTTGAAGATTTTTTTTTCAAAAAACCATTGTTATCTTCTCATACTTTGTCCAAATGAAAAACGTTAAGCTTCATTATAGAAGATTTTTCTAAAATGTACACATTTGTAACATTTTTAAGAGAAAAAAAACTACTTAATTTGACTGAAAATACATTTGAAACTTGCAATTTAATGCATTTCAACAATGGTATTTCAAAAAAATTCTTTCCTTGAATTATTATTATTATTTCATAATTTAACAAATGAAATAAATTAATTTCATCATACATATATTTTCCCAGATTTTCACACCTAAAAATATTGTAAGAAAATAAAAATCAATTAATTTGACTGAAAATGAATTTTATTTTATTTAATACATTTTTAAATTTTTTTTTCAAATAACATAATTTGTGAATAATTCTATTTTAAAAACTGATTTTCCCCAATTTTTTATTATTATAATGTAATATAATATTTGCTTACATATCCTTGCATTTTAAACATATATTTAATCAATATAAAATTATTTTAATTATAATTATTTAATAGTTGAATAGAATGTGTAATATTTAATCTATTAAACACTTATTATTATTATTAAATAATTTTTAATTATATATATAAATAAATTATTTTAAATAGTAACATTATATGTAAACTTTTTAATTATTAGTTCATACACATGTAATATTTTTAGTATTGATAACCTACTAGACAATAAATGGTCATAACTAAGCCATCCAAGTAGGTTGTTAGAATCTGAATATTCAATAAAGGTGGGAAGGTTATTTACCAATTTCAAAAAAATCAATAACAAATTGATAGGTTATCAATACCTAGCCTCAAACCTAGGTGATTACCCTAGTCAAAACTCAATAACCAACCAACATTGTGTAGGCAACTTTAAATTGTTGCTCTAAATTTACAAATTTGTTGCTAGTTATTTAATAGACCACTTGGACTCATTGGAAAACTCATGTCTTTCATTTGAAATTGCCTTGTTGGGATGAATGGTTGTAAGTTAGGATATTTTGGTGTCACAAACAAGATGGGAAGAGAGTGACAACCAGCACCACTTAGCTAGTTATAGATTGATTGGTTCCAAAAAGGTAGCCAATTTTTGTTGGGTTGAAAGGAATAAGGAACTACTCAACTTAGGTTGAGGGGCTATAACACTTGGCTATCTAGTAGAAGTTTGTTGGCTATGTTGGTAGGAAAGGCCATGTCCAAAAATGGGATTGAAAAACAAGGCATGGGGGGGGGGCCAAAGGGAGGGTAGATCCCACTAAAAATAATGATTTCCAACAAACTAACCAAATAACAAAAGCCCACAACAGGTCCTAATTTTGCCTTATAGGCCATCCTCCATTTATTGGTTTTGTAAATTATAAAAGGCATTGTGGGAACGGACAAGGGGATAGCTAAATATGTTTCCAAAATAAGCTTAACTTCTTTTTTAAGGGCCAGAAACCCTTTAAATTGGATATAATTCATGCCGAATATCAACTTGATGTAGTTTTGTATTTTATTTATGTGGTTTTGCCCCTCCTTCTAAAACCAATGAACCATAAACCCATTAACTTGAGTTCATGTAAAACATTGTTGTAGGATAGAGCCTCTTGTGACATAGTCACTTGTTAATATCCCTCCTTTGTTCTATTGCATGTCATGGATTTATGAGCCTCTAGTAGCATCTAATTTTTAAACAAAACAATTTGATTATTAACCATCATTTTAACATGTTGAAAAAACAATTTTGTACTCCATACTTCGAATTGCCATTTAGCTCTTGATTCATGCATTTGCAATATGGCATGTGGTGATTTCCTCACTTTTCATCCCTTGTTTGTTGGTTGGTTTTTGAATGTGGGCTTTACATGGCGCATTTGTCCATCCATTTGTTCATTTATATTACATGCTACAAGTCTTGTACATCATGTTAGGTGTAGGTGTTAGGAAAAAACTATTATAGTTGTCATATAAGTGTCCAATACAAATTACAAAGGGGGATACTTGTTCTAAAGTGAGTTATGCCATATTTGTTCAAAATGAGTTATTTTGTTATGGACAACACATGTAAGCAAAATTCAATGAATAGAAGAAACAAGCACCCAATTATGTAGGAAGTTTATTGTTTTGGACACCTCTTACTACAAAAAACAAATTATTGGCAATTTGTTTCCAAAAAGAACATTCAAAATTGATTTTTTTTAAAATATGATTTCAGAGATTTTCAATAGCCAGAAGTGAGAAAACTTTAATGTAAAAAATGCCATATTGTATATGTAATCTATGCAATCAATCATAATTTTTCTAAGGATTTTCTATGGGATTTACTATGGGCAAAATGAAGGGGAAAAAAATTAATGATTTTTATATAAAAAATAATTTGACATGTTGGCCACTTGAGAAACTTTTTTTTCATCAATTCTCACAAAATTGATTTATCTCTAATACTCACAAAAACAAAAGGTTAATTGAGGTTGTGTTTGTTCATACATTGGGAAGTTCAAGTGTGTAAACTAGTACGAATTGTTTATTGTGAAAGTGGCATCCTTTCTTATTTGACATGAATTTTGGAAACATATTTTCATCACACCCACTCCTATTACATCAAGAGGGTTAAGTTACTACCAAGATGTTAAATTTGTAGAGGACCACATAGCAAGGCTTAGACCATAAGATTGGAACTTAAACACGTATGAGAATATAAACTTGTACAATATCTTATGCTAAAAGAGGTCATTGTTTCATTAGACCAACTCCTATCAAAATACTTTTATTCCATTGAATTGAAGGGTTAAGATGGACAATTTTTCAAATATTTCCCTTGGTTGATACCAATGTTGTGCAATTCATTAAAACATAGTTAGTTATTTGCCCAGTTATATATATTTATTTACATCAATTTTCAAAAAATTAAAATATCAACTTTTGTATATAATCATCAATTTTCAATTTTTTTAATAAGTCAAAGAACATGTTAAAAATTGACAATTCATTTCTAGTTTTTTGATGAAAACCAACAAAAATCCTCTAATTTTTTAGGTTTAAATTTTTCTTGAATCAACCAATTCTTTGATTTTGATTTTTTCAAAGAATTGGAACTAACTAGTTTTTCTATTTTGAATTTTACCCAAGGTTTACCCATTGTTAGTTTAACCTTAGTTTAGTCATGGGGTTTAAAAATGATTTAGCTATGATTAATCAAGCCTTAGTTTAGTCATGGGGTTTAATAATGATTTAGCTATGATTAATTAAGCCTTAGTTTAGTCATGGTTTACCCATGGTTAGTTAACCTTAATTTAGTCATGGGTTTCACAATGGTTTAACTATGATTAATTGAACTTTAATTTAACCATGGTTTAGCCATGTTTTATCCATGGTTAGTTTGGCTTTAATTTAGTCATAGATTTAATGATTGATTAGTTGAGCCTTAATTTAGCCATGGTTTAGTCATAGTTTACCAATTGTTAGTTTAGTTTTAATTTAGTCATGGATTTAGTCATGATTAATTGAACCCTAGTTTAGCCATGATTTAATCACAATTTTCCCATGGTCAATTTAACTTTACTTTAGTTGTGGGTTTAACTATAGTTTAATTATGATTAGTTGAACCTTAGTTTAGCCATGGTTTAACCACAATTTAACTTTACTTTAATCATGGATTTAACCATGATTAATTTAACCCGAGTTAAACCATGGTTTATCCATGATTAATTGAACTCTAGTTTAGCTATGGTTAGTTTAATCTTTGTTAAGACCTACCTAATCTGTTAAACCTTGTTGTTATTATTATAAATTAATAGCAATAATAATATATATTATGATTTTGGTAGAACTACCCATGAAAAATCTAACTTAGTTTTAAAAATATTTTAACCCTAAATTTAAAAAGATTCTAATTCTAGGCCAAAATAAAACTTAATCTTAAATGTAAATAGATTGCAACCTTAAGCATAAAAAATATAACTTTAAACCTAAATACATTCTAACCTTAGTCCAAAAAAGATTTCAACCTTAAGCCTACTAAATAGATTATAATAATAGGCTTTAAAAGATTCTAACCTTAAGCCTAACAAATTCTAACTACAAGTGAAAACAAATTTAAACCCTAAATTAAATTGATTGTGCATAGTAGTGACATACGCTCAATTCGATTCAAACATACGCGTATTATACGTTTTTTTTGGGCTTTTTTAAAAATACGGCCCAAAATATGCAGAGTGGTAAAGGTTATGCAAAGAACCATTACCGGGCCGCAAAAACTATAGTCTGCTAGACTCTATAGTAGTTAACAACCTAGTTACATTTTCGTCGTCAAAATCGACGATTTCTACAACAACAAGATCACCTATTGACACCTGATATTCACGGTGCTCATTTCGGAACCTCGCCAAATATGGACGGTCTAGGATCAAAAGGTTTCACGGATAAATCTTTTGATTGGCCATGACTTGGATGGCTCAGCCATGACACTGACAGCATTCGGAATCATACTGTTGCAACTTGCAAGTCTGGATTTGATACTAAGTAATAACTTCAACTTTTTTTCATGCTACAATCGAGTAGGGCGACCTTTAGAATGGGGAAGGAGAAAGGACCCGAATGGACCGAGGTCACCATCCTCCAGGAACCTGAGAAAGCGGGGGGGAATTTTCAAGTCAAGTGTGGGCACTGTGAACTCGTGTTTTGGGGGGGTGCCACAAGAATCCGGGGCCACTTCTTGGGTCAGGTGGCTTGTGGAGTCAAGAAGTGCACCAAATGCCCCTAAGCCGTCAAAAAGCAGCTTCAGGATATTGATCAGGCGAAAAAAGAACAGGAAATGCAAAAACGGAAGGTGCAAGATCTGGATGAGGCTGCAGCTGCTCTCCTGCAAGGCCCCACCAAAAAGCAGAACACTCTCAAAGCTGCCTTTGGAAAGCAAGATAAGTCTAAAGTAGATGCTCTATGGGGTCGTGCCTTTTATGGCAATGGTCTTTCTTTCCGCCTGATCAATGACCCTCATTTCAAAGCAGCCGTTGAAGCTACCGCTGATTTTGGCGAGAACTACAAGTTACCAAGTCTTGTCTCTCTTCATACCACCCTGCTAGACAAGGAAAAAGTATTGGTGGTAGCAGAATTCAAGTCATTTATGGCGTCAGCGCGGAGCAGCAAGGCAACCATAACCAGCGATGGGTGGTCAGACACTCAGAATAGGCCTCTTCTCAATCTTCTGATGGTCACACCCAAGGGCGAGAAGTTTCTTGAGAGTGTAGACACAAGTGGGGATACCAAGGATGCAGACTTCATTGCGCAGGTTGTTGGCAAGGCAATCGAGGATGTGGGGGCAGAGATTGTGGTCCAGGTGTGCATGGACAGTGCAGTAGTTTGCAAGGCTGTAGGTCGCAAGCTAGAAGCCCGCTTTCCCCATATCACATTTATTCCTTGCACCCCGCACTGCCTAGATCTATTGCTCGAGGACATGGGCAAGCTGGATTGGGTCTCCTCCGTCATAGCCGAGGCAAGAACAGCGCTAAAGTTCATCACAAACCATCATAAGAGTCTAGCTTTCTTTAAGAGCATGTCCAAGCTAGAGCTCTTGAAACCAGGGGAGACCAGATTTGCCACCAACTTCATCATGCTACAGCGCATGCATGAGGTGAAGGCATCACTGCAACAACTTGTGGTCAGCGATGCTTAGGGGGAGTGGAACCAGAAGTCGTCGCATGAGATGGAGGGAGAGGAGGTGCACAACATCCTAACTTCTGCTGCGTTCTGGAAGGGTGTGAAGGAGTTGTTGGTTGTTTCAGAATCGATAGTTTGCCTTTTACGCTAGTGTGACAAGGGTGTTCTAGTTGTGGGAAAGGTTTACTATACCATGTTCTTGATTGGCGAAGAGCTGGGGGCGCTCAAGGAGGGAACGAGCGAGCAGCATCCGGGGGTGAAGCTTTCTGCTGTCAAGTATGAGCAGATCAGCTGGCTTTGGCGCAAGCGCTGGGAATACTTGCATTCAGATATGCACTCGGTTGGGTTTGTTCTGGAGCCGGAGTTCCAGTCAACAGAATATGGACATGACCAAAATGCGGAAGTGATGCAAGGGTTTTTGAACATCCTAGAGAAGCTCGTCCCAAATGCAAACAATCAAGCAAAAGCCCTGCAGCAATTGGCGCAGTTTAGAAACCAGGAAGGTTTGTTTGGCAGACCCGGCATTCAAGCGGCCATGAGAGCGATGCCCGGGTGGAAATTTTGGCAGCAGTGGGGTCAACAAGTTCCAAAAATTGATATTTGACAATTTTGCTCAAGTCCATATTTGGAATTTTTTTTTCATGTCCATGCTTAAATAATACATATTTAATATCTACCTAACTGAATTGCACATTCAATCAAGATAGTCACATTATAGTTGGATTAAGGCCACATACTTAGGTTAGGCATAATCAAACAAACACCTAGATAGGTGGTGAAGCTAGGGTACTTGAACTAACTACCTATTTGTGATGTAGCTTCTTACCTATCTACCTAAAGTAGGTAATATTTAGTTATTAAGTAAGGTAGGTAGTACTTAGCAAATATTTCCATTAGATAGGACCTAATAGTTACCTAGTACGTTCGAGTAATTATTACTTATAGTAATAATATTATGACGTAGTACCTAGTAAGTAGGTACCTAAACTACTTAAGTACATACTAGCTACCTACTAACTACATAGGTATCTAACCTACCTAAACAAAGTCCTAGGTATGTGTTAGGTAGGTATTATATTTTACAAAGGTACCTAGGTTATCTAGGCTAGGTATTAGGTAAACTAAGTACTATATAGGGTGCATATATGTTTGTGTCAACTAGGTTATTGTAAGTTAGTGTAAGCTATTCCAATTTTTTCATAGGCTAATAGTATATGCTACCTCATGTTATATGTAACTTATGTCGATAAATTAGGTTCCTATGCTACTAGTGTAGGCTATATGTAGCCTACCATAAATTAAGTTCCTAGGCCAATGTAGACTTCCGTAGACTACTATTAGGCTAAAGTAGGCTACCATGGCTATCCTTTGTATTTAGTGGTGTAACTTATGACCTATCTACCTAAACATACATATTTTCCTACCTACCAACCTATTTATAAATGGTAGACTTGTGTAGATTGCAATAGTAAAACATGGTTCTTTTCTACCTAACATAGGGGGCATAATTAGCACTTAATAACATTGGAAAAGTCATGTTTGGAAACTTACAATGGTGCAACTCTAAAAAGTTATCTAATTTCAACAATGTGGGGCAAGGTGATAATGCCAAATTTTTTTTAAAAAATTGCATCTTAATTTTTTAAATTAAACAAATAACCCCCTTGTTGACATTATAAGTCTATAAAACCAATTATTTTCTTTTGCAACCAATCCAAAATATGGTCATTTCATTAGTTTGGTCACGTGGGCATGGAGGAAGGACAAGGTCAAAAGAAAAGTTACCAAATGTTTTGTCTACAATTGTCTTAATTCCATATCTCCATAATTTTCCTTTATGGCCTTGAACCTTGGCATATACTTTATTGCCAATGCCCATTCTCCTTCATAACACATAATTGCTCCTTAGAATTGAAAGAAGTTCTATGTTTTGAGATGATGCAATAATTAGTAAATTTAAAAAAAGAATAGAAAGCTGAATGGTGTCGTGTTGATTTAATTGAACAACCGAATCCATAGCTAACCAAAAACCCTAAATTATAAACATATGACAAAAGAAACCCTAGACATATAATAAGAAAAGTTTTTGAACTTTGAACAACCCAAAAACCTTCTAGGGTATGGTTTAATTGGATACCTTAAACCTCATGAAACCAAAAACCTTGCACATGACCAAAAAAAACCATAAACCCTAGACAAACCTAAACCTTAAACCATAAAAAAATGACATGAGTAACAAAAAACCCTAAGGTATTATTTAATTAGGAAAAGAGACCTTTTTTTAGCCAATAGCTTATTGATTGCATGTTGTTTTCTACTATGTTGCAATTAGGAATTTATAATATTTTTAAGAATTTGACATTTGTAATCGTGCTTAATTTAATTATATATTTTAAAGCAAAGGAAATTTTAAAATTCTAACCTTAAACAACCCAAAACCTTAGACCCTACACATATGAAATTTAAAGAACTTTCAAACCCTATAAAAACTTCAAACCTTAAGGTATGGTTTAAGTAAATACATAAACCCTAGAAAACCGAAAATCCAAAACCTTAAATGTTAAACAACCCAAATTCTTCAACCTTATACATATAACCCAAAAAAAGGTTCTTAAGCCCTATAGAACCCACAACCTTAAACCCTATACATATCATAAATGAATACCTTAAACCTTAGACATATGACAAAATAAAACCCTAGGATGGAATAATTTGACATGTCAATCCTAGTTTCAATGTGAGCCATTTTGCTAAATTGTGGTAGTTTATATTTTCATATCAAAATTTAAGACACTAAAACCCCAAACTTTAGCTAGGGACTCCAAAAACCTTAAACCTTAAGAAGCTTATAAAGGAAGAAATTGTGTGATTGTGTGATGAAGCTCTAGGGTTTAAATGCTAAAGCATGAGCCCATTTGGAAGAATAACTATAAGCTTAGTCTAAATGTCCATGTGGGACCTACAAAACAAGGTTTGTATAAATAACATTAATTACAACTACCTTGGATAATTATATTAAGTGGTGAAATTACATCATGTAAATAATTAGATGTAATTTCAACAATTGTTTTTGAGTTGATAACCCAAATTAAAATTCAAAACATTTTGTTTGAATGTTTGAAACGAGCATTGCAATTATTATAATGTCTTTACATTACATTAGGAAATGCTTACCAAATCTAATGTAATTATGAACAAAATTTAAAAGTAATGAAATGAAAATAGGTACATGTAATTGGCAAATTAGTCATTAATAAATATGTAAGTAGGTAGGTGGTAAATTGGTATATATATATATATGAAAAGGGTAGTTGTAGAAGCCTTTTAATGTTTTGAGGTGCCTAAACACAAAGGTGGCAGCTTAAGTGAAGGGCATTAAAAAACAATGTGGAAGGGCTACCCTTCTCTTAAGTAAAACAATTTCTTTTTCCAACCTTGGAAATAAAAATAAGATGAAAAGGAGGATACATAGTGAACGAAATCTTCCAACTTGGAAGACAACTATTGGAATCTTCTGCTTGTAGACAATGGTTTTCAAATAACAGAAGAAAAAAAACCAATGTTTATCATAGGTCATAATGCATTAGGTAGATTCATGTGGGAGGTTTCAATGTTAGCGATTGACTATGCATGGACAATAAACAATAGTGAATGAATGACCAATTTACATTCTTACATTGCTTTATTTATGGCACATTTCAAAAGATATTAGAATAATATGGCATCTAAAACTATAAAGGCACATTTAAATGGGCTTAATATTCTTAAATATTCAATGTACATTACATTAGTAGATATCCCTTGAACTAGGGCACTCAACCTTTGAAGGGTAATGAAGGGTTTATCTTTTATAAATGCACTTAAACATGAAGGGGGGAAACTTAATTTACTCTTTTATATTGAAAGAAAAATGAATCAAGCTCCCATTTAAGTAAAGTAATAGACAAATGAATCCTCCCCACTCTTATGCCTCATGATCTACCTATGTTTAATTTCATGGTAACCTTAACCTTGCATTGTACAATGGGCAAAGCTCATAGATGGGGACATTCCCCAAATGTTTAACTTTCAACATGGCTATAACATTGTCATAATTCCTTTTTTGGGGGGAAATTTGGACACCCTTAAGGTTTTACCTTACATTTGATACTTATCTTCAAATTATTCTTTGTGTTATATTTTATGTGATTGGTATATTGGGTACATGCATGTTTTAGTGGTTCATTTTAAGCAGATGTAACATTCATAAGAATCACAAGCAAGTTATTATCAGTGATCCATATGGATATGGTTTTAATATCTAAGATTTCATTGGTGTAATTTTTAGTTGTTAAAGTTTCAATCATTTATGAAACCTTTTAAAACTAGGTCAAAACCCATAATGAAAAATATTGTTATTAGCTGATATGGTGAAATCAATTTGAAAATCCTAAAAGAAAAACCCTTCAAGTCCATAAAAATAAAGGCCCATTTAAATATTTTAATTATGTACTCATTGGACATAAAATTTTTGACAAACGAAAAATAAATAAATTCAAAAGGCCTTTTAAAAACAAGGTCCAATTATGACCTTTCAAAAGTTCATAATTCTAGCTCCGAAAGTGAACCACCATACCGTGCATTGACCCTATTACTTTTATTTTTAGGTGAACTTATATAGTTAAAATTGGTCCACCTTTTTTTCTCATAAAGGTTGGATTTTAAAAAGAATATAATACAAAGTTCCATAACAAAGTTTACTTAACATTTCTCATGGTTAAATAAATAGGTGTTGGTGGACAAGCATTTAATACATTAGTAGTATTACAACAAAAAATGATGTTGGGCAAGTAAATTTCATCTTGTTAATAACCACCAATTTAAATTATAATAATATTTTATAATCATAGAACAAGTAGTTTTGGTTTTATGAAAACAAACAATTAGGATAAAAAAACCCAATTAGTTCCATTTACCTTAAAAACTCAAACAAGTTTAAATAGGTTATAGTTATAAACACAACATGTGTTCATTATGGTGAATTCATGAGTAGTTAATCAAGTATGAAATTGAAATGTGGCAATTATTAAACTAAGGATTTAAGCTAGGTTAAAAATCAATGCACCGTACTTTAGGTGGCTAAGTAGCTAGTATAGGTTTAACCATTAGCTTAAATTAAGAACCTAGGCCAACTAGCCTATATAGGAGGTTAGGTAGGCTAGTGAAGGCAACCTAACCTAGGCACTTATATGTGACCTATCATAAGTTAGGAACATAGCCATTTAACCAAATTAGTTAAGAACCTAGGGCATCTAACTTAAAATAAATATAATGTAGGTGGGTTAAGCTGGGCTAGGCTAGGCCACCTAATCTAACTTATGAATCTAAGTGAAATATATAGCCTAGGCTAAAAACCAAAGCTACTAATTTAAGGTGCAAAGTATGAAGGCCATTAAAACCCTTCATCTCCTTTCACCTCATGTTTAAAGACCCAAATCCATATCCATTAGATCATGTTATTTAAATAAATGGCATTATTTCAAAGGTTTGGTTTAAGAATTTTGTGATGTAGCCAAGGTTGTGATCATCAAAAAAATTATCCAGCCAAATTTGACTACCTATTAAATTAAAAATGTAAAGAAAATATTTCAACGAGTAGGGGTGCATTGACTTGATTTCATATTGTTTTAGCTTGCAATGTAAAAATTATTGAATATAATTTTTTTATTGAAAATTAATTGAAATAAAAAATAAATATTTCAAAACAATTGGGTTGTGTGATCACTACACCAAATATGTTTTAATTCATATGGGTTTCACTAGATTTTGAGTGAATTTAGACATTTTGAGCATGATGAAATTGGTCAACCCTTAATGAACAAGGACTAGTTGATACACACATTGAAATGGTTCTCTACTACCTAGGGAAACAAGGTTATTCTCAACTGAAATAAAAATTTATTGAGTCATTTCACTTGCTAATTAATTAATTAGGTAGCATGAAAATTAATTTATTTTTAATTACTTAATATATAATAATATTAATAATTTCATGATTTTTTAACTTATGAATTATTGACATGTGTCATTATCTAGGTGAAGTTAAAATTTGAGCCTAGGTACATAGGGTATGTAATCAACCTAAATACTTAAATACTCCTAGGTACCTAAGTAGTCTAAAGTACTACATAGGAGAATATTCAATCAACTTATCATTGTTGACCACACACACACCACTTGTGAAGTTTGATCCTTTGACCTTTAAGATGAAAGCAAACACCCTTACCACCAAGCCACCCCATTTGTTATCATAATATGTTACATTGAATTCTATTTATCAAAAACTTCATTTTAAACACTACAAAAACATAAACTTTGAAAATTTATGTCTTATTGAAATTTTGTCTAAACATAATGATTCAAGTTTTTTTTTTCAAATTCAATAGTTTACATAATTACATTTATTTCCTTTTGAAAGTGTAAAATCATTTTTAAAAAAAAATTTGAATATCATTATTCAATAGCATTTCAATGATGATTCTTTTGAAAAAGAAAATGTTTAATAAATGGATAATGTTTTTGCTAATATAATAATACCACTGAAGTTGGGCTACTTTCAGCTATTATAGGGCTATTTTTCATTAATCTCAATTGTTTCACCCTACATTATTTACAAATATTGATGTTTATTTTTATTTTTTTTGGTTATTTCACCCTAGATTAATTTTGGTTATTTTAAATTATTATTATTATTATTATTATTATTATTTGGGATTATTTTAACCTATTTTAACTTTGGTTATTTTTTTATATTATAAATAAAAATTGGCTATTGTAGGTTATTTCATTTTAGGTTATTTGTAGCTATTATGAATTACTTTGGCTATTATAAATTATTTCATCTTAAACTAATTTCGACTATGTGAGGCTATTATTGGTTACTTTTATCTATTGAAGGTTATTTCACCTTATGCTATTATTGACAATTATAGGTTATTATAGTTTACTTAACCTAAAATTATTTTTGTCTATTGTAGATTATTTCACCCTAAATTATTTTTGGCAATTATAAACAATTTTAATATATGGATATTGGTGGTTATTAATGGTTATTATATGACTATTGGTGGTTATTAATGGTTATTATATGACTATTGGTGGTTATTAATGGTTATTTTATTAATGACTATTGGTGGATATTGGTGGTTATTAATGGCTATTATATTAGTGGTTATTTTATTAATGATTAAATTACCATAGGTTATTTGGTGGCTATTATATTGTAGGCCATTGGTGGTTATTAATGGCTATTCTATTGGTGGTTTACTAATGGCTATTTTATTAATGACTATTGGTGGTCATTGTATTATATGTTATTATTGGTTATTCTATGTTATATTACGATTATTGGTGATTGTTTTATTACAAACTATTGTTAGATATTATAGGTTATATTATCATAAGCTATTGGTAGTTATTATATTGTAGGTTATTGTAAATTAGTTTTCATAGGTTATTATTGATTATTTTAGGTTATTTTACCTTAGGTCATTATATTTTATCTAAGATTATTTTAAATTATTATACTTGGGATAAATAAATTATAATAACATAAAGTAAAATGATCTTGAATAATTTAAAATATGATTAGAAATAACATATATTAATTAAAAATAAAATAACTTAAGGTTAGTTGAATAATTTAATTAAAAAATAACTTAAAAACCTATAATAAGATAGCTAAGATATTTTAACATAAAATAACATATAATAATTTAGGGTGTAATAATTTATAATACCCTATAATACTTTATAATAATGTAAGGTATAAGTTAAAATAACTAAAATAACATAAAATAATGTAAGGTGTAATATAAAGTAACATATATACGGTATTTAAAACAACATAGAAATAAACCTATTTCTCACAATAAATTATAATTGTGAATTATATCAATTAGTAGTGATACACAATGCTTACATACTGATATTATAATGAAATAACTTTAAGTAGGGGTGGAATCGTTAAAATGTAGTGAATTTATTTCATTTTAAAGGTCTCATAGTGTTTAGGCTAATGAATTGCACCTCACTTTTATACTAATGGATTAGTATTGTTTGAAAGATTTTAACAAGTTGGAATATTTAATGAAATTTATTTCATAATTATTGGACAATGCAAGAATTATTGAATTTTGAATGATTTTTATCACAAAAAATTCATATAAATTACATAAAACAAGTTTTGGTTCAAAAACATTAGTTGAATAACATGCTCACACTTGTAGGTTTACCATTCAATATAAGTATGATTTATTTAATTCATATTTGAATCTTCAAATGTTGGCTATAAACCTTACACAATGATGTTCAATGTGGAATCCACCTTATATTTATAATGAGTTTAGACTTGGGCAACTAAATACAAGAAATATTGAATTTTAAATATGTGTTTGTCAATAAAAATTCAACAAAATCCAAAATATGAAAAAAATTGGTTTTCAAACTTTGTCATCTTGAAATTTCCCAAGCCATAAGGTTTATAATTGCATGTTTGGTGCCGTTGGAAATCTTTCAATGAATAGGGGTGTACCAAATTGGTTTCATAACATTTGGAGCTATGGTGGAGAAATTATTAAATATTATACAATTTTTATAATGATAATTCAATTAAATCAAAATTAAAAAAGTTAAGCAAAAATTGAGTGCATTTCTTGATACTATTGAAAAGATACTGATGATTAAGATTTGATGGAATTTATTTTTTAATTTTCAAACCTATGGTGTAGGAATTATTGAATTTTGAGTTATTTTTGCGACTAAAACTTTAAATAAACTAGGCAAATAAAGTTTTAGAAAGAGTCTTGTATCAACAACTCTTCCAATATGATCAATGGAAATTTATTTGCAAATGTTGTTCCATTGTTGCTGCCCAATTCCTTTACATGTCCACAAGCGTTTTTCCTTTTCATGGATTCATTTACAAATACAAGCAATATACAAATCTTAGTTCATGGGCTTCCTAATACTATTCTCCAATATCCATATGGTGAATCCTATACTTTCATTAGTGAACCAAGACACAACTACTATTGTGATGGCCAACTCATTATTGATTTTGTAGGTAAATATCATGAATTTGCCGTTAGGTTTCATTTTAATAAGTGAAATAACTCATGTCCATACAACCTAGTCTGTGTTTAGCACTTGTGGCTGGTAGCAGTGAATTCACCCAAATTATAATCAAAATGCACAATGAAATACACCAAATCCTCTACTAGTTAAAAAAAACGTACATTGTTAATTTTCAAACCAACCCCTCCCCTACCAAGCCCATACATTGGTCAATGGTTTTTTATTCTTTAATGTTAAAAAATAATTGCAACCCAATTGCAATATGTGAAACAACTCACATAGTAATATTGGGCTGGTTGATGTCTTATATTGACTTTTGAACATGTGTCAAAAAGAGGAAAATCTAATTTTTAGTGCACAAACTAAAATATTTGTCAATGTTGTTAGTTGGTTGCAATTCAAGCCTTTGGTTTCCCATTTTTTGAACCCATTTTGCTAGAGTTGGACAAAGGATTCCAAACTTATTACACTCATGGAATCCACTTTGCATATTCAGGAGCAACCGTTTGACTTGACATTACCAAAAATTTCGTCTACCTTGAACTTAAGCTCAACCAATTCTTTGCCTACAAGAAAGCATTTTTTAGCTCTCCACATAAGTAAAAGACAACATTGTTATTTTTACTTACATGCATGTTTTAAATCTGAATGTTTTGCATTGTAACCTACAATGTGGTGATTTTTTTCATCACTATACAAACAATATAAAATAACTAAATTGTGGTAAGGTCCATTGTCCACTTCCACTTTATTCTATGAGCATAGGGAGGACATGTCATTCATCATGTGGTCACTTCGTTTTTGGATTGGGTGGTAGAAAATCCAAGTTTTTTGCCTTAAAAATTTGCTTCTCACCATTGCTTCAATTTACACTCTGGGTTTTTTTGGAGAAAATTGACATATAATATGAATACTATTTGTTTGCATATTCTCCACTATTTCATAGCCATCTACACCACTGAGTTTCTTCCCAACCGCAACACACTTGATACCAAATATAGGAGGAAATGGCTTCTTCTATGCATATTTTAAAAGTTTTTCACCACAAACTATTAAAGATGAAATTGTGCCTGAGCCATTGAATGTTTTGGTCTTTGCTATGGAGGTAAAATGAACTTGTTAACAACCATTTTATACCCAAATGAAATAAAAATTGACTGATCTAATTGCAAATTCAGTGAAAGAGTATTGAGTGTATTGTGCAAAACTTATCCAATTTATATGACTTATGGATTGAAGTTCTCTAGTACTTTTGTTGTTGTTGACATGAACAATAAACTACATAGTTAACTTACATAATGACAAGAGTGAGAAATCTTTGTAAACATTGTTTTGGTTTACAACTTGGGTTGTGAACCTTTTGTAATCACTTTGTGGAAAACCATATGTTACTTTTTCTTGCAAGGTTCTCAGCATAAACAACTTAGGTTTTGATCCTTGGGTGGTGGCTGGCTGGCTACAGGGGAAAAACTAATTCATAACAAAAAACCATTTGCAGCAAGTTCATGCAAATGGAGCAAAAACAATCATAGTTGCAAACCGACCACCTCACAATGCCAACATCGAGCTAGTTACCAATCCATCCCAATAAAATTTATTATTATTATATATCTATAATTTGCTCTATATTCTTCCTAATCAATTTATGATCGATCCTCTAAATTCTCCCAACCCAATCTAGAAGTATGACACCAAATTCAACCCTAGAATTACGGTGCAAATGGGATTGGTTTTTTTTTTGTTGTTGTGGGGAATCTGTTGTACAAACAAGTTTTAAGCACAATATTAAATTGAAACCATGTTGTAGGTTTGGAGGAACATACAACTACAATCTAATTGTTTGCTGCAGGAATAGTGGTAATGTATCATCCTTATCTGCAAGAGATTCACAATTTGTAAATATCAATACCAACGTAACTTGGAGGAGTACATTTAGTGGGATGGCTTCCATTTTACTCAAGTTGCTTACAAAGTCATTGCCTACTTCCTTTCAAGCCAATTTGTTGTCTCATCATCTGGATTCAATCTCAAACAACTTTGCAATCTTGGCTTTCTTCAATTCTAGATGATGATGTTGTTGCATTTATGATGATATAACTTTCTTTTTGCAAATGTCAAAAGAATTGTGACAAATTAGTAGTGTGGGATTAAAAAATTGTTGTTTTTGTTTGAAATTAATTTCAATTATGCTTCTTTTAAAATTCCTTTCAAATTTGGGAGCAAGAATTGTGTTCCTTGTTTGATTCTTTGGTAAATTTGGGAAGCATGTTGGGTCTAAACCAAGTTCAAATTTTGCTTTTGTTGATATGGGAGTAGGTAATTTTGGTGATAAATTGAACACATTGGTTGATTCTTTTATTTTTAAGTTTTGGGAACCTATTTTTCCATTTGGGTGGGGGACTCATATTTGTTTCATTGCAATCATTTCAACCTATTGAATTATAAAAAGCATCCATGTATTAAGGAAGGTAAACTTTTGTTTATTTTGTTTGTTTGTTTTTGAAAAGTCGCATTGAAATTTTCCTAACCACAACACCTTCCTCCCTTGCACTCTTGGTACCAATGGAAAGCCCTCAATGAGGCTTCATGGAAGTGATTTTAAAAACTTGGAAACATGAAGTCCATAAAACATTGAATTTTTAGTATTTTTCTCATTGGAAATTTGACAAAGTTCAAATATTAAACTTTCCATGTAATTTCAATTTCAAACTTCATCTAAAGGTGTACAAGCGGCCCTTTCAAAATATTTCAATATTACAATATGTGTTCACCAACATAGATCACATTAGTTCATTTTGATAAAATACCATATTGTTTCCTAAAGCTTTTGATTCTTCATGTTATTATTTTTTTGGGTAGAACCTCACAAGCAATTCTTTGTGCAACATGCATCATCATAACCAAAATGATGGATGTCATGAATCATGATGCTAATGATGGTGAAAATTGTGTCTTCAAATATCACCTTGACAAGATAATATGATCAAAATGAACATAGATGAATTGAGGGAGGGGGGGAGGGGTAATGAAAAGGGAGGTTCATTTAAAAAACCTTCAACCATAAATTTGAAAGGCCCGCACATTTTGTCACTATATGTGGATTTGTTTTCCAATCCTAAAGCTCTTAGGAAATATCAAAGCCTTTAATTGCTTAGCATTGTTTTAATAATAAAAGAGAAAACATACCAAAATAAGGTAGGGTATTCACTTATTAAAAAAGTGAATTGGAATAACAAAAACAAGAGTTATTATAGATTTATCAACAAAAAAAAATTCTTTAACTACCCTTAGGATCATAGAACTTGTTGCAAACTTCATGATCCACCTCCAACCTTTCTTTTGTTGGTAAGATTGAAGCACCAAAAATCAACATAATAAGCATATTAAGTAAATCAATTGATTTTTTTCCCTTTTTTTTCTTACTCTCATTTCTCCTTTGAAAACAAGAGGATTTAAAAATGCAACTTAGGTTGAAGCTCATTTTTTGGATTAAAAAAAATTAATTAAAATTTGTGATAATGGTCTTTTATCATGTCAATAGACTCCCCTATGAATGTGGATGTAGCACTCAAAATATTTTTGTAAAAAAGACTTTAATATGGTAAAAAAGACGATCCTAGAACCAATATCACATTTGCTCAAAATAAGCTATGGAATGGGTTGGATTTGAAAAGATTTGAAATGGATTGGATTGTAATCTTAAATCAACATTTAAAATAATTTAAAATTGAAACCTTCTATAATCATGGATTAATAAAGCACATTATAAATTACTAGTGTGAACCCGGTGCATAATGCACCTCGTCGATCCCCCCCACCTGGTCCTTCGGATTTCCCACTCCGGTTCACTTCCACCTATTAAGACCCCTAGAACCCCACCCCCACCCCCTCCCCCCCCCCC
>Ga0209208_10004757_pt1 | contig 19107 bp, 9 predicted proteins | sample S1TSphfallax_3_FD_187694 | JGI IMG/M metagenome (GOLD analysis project Ga0209208, IMG submission 187694) | Host-associated microbial communities from peat moss isolated from Minnesota, USA - S1T2_Fd - Sphagnum fallax MG (SPAdes) (version 2) | ecosystem: Host-associated > Plants > Peat moss >... | reverse complement strand
TTTTTTGGCCTCTCGTCCAAATCTCAGGCGCTGCGCGGATTCGCCTCTCACACAACCATCTGATTGGTCCAAATGGGGCCACAAATCAACAGGCTGTTGCTGCGAGCCGCCAGCAGGTCCAGTGGGCCGGTGTCTACCCTGGCCACCTTGCCCTGCCCTGCCCTATTTGTCACCACAGACAGACACCACCATGTTTGCTTTAATCAAGACCACATGTAGGGGCCCCATTTGATGATTGCCCAACATCTTGCCTTAACCAATTTGTGTAATTAGAAAACCTTTCCACCCCCTCAAGAATTGCACGCTTCACCTCCTTGTATCTCCTATAATCACACAAACCTAGTTAATTAACATATTGATTTCCAATACTTTGAAATTAGAAGGGTTGTAAGTAGATTAGTCAAATTAGATTTAAACCCAAGTTGATAATTGATAACAAAATTTGAATACAAGTTGTAACCATGGCTCAACAAAAAATCATGGTTTTAGCAAACATACAAGTGTGTAACATCTCACAATTGCACACATAATGTTCGTGATTTGGAAATACCTTCCAAAACCTCCTTGGCAACTCTTTCTTCTTCATAAATGTCCCAAACACATTTTTTTTTTGCACCAAATCTTTCCATGTATTCTATGCATAGACCCAAGGCTTCATCAAAGATGTATTCTTCTATGATATTGTCCTTTGGCTTGCACATGTTCTAAACATAGCCTTTTAGATCTTTCAATGCCTGTTTAATTGGATACATCCAACAAGAATGCACAAGCCCACAAAGGTGAAGTTCATCAACTAGATAAAGGATTAGGTGGGTCATAAAATTGAAAAACCTTCTCAAGATTGTACAATACAAGCACAACCTATTGCTTCAAATCGTGGTAATAAACTAGGTCATGAACATTAATGCAAATTTGCATGATGGATGTTTGAGGTGCCTTTGTCATCCCATGATGTAAACATAATGGCAAGATTTGCTAAATAAGAACGTGGTAGTCATGGGACTTCATGTTGCCTAATTTCCCTTTCATAATATGTTTTTAAAACCCTGACACAAAACATGTCGACAATTTCACATTAGCCATTAACATATCATCTTTGGGCATCACCCATGGAGTTAAAGGCATTGTAGTCTCTCCATTTTTGGTTGGGTGAGGCTTCAACCATAATTCCTCACAAACACGTAAATCTTGCAAATCAACTTTGACATTTTTATTGTCTTTTTCACCAAGGATGGTATGCAATATACTCATTGTTACATTTTTTTCGCAATGCATCACATCAAATGTGTGTTGTATTTGAAGGTCTTAACAAGCACATAATGTGTAACTAATACATAGGTTGACTACCCATATCCTAGATTTAGGGCAACAAGTTATAACAATTCAAATTGATTACATTAATAATGGCCCAAGCTATTTTAACTAGCCATGGCAAGAGATCATACCATCCCAAGAGGGGCAACCTTAAAATTAATGAAAATTTGAATTTTATCATTTGGCATAAGTCAAACCAATAATGGTACTTCAAATCCTTTAGGTCAATTAAAATCATGGAATTCATCAAATGGTAGTCATGATTTTCTTTTTTAGGGGCAAATATCTTCCCTTCAGATAATAGACATCCTCATTACCAAGTGAGAAAAGGACATTGTAATCGTTAAGGTAAAACATATAACGTTTTATATTTTAAAAACATCTCACCAATTGTACTCTTTATAGAATCCTCACCAAGTGTTAATAAAAAGTCCAAAGAAGAGTATATGATATTAGGGGGACTGTTTTATTTCTAAAAGTTTGCGGAGTATAATTGTGTTTTCTTACACATTCAAGCAGAATGAAACAACTTGTCTTCTGGTGTTTCATGTCAAGGAAGGACGACCCTGGCAACAGGCCCACTTTAGAGGCCAGAGTGAACCAGCCCCCGTGAGTTCACGGGTTGGCCGTTCTGTCCATATGATGGGGCCACTTTTTTCATCTGACTCCTAACTGTCTGTTAACCAACATAGTACTATCATCAACTTTTTTTTGGTTTTTGACTTTTGATTTATTTTATTTTTCTTGACATTCTTTTCTCAACCTTTCATATTTTACTCTCACCTAGTTACCTTATAGACCTAGCTATCCTATTCACCTAGTTACTTTATTCATCTACATCTTGACCTACCTATCAACTACAACCACCCCCTTACCTAATTATTTTCTATCCTTTTCTAGTTAAACCTTATCTCTTTGAAAAACCTTCAATTTTCTTTTATTAAACCTTTATCTCTTGACAAAACCTTTCTACTTTTTTGGTTTACTTTTACATATTTTTAACTAATTTTTATTTTTTTTGGGTTAACCATTTCTATTCTTCGGTTAAATGTGTCTTTCTCAACAAAACCTTTATATCTTACTAGTTAAACATGTACTCTTTAGCAAAACCTCTCTCTTGCCTTAGTTATACTTCTACCATTTGGCAAAACTTATATTTTTTTCTAACTAAACCTTTATTTCTTATTGGCTAAACCTTTCCTATTTGGCAAAACTTATATTTCTTCCTAGCTAAACTTCTATCTCTCAACAAAATTTCGTTGTTTCTTGGCTATACCTTTAATTTCTTGACAAAACATTTGTATCTTCTTAATTAAACCTTTACATTTTAACAAAACCTATCTCTTTTTTGGTTAAACTTTTACTAGTTGACAAAAGTTTTATCCTTTCTTGGTTAAACCTTAATCTTTTGGCAAAAGTTTTTTTTTGTTCAGTTAAACTTTATTTCTTGGCAAAAGTTTTTTTTTTTCTTGGTCAAGCTTCTCTCTTTTGTTTTTAGGCAAAAAGTTTAGTTTTTATTGGCTAATTTTTTTTTCCCTTTCAATAAAATTTATTTGTTTCTCAACTAAACTTTTACTCTTGGAAAACCTTTATTTTTTATGATTAATTTTTTTACTACTTGGTTGAATTTCTAAATTTCAACAAAACCTCTCTACTTCTTTGCTATGTTTTGGCAAAGAATATGTATTTTTTGGCTAAACATTTACCTCTTGAAAAAACCTCTATCTCAACATGACTAAATCTTTGCCTTTAGTTAAAACCTTTATTTCTTCTTAATTAAACTTCTTTCTATTGGCAAAACTTATATATTTTAACAATACCACTTTATTATTTAGCAAAACCTCTCTAATTAATAGTTTATCATCTACCTCTTAACAAAACCTACCTACCCATCCATCATCATACCTACATATGCATTTCCAAATTGTGAACTTCAATTGATCAAATTATAATGTAAAATGTAGTTATTGCAAATAACCCACTAGTATTTTATTTAGTCATATTCAAACCTATGATGATAAAAGCCACTAACTCCAAATGCAAGTATTGCAATCATGGGAAATTTTTTGGTCGTGGTTTCAAACCTTTACCTCCACTTTGGCCTATTTAGTGCAGGATGTACTTAATTTAATTAAGCAATATGCTTGATAAATTTAATGTTAAAAAAATATCAAACATTTATAAATTTTTGCACATTTGTAAAATAATAATTAAAATCAATCTTAGGTTTGATTTTGGGGAAATTTTCATATACACATACCATAGTACCTTTACCATTTCGGCAACAAACTATTGAATAATTATTTAAATTTGAAATCTTAATTTCGACACTTGGTTTTTTAATTCTGAAACTTTCAACATGTAATGATTATACAAAACAATAAATAGGGTTTTGTCAATGTTATGGTGTAGTCTAATGTACTTAAATTACTTCAATTTTGAACCGTTGTCGTAGTAGGTTTGCAATTCATATTTAACAATTGAACTTTTAAACCTATTAGATTTTTAGTTAGTTGATATAAAACTGTTTTGTTTTCCATTTGTATATAATTTATTGTTAATATAACATTTCAATATTTTTTATGGTTTAGAATTAGTTTATACTTCATAATTTATAATTTTATGTAACTATTAAATATCCAAAATATGCTGAAATTTTATTGTGTTATTTTAGTACAGTTCAACAATACCTTCTTCTAGCCTTTAAAAATGTAAATGTTATTTTAATCAAAACCTTTTTGTTTTTCAATTTTTTCATGTTGCACCAAAAGTGGTGATCAACCACAAGAGGATTTGGCCAAGTTTGGTTACAAAACAAATATAAAAATAAGAAATCTAGGAGTCATGTTACATGTTGGCCAACAACTAGATTCTATTAGTTCAATATGGTGATTTCAAAATTTTAAAAATTAGAAATTAAAATCTTGATGATTTCATAAATGTGATGATTATTTTGAAAAAAAATCCAAATAGTTCTCTAGACCATGTTACTCGGGATTATTTTTTAAAAGAAAAATGACAAATTTTGGCCACAAACAAAAATCAATGCAATTCAATATATATAATATAATTAAGACATAGGGTTTAATGTTAATTTGAATAAATGGTCAATCTAAGGTTTAATGGCATTATTTATTTCCTGAATTACAAACTTGTAACATTGGTATGTAATTTCAAAATTAAGTATTTATTTTCTTTTACAACAGTTGACAATAAAATTAAATATTAGAAATTTTGATCTAAATATAATGTATTATTAAGCCTTTTAATTTTTTAAGTTATAGTTATATTTTAGATATTTCTTATTGAATCTGGTCCATTAAATGCAAATATGACGTTTCATGGAGAAGATGCACCTAAATAACCTTAAATTATGAAGGAACAAGTTTTTGCAATATTTTCCCAATCAAATTGTATCAAATCAAAAGGGGGGCTTTTGGTGAGGTTACACAATACATTTTTATGTAAGTATTGCAAAAAGGTTATGTGTCATTGGTTTGAAGGTGAAACTACTGTCTATCTGCTGGTTCGCCCTAGCTCAATAATACTAAGGAGGATTACCTGAGTTATTTCAAACCCAATGGTGTGCAGGGTAAACTCCTGCTGGCCTTCTACCATGGAGCTTGACATCGGGGGCCAGGGCGAATTGACCCTCACATTTGGATCAAGGTAAAAACCTCAAAACACATTTAAATAGCCGTATTAGGCCCCAAATATTATAGATTTGGACTCAAAGATCCTGATTTAGGGTAGGGAGATGATATTTATCAATATTTAGAATATATGCAAGAAGTTTAAATGGGTTTTAGGGTTTTTGCCATGATGTCATTGTGGCAATTCACCTTGCCTGACTTTGGGGATTGCCAACAACTTTCCAAGTTGTGCCCCAAGGTTATTTGAGTGACAAGTTGTTAATAGGTCAGTGGTTTCGAAGGTGAAGTGAAGGTACTGTCTATGTGCTGGTTCCTTTAAAAAATCAGATGTCATATTTGGCCTATATTTTATTTTAGATTGCACATATATTATATAGTTGTAGAAGATTATGATTTTAAAGACAATAATGCCAAAGGAGGAATTTTTTTATAAAAATCAGATTTCAGATTTAACCGATTTGGCCTTTTTCTTTTAGTGGCCTTGACCTTAGCCTTTTGCCCCCCTTTTTTCTCAACCTATCTGCCTTAGGCTTTTGTTAAGATGGGTGTAAACTCATGACCTTTTTGGGGGGTGGGGAGGGGAAGAAGCTAATCGCTAAGCCACTTTATTACAAGTGTAATAATAACATCCACTTTGCTAACATATTTTCCTCCACATTCGAACATCTAGAAATGTTCGGTTAACAGCCCGTGTTTTGGTGGAGGGCATGTTTACCCTACCTATACATGTGTGGTAGGTGTGAGTGGCAGAGTAACCCAGGACTCAATCTTCACATGCAGGAAGAATCTAAGTACAGACGATGCATCTATCTCATAAGGAGCCAAAATGACATTCTTAGATTGATGATACACTGAACGAAAGGAGAGAAATTTTGAACTAAAATGAAGAAGACTCGTTACTAACTGTACATATCACTGTTACTCAGGCCACACAGGGACTAGTGGCATGGGGCAGCAGACTTTACCTTCACTTCAGTGCACATGCCTATTCATGTCGTCATGCTAACGTATCTGCCAATGTTTGCTGTTGGGTCAGCTTTTCGGCAGCCAATAATGGAAGTGTCATAACTTTTTCTCTCATTCCAATTGCCCATCATATTCAATTCCAACCCGTCTGAATTCTAAGGCATGATCAGCCGCCCAGTTGCAATTGATTCCACCCTCTTGAGAATTTCACCTTGCAACTCGCAAGCCCATAATTCCCAAGACCCATTTTGCAGGTCAAATGTTCTAGACCTGGTCTTTCCTCACAGACTTTACCAATACCTGACATATTATATTTCTAAAACAAAGACTACATGATGCATAGGATCAAATTCAAAAGGACCAAATTGAACTCAGTGATGGCTCATTGGTATATACCAAGGGTGGCAGACCCTGGTTTTTTGCAATCGGGTTATTTAAGGTTTTAATATAAAACCCAATTGTCTGAGATTGCACAAAATCGGGTTTCATTTTGAAAATCGGGTTTTAATAGGGTGTGGACTGCGAAAGAGCGCAACCCACTCTGTGTTCAGACCTCTGAACTTCAGAGGTGGGCAATTGGCAGTTTGGCTTGCACTCAAGTGATCATGTCCGACATCGGTGTGAAGGAGGAGGTCATCATCATTGACATCAAAAGTGAAGTGATCATGTCCAACATCGGTGTGAAAGAGGAGGTCATCATCATTGACATCAAAAGTGACATCGCTGACGACAGCAATATCAACGTTGCTCCTAGGGGCGGCGCAGGCAGCGATCCATTAGACGGCAATGGCAATGACGATGCTGCTGTAGGAGGGTATTAACGTGGTCGGCAACATCTACGGCAACTCCGACAAGCAATGACTATACCAGTGAGAGTGATTCCAATCATGCCGGCCTCAATTAATGTTACCCGGAATAAAACCATGGTTTTAATACAAATCGAGTTTTATTCATTTAAACCTTAAACCCGATTTGTCGGGCGGAAAAAATTGGGTTTTTACCACCCTTGGTATATACCCTGGACCTCAAAACAGGTTCTGGGTTTCAAACCAGTGTTTTTCTCTGTGGCGAATTATCACCAGATTTCTATTTTTCTAAACCCTGCTACAATTACAAAGAGAAAAAGAGCAGTTTTTCATTTTAAATCGCCTGAAAGATACAGAAACTTGTTTTATTGGGGAGGTTGTCGGGACTTTTATGTCTACTGGCTACAGTTTTAAGAGTTCCGACATAAAAGTCCCGACAACCTCGCCACCATGTCTGCATCGACTCAAACCCAATAAGTGTGCAGGTGAAAGTTGTGCTGATCCCTAGTTAGATTGATGGCTAGCTTGCAAAAGGTTTGTGGGCCCAATTCATCATAGTTATAGGGATCATGTGTCTTCATCCTACACATAACCACCTAGCTGTAATAGGCCTTGCCAAGTAAAGTAGTTGCCCACACTTGTTCATCGTTTAGCAAAGAATATGGTGCCTCTTTTTGGGTTAAGATGGGTAGAAAGTGTTGGTTAGAAAGACCCGTTTGGTTGGGGGTTGATTTGGGCTAGTTTTAAGAAACTTATAGCAACGGGAGCAAGGCAATGTACAAAGGGGTGAACCTCACAATCACAATATTAGCTCAACAAGAGGCAAGGCAATGGGCTAAAACTAAAATGTGTGTAGTAGGGCACATTGCAACATGGTTGCAACATTTCTAACATGAATACTAGGGGAACTTATTTGCATTTTTTGCCAAATGACATGCAAAAATATAAAGTGCAACTTATTGAAAAGAATTAGAATTTATAATTTAGTTAAATCTAAATAAGGTTTTTAGAATTGGATTATGATAATATACTTAGCAAATATATAAAGTTTACTAGAATATTTTGAAATTTTATGAATTGTAAGATACCCAAAAATACCCTGTACTTCACGTGTTCTATAGAATGTATTAAGAACAATTTCCCTATCATGTATAAGAAAAAACATAAGGGCATCACTAAGGATGGAGGAGAGGGCCAAGTAGACACTTACCCCAACACAAGAAAATGATTAGGAAAAAGCTTGTATATCCGTTGTTTCAATAATCCCAAGTAGATATTAAATATGGTTGTTAAGTAAGAAGACACACTAAACACCAAAAAAAATGCCGACTATGGTCTGCCTATTTTTGGGCAGAAATATTCTTCAAAAAATCAAATCAACAATGTGAAAACAATTTTAAAAATAGAAAGGTCACAGTTTGCTTGAGAGGCCAGAAAATATTGTCCTGCAACAATTTTTGGAATAAAATACCATATAAAGCAATGTTAGGTGTATGATAGTAAAAATTTTAATATACAATCTTGTAACATGGACTAAACACATCACAAAAATGTTAAAATATTTTCATGCACATAAATATAATTAATATTTTGATAAGCACTAAATACTATCTCACAGAGGAAATACCTTTTACATATATATATTTGAAATATAATACAACCATCTTTTTATTTTAAAAAATTATAATTTAATATGTATACACAATATGCATCTTTTGACTACTTTATTGGCCCAATTACATATGTTGATAAACCCCTACAATGATAAGAATGTGCTAAAATTTTACATTTTTTTTGTCCACATGACAAAATACCTTGATTTTTATGTGAATGGGGGAATCAACTCCTAATGTATTTAATATCATCTATTTTAGTGCCCTATATGTTTTTAAGTTTGAAATTAATCCTCTTAAAATCATAGTCATACGGTTTATAAAGAGATCCCATACTTTTCAAGTATGGGATAAAATATGACTTTTTTCATAAAATATCAATAATTTTCATACATTTAAACTCGTACAATAATGACTCATGTAACATGGTTTTAATGTTTGAAGACTTTATAACACATAAAAAATTGTGCAATTCATATGTTTAAGTGAAAAGGAAAATGGAAATGTGTAATTTTGTTCCGACATTTGAAAATACTGAAAAACTGCAGTACTTGTAAGAAAACTATCCACTCAAACAAACCATGACCCAGAAAAAAACAATGGTTGTGATGCAAGAAGTTAGTATCAGCTTATTTCCGTCATTGCTATTAGTTTCCATGGTTTCACTATCATCTAAAAAGTAGATGAAAAAAACTAAATAGCTACAATCTTCTATATTATTTTAAAAACACATTTACTTGCAACAACACAGTCAAAGGTTCCTCAGCCACTAGGGTAGGTCATTGATCCGTAGTCGGTACAGAATTGCGATATTAGTATTGACTGATGATAATTAGTATCGACAAATGCTTCTCAAACTTTGGAGAACTCCACCACATGATGTGACCAGTCAACACACGGCCCCACTGGACATCATGATTTTGGATTCCTCTCAGCTCCGTGCAAATTGGGGGACCACATTAGTTTTATTAGTATAGGATTGATAATGTTAATAATACTATACACACACACACACCCTAACTTAAGGGACTTGATGCAACGTCTGCCGCAGGCATGCAGAATGCGTGTAGCGTCTTCCGTCACATGGCTCCGAGTCCAGGGGTAAGAGGCGATCGACCTCTGGTACCTATATAAACAGATGGGATAGAGCTAGGAGTACCATTCATCTCAAGCATTCCCACCTCATCTACTCCTCCAGCTTTCTTTCAATACCATCAGCAGCCCACCATACTCATCCGATCAATTTCAGTCTCGTTCAAATCATCATGGCTTCGCAGAAGATGGCGCTTCTAGCTGTGGCTGCAGGGTTTCTCTGCATGTCGGCATTACTCAACGGAGCTGAAGCACAGGTGAGTGCCAGCCAGCAACAACAGTTGGAAATTCATACGAGTGTTCATAGTTAATGAGCTAGCTAGATGGCCATATCTAAATATAATTCCTTCTGGTACGCCTTGGATGTCTGATTTACGCTTGTTCCACGAAGTCGTGATTGTCCAATGCTCTTGATTATCACTGTTCCGCAGCTCCTGCTTATAACCATTCCTTCCGTTACCGCCTAAACCTTGAGAAACGTGATTCTTCATCGGTGATGTTCATGATCTCCGGTTCTCTTCATCTCTTGTAGTGCACTGGATTGTTGATATATATATCTATTCCGGGTGGATTCGACTTGTGTCATGTGTAGTACGTGTTGTAATGGGGGCGTCTTGTTGGACACTTGAATGCATCCAACTCGATTTGGATGCGGCAATTTCACCCCAGTACGTAGCCATAGACTGCATATAGTGCGCGAATGAACATGCCTCATGAAATATGCATCGTCTTCTTTTTGTTTCATTCTTGATGCATGTAACGCAGCTCCACTAGTTTCCGCAGGACGAAGATACAGATCATGACTACTAATTCGTGGGATGGGTATGTTGATGTGGCATTCATCACCAGTGTGGCGGTTTCACAGCGTCTTGCTAAGGACTATTCTCAGTCACGGGAAGCCTCGTATCCGCCAACTGCGCAAACGACGACGGAGTTGCGGTCTACGCAACTTTAAATCTCAATCCCTTTCTAAGCAACAACAACGGGATCTTGGTGGAGGGAAGCGACTACATTGCGTCGTGTACGTCAGCAGGATATCGCCTATCTGGATCGTCGTTCTACATTTATGCTAGTTGCGGAAATGGGAATGGCAATGATGTTACCGCGTCTTCCGACATAAATAACAACGTCTCCAAGGACAACGGGTCGCTGGTCTGGAACAGTTGTTAAAATTGCTTGCTGCCCGACGAGGATGTTGCAGTCGGTGGCAAGCAAGAAGTTGGTCGTCAGTCGTTGATCAAGGGACCTTTTCTAGTCTTATTTGTTTCCTTCCAGGAGGGAAATAATATTGCCGGTAGTAGAATGCGGGTATGCATGCCTGTGTGTCATTAACATGCATTATTATGCTCGTGCATTCGTACATAGTGGCTGTAGATTGCTGGTGTGGAAGGTTCTTTCTGAATAAATTAGAGGCAGCTGGCTGGCCTTGACCCAAAGTTTGCAATATTTAATATATTTGCACTCCATGATTTCTATACCAAATGGAATTTATAGATACATGTGTTTCCTCATTTTGTACATGGCTTTGTATGAGCAAGTTTAATTTAAGCTCTGAGACTGATCAACTGGCCATGTCGGAAAGCTCTTAGTTAGCCCTCTTAGAAATCCCTCTTTGAACTAATGTCAAAGGAATGTACCTGTTGCAAGTTCTATTAAAGAAGTCGACACATGATCTTACTCCAAATTATCTTTTGATGTAGGATTTTAGTACCAAGAAATATTTTGACAATAGGTTTTTGTTTTGGTAACTCTGGCCACAGGTTTACCCCTAAGCACCAGGGTAGCTTACTGTGCTCACAGAGCACATTGAGGAGAACGGGTCCAGTTGGTATTTGAGCTCCCAACAGCCAACTTCGCACCTAAACCCTCATACACTAGGGTAACTCGCTGCTCCAGAGTCACTGCAGAATTGTGATAGTAGTATTGACAAATCACGATCATGATGATGAGTAATGAAATTTTGTTTTCAAAGTTTTGAGAATTCCACCTAATGATGCCATTACATGGCCTCACTCATGATTTTGGGTTCCTTGAATTAACTCCAAGGTCCAAAATTGGAGCAGTGAAGTTTTGCCCTCTTTATTGGATGAGTCAAATACTCTTCATCTAGTAAACTGTTCTGTTATGAGTTTTTTTATTGGAGACATATATAATATTTAGTAAGGTTTTTTTCTTGGGGCAGGGGGGTCGGTGGGGAGGTTCTAATGAGGTTGTTATATCTTGACATCTTGTCCTTGTTTCAGGAATGTCTATGCTTCTTACATCATGGATACATTGAGGAAGGAGACTTCAGAATACAACAAGCTTTTTGAGGAAGGTCGGTACAAGCCTTTTGTGTACCTTTTGATTTCTGAGCTACTGGATCATGGGTTCCTGCAACTCTCAGCAGATATTGGTTCATCATTCGCTAGTTTTTTTCTCTGCTTACCCCTTGCGTGTATTATGTACACTAGCAGATTCTTCCGAACCCGAAGCTAAAGCTGAAAGCATATTGTAGGTCTAGCGGGCCAAAGCAATATTGAAGCTTTTTTGTCCCGCTGGATATTGCAGAAAAATGCCGTCCTAGTTATCGGAATGAAAGGAGAGAAATTGTGCATTTGAAGTCATGGCTGTCGTCAGTGTACAAGTTCCAGTCAAGTTTGACGGCAGACAATCCCACCAGTCCAAGAATGAAGTATTTTTGAGGAGTTGATTAAGGGTTGTACTACGCATGTTGAGTAAGCGCCCTACTTCCCAGGTTCCAAGCTTTCCAGATTTTTCATTTACAGTCAGACCTTCGAACAGTCATTCTGTATCCAAGCAGATCCACACCAAATACTTTACTAACTCCAAATACATGTTGCAAGACAGAACTAATTTCTCTGTCTCGTACCATTCCACCGCTGCTCCCCCCATCCCCGGCCCCCAAGGTCATCTGAAAGGACCGCCACACTCATAAATCGACTCTGAGAAAAAAATGGCCAGCTGATCACTACTTCATTAGAAATTATCTTTAAATAGTGAAGGTAATTTTTAAACACTCCTACTTACTGCTGATAAATTGACTTTATTGACTAATCACAATAATATTTCTAAACCCAAAATTGAAATTTAATTATTCTATCCTGGAAACAAATCAGAGATGATAATTACCATTAAGCAACAAAAGGCCATTAAAAAAAAACCTCATGATCAAAAACAAACAAAAAGAAAACAGCACAACCAAAAACGAGAAAAAAAGACCATCGTCACAAGCAGGACTAGCAACAAGAGGCGCCTGAAGAGCTTGATGGCTATGACATAATGAACTCAAGAAGCTTCGCACAACATGGCCACAACCCATAATAGGATAGGGCATTTGCTGGAATGGAACCACTGCACCCACGTATTCACATGACAATGCTTCCTAACTTCCAAGGGGTTAGGGGTCATGGAACTTTTGGACACCCATGATGGTTGATTGTTAAGCCCTAAGCTAAACTAGATCTATGCTTTTGAAATAAATTGAACATTAAAGCCCAGATTTCTCCTCTTGGAAAATTGTGGTTGAGATTTTGCCTGCATTGGTGATTCCACCATGTTCTTGGTGTGTTCCCACCAATTTCCCAATGGTTTTCACTTCTATTCTCACTGTGTTCTTCAAGCTCCCATGTGTTTCTCAAGTTCCCATTAGCACTGCACTTTATCCCATATCTTTTTGCACAAAATTCTACCCTTTGACCTATTTAGCTAAATGAAAAAGAAAGATCCATCATATTTTATTTTGGGAGTGTGCATGGTGTCTATTTCTTTTGGGGTTGGGGGAATCAAAGAGGCCCATCACCAAAAGGAAAAAATCAATTTAGAATCACCCCACTGTGGCTTGGAATTGTAGGTTAATGTTTTTTTGTGTGAATAGTGGACTGCATCTATGTGCCATAAAACAAACCCTTTTTTGTCTTTTGCTTGTCACTAGACCTTGATATGATTTGTGCAAAGGAGGCTAACAATCACACAAATTAAGTTGGGGTGAAAGTTTTTGTTGTTTTCTATGTGTGGATGCAAGTGTTTCTGATGATGGAGTGTGATTTGTTGGGAGGGAATAAGTAGTTAATGTTCACAAGAATTAAGCACCAAATTCTAAAATTGTATGATGTGTTGTGTTGAAGGTTGGAGAATTGCTATAGTTCAAAGCTTTTGTTGAAGGGATGAATGCCCACTATGTTAGAATTTCGTGACTTAATGAACTTCGTGAAATGTGTTTCCACTAGTAGATGAAGGGAGTTTACAATAAGAGTCTGTATGTCATTCAATTCAAAGGGGATGACAAGCTCTATGGGATTTAAAAGTTGACTTGGGCATGTTTCTATGCATCCATGTTTGTTGATCAAGTATCCAAATAGTGGTAGGTTCAAACAAATGTTCATGATCTAGGTTGGTTTCTTTCATTTGGGACTTTCTAAGGATGCAAGTTCATTTCTTGTTGCGTTATCTATATTTCAATGAAACATGCTAATGAAAAAGTTATGATAGCCAAAAGAGAAGGGTTTAACATGTTTTAATCTGAATTGAATGCCATTTAATTAGTGTGAGTATCATTAGTTTTACTCCTAGATTTAAGGTAAACAATTTGAGGGTATATGTATTAGAAATGATGTGCAAGTAGCACATATTTATAAAAAAAAATTTAATTGCACGGCCTTTGATGAACAATGTGCATGTTATAACAACCCTTGTTTTTTGGTTACATTGCAACTAGGGTAAACACAAGCTACATTGGCTCAAAAGCGGCAAGAGTTTTAGTTTTAAAATTCCATATAAATGGAAAAATTAACATTAAAATGAAATGAAACATTAAAAACCAATGTTGAGTGGGCCTTATGTGGTGATTAATCAATTAAAAAATTCCATATGAAAGGATGCCCATTTAGAAAAAAAATTATTTTACATCTTATGACAAAAAAATATCAATCAAATAAAAAATGACCAAGATTGGGATTTTTGAAAATAAGGCCCAAATTTAATCATTCAAAACTCCATAATTGTTTGTTGGTTAAAGCTTTTGTTGCAATTTTTTTAATCCATATTTGTTTTTTGATCGTGTATTTGCATATTATTGAGTTCATATAAAAAATAATGAGATGAAATCGGAACAAAAAAAATGCATTTGAATGCTATGCATTACACTAAATTGGGTCTTAATTCATTTTGGGTTTCACTAAATTTTAAATGAATTTAAACATTTTTACCATGGTGAAACTAGTCAACCCCCTAATGAACAAGGACCAATTACTACGAACAATGAATTGGTTCACTACAACCTAATGAAATACAAATTTATCAAACCATTTCACATGCTAATTAATTAATTAAATAACATGGAAATCAATTAAATTTAAATTATTTAATATCTAATGTAATATTTAGTATTATTAATAATTTCATGATTTTCAATTATTGACACCTGTCACTACTTATGCTAGGTTAAAAACCTAACCTAAATACATAAGCCATGTAATCAACTTAAATAAACACTTATCTAAAGAAATTACATAGGAAAATATTGGGTCAACTTACCATTATTGACTTCAAACACACCATTTATGAAGTTTGATCCCTTGACCTTTAAGATGGAAACAAACACCCCTACCATTAAGCCAACACATATGTTATGATAATGTGTTACATTGCATTCCACCTAATCCATAAATATTTTTGTCAAATTGTTGATTTTATAATGCATTCGTGGCATTTGAATAGAGTACACTTTATAGAAAGTCCATAAATAAACAAAAAGTGAACCACCATAACTTGCATCTACCTACTAAACTAACAATAGATTTCTCAATATTGAATTATAACCCACTAACCTAAAATTTAACCAAACCTATTATGGTTTGAAAAAAAAATGTGGAATTAATTTCATGAATTTTCTATGTGCTTAATTATACATGTTACTTGATAACTTAAAAGGCCACATAGGAAGTTAACTCATGTTAATGAACACAAATCAAATAGTAAGTATTATGCAACATGGGGTATGCCTTATGAACAAACAAAAGTTCTTATATGTTTATTGGGCCTTACCCCCATAGGGGATAGGGATTATCGCATTAAGAAAAGATTTCCAAATTTTTTTTTAAGTTACACAACAATACATTTTGGGTTTTACAACCAATTATTGCATCAACTATTACCTTTTTTTATTATTATAATTGTAATTATAAGTTCATATTAATGATTGTGTAATTGTAAAAGGAATTATGGTGCCACATGACATTATGGTTTTGCAATTGTAATTGATATCATGACTTGATGTTTTCTACACAAATATCAAATTTTTGAAAATGTATTTTTAATGTATTTTTATCATCCAAAATGAGGTAATAAGGTTGAATTGCTAGAAAATGAACCAAGAACCATGTCAAATCATGTCCATTTTTTGCAATCATTACTCCATAAGAATGTGTAGTACCATTTTAATGACAAATAAATCATGGGATGTTGTGCTTAATGAAAAATATGGATGTTGAGAATTCTAAATTGAATTAATACATGTTTTGATAATGAGTTTCAGATTGAATTTAGGACTTGCAAAGTTGAGTAGGTGTAGCTTCAAATAATTAAACATTCACAAAAGGTTGTTTAATTTTCAAATTACAAATTATTTAATCACCAATTTTTTTGTACTAATTGGGGACTATAAAAAACATTTTACAAACACTCAAAAGTCAATAAATGTACAACACCCAAGGTCCTTTGCTTAGCATTGTGGTTTTTTTTCCACCACCTATTGTCATTCTATTAGTAATCTTCACTATTTTTTCAATACTAATTATGATTCCTACAATTTTATCCAACACCCAAGGTCCTTTACTTAGCATGTGGTTTCTTTTCCACCACCTAATGTCATTCCATCAATAATTTTCACTCCTTTTCCAATATTGATTATGCTTCTTAGAAGTGTATCCAACACCCAAGGTCCTTTGCTTAACATTATGGCTCCTTTTGCATCACCTAGTGTCATTGTATTAATATTCTTCTTCTTTTCTAGTACAAGTTGTGCTTCTTAAAATCTACCCAACACTCAAGGTCCTTTTCTTAGCATTGTGGCTTCTTAACCATGTCATATCATTAGTGGTTTGAACTCTTTTTTCAATGTTTAATATGCTTCCTACAAGTTAAACCAACACCTCAAATCCTAAGATTTTTCACAAAGTTTGTTGTAAAATATTTTGATTCTATGCAAAAGAATTTTCCATAGATGTGGTTCTTTAACCTATCATTCCTAAATTAGACATGTCTTGAAACTAGACAAGTTGTGGTGTTTGTTTAAATGCAAGTTATATTTGTAACATGGATAGAAAAATGATATTTGCAAAAGGGCTTGGTAGGACACTAATAGTGTGGCTATGAATGTCAAATTCATCAATTTGAACAATGGGCCTAACGCTCCAAATTTGGAAGGAAGTCTAATCACTCCACATATGGATGGACTAGATTTAGGTCCAATAGATGATGAAGTTCAAACAAAACAACTAAAAAGAGAAAAAATGCAGAATTATAAAAGGGCATCACAAGCACAATTAGCTATAGCAAATGAACTAGGTTTGAGCAAGAAGTGGTTTTGAAGGTCCTTTGTGTGTGTTTTTCAAATCATACATTGTTGTAGATGTTCTTCATTTATATTGCAAGTTGTTTTGAATAAACCTTATTATTCCTTTATAATAGAAAACTAAATTAGATCTTCCAAGGTACTTTCCAAATGTTTTATTGGTCTTTTTTTACTACTTGAGTGGTCCTTTGAACACCCCCTCTAATTGCTTTGAAGGTCCTTTATATAGGCCCTACATGTGAACCTACATATGTGTTTTATAGGTGAACAATTGTTGTAGGTCCTTTTCGTACATATTGTAAGAAAATTTATACCAACTACATTTGTTCCAAGAGTTAGGACCGTCCAAGTTGGGTCATGAACTTATTTGTGCACATGTTTTGATACAATCTTGGATTTTATTTAAATTCTTGTGCATAATTTAAAAATCCTACTAAATTTTGAAATGTCATTTAAAGTCCTTTGCATAATTTAACAATCATGTGTAGCTCCTAGATGTGATTTTGAATCATGTGCAAAATTTAACTTAGTCTTACGTAACTCTTAGATGTGGTTTACAATCCTATTCATAATTTAACAATCTTGCATAACTCTTTGATGTAATTTAAAGTCTCGCATAATTTAGCAATCTTGCATAACTCTTGGATGTGATCCAAAGTCTTGCATAATTTAGTAGTCATGTGCATTATGGTTAATGTTAGGACTACGAAACATTCTAATAGTCCTTGGAAAATGTATGTCCTTGATTGACAACTCCTATGCAATGACATAGTCCTGTACAATTGGGTTGATTGGACAAGACTATAATTTGTTAATCCTAAGTTTAATTTATTTAATGGACTATGTACATGGGTTGATTCATGGATCATGGATTAAGATTATATAGATTCCTTTGTGATGAGGTTTTTCATGTCTAAATCAAGGGATCCTACAGTCATGGGCAATGAAAGTACATTGAGTTTTTACTTGTTGTAAAATCAAATGAATCCACTAGGTTTTTTAAAAGTTGAAATACACATTCAATTTGTTATTCAACATGTACGACTACACTTGAATTACATGTGAGGCATCTAATGTAGCTCCTAATTATTTTTGGTTTATTGAATTGTTTCATCAAATGGACTTTTCACCTATTTCAAAACAACTCCTGAAGATGTGAAAATAGGGCTCAAATCATTTGTCAATTTGAAGCTTTATTTTTAAAAAGGTTGAAGGACTTCAATCCTTGTTGCTACAAGTATCATCGAAGAAATGGTTTCAACAATACGAAATCAATTGTTGAACACCATGGTGATGACCACCCTTCATGTAGTTGCCAATGCGATTCAATATGCACAAGACTAACCAACAATTCACCTATCCAAAGTATTGTTGTTTGTTAAGGTTTCCACCATGTATTCAAGAAGAGCATGGACTTGTGGTCATAATCTATTTGTCCACCACCCTCAAGTAGTCCTTGGTATAAAATTAGTTGGATGAAACGTGAATGCACCTTATGTGGGTTTCACAAAATCCTATTATGTGATAGAGAATAAATCTTGCAAACCCTAAGTTCATGTTTTAGTGAAAGTTTGAAAAGGTATTGGTTGGAATGACTAGGGATGGTGAATTGAAAGAAGTAATTCATTTAGATCACAAAATGACTAACCCTAGGATGTTTTAAAATATGCTACACCCAAAGTACGAGATTTTTACCTTCATATTCATGTTGCTCAATGGCAAGATAACCAATACAAGTTATGGTTGAAACAATTGAAAGAAGGTGAAATCATGTTATAAATTGATTTTCTAGAAAATTATTCTTTCAAGGGTCAAAATGAAGTGCAGGAAAAACATTGGTTCAACTTTCAATTAACCATCCTAGTCCATATTATGTACACCTTGAACCCTAACTAGAACCCTAGATATGAACTTAAGTCTTGCTTACTTATTGAGTGCTTCTATTATATCAACAACGATTGGAAACATGATATTTTATTTGTACAAAGATGCTTAAATCTACATTCACTAATAGAAATCAGCCAAAATGTAACTAGTCCATTTACGACTACATGCGTTTGTAGTCATTTGCGACTAGATTTGGGAATATT
>Ga0209208_10004756_pt1 | contig 19108 bp, 13 predicted proteins | sample S1TSphfallax_3_FD_187694 | JGI IMG/M metagenome (GOLD analysis project Ga0209208, IMG submission 187694) | Host-associated microbial communities from peat moss isolated from Minnesota, USA - S1T2_Fd - Sphagnum fallax MG (SPAdes) (version 2) | ecosystem: Host-associated > Plants > Peat moss >... | reverse complement strand
CTCGAAAAAAAAAAAAAAAAACCAAAATCCTTGAAGATATTATAACTCTATTATAACTAATCTCAAGTTTCAACACCAGCCAAAATATCATCTTTCAAAAATCTTCATATAAAATTAAATAGACCTATTATTATTATTATTATTACCTAGGGGCCCATAAAAATCCCTTAAGCTACTATACTCTTATATAATGAATCTACACACAATATCCTCCTTGCCTTGGTAGGCAAGACCAACAAACCTCCAGAGTGAACCAGCATGCACCAGGTCACCATGTAGGATGGATGGATGGATGATGTGTGGACAGGAAACACTTTTTCATGGTGTTCCTAGTCCCATAGCTGACCATGGTGATTAGCTATTTAGCACCAATTCCACCTATAATCTACCTATTGTGGTAACCACCCAAGTGCCTCTCCTCCTCCATACATAACCTAAACCTATGACAAGATTCATAGTGTATTTTGGAGGAATGTATAACTATTGAGCAAAAGAACTCGAGATGGCATTTTGGAAAATGGAATGCTTGCTCCTAATGACATTTCATTTTTCAAAAATGCCTTGCATTTTTTTTTGCCCCCATGATGATACCCATGAAAAATAAATAATTTATAATTTATAAAAATCATTGATTTTATGCAATGGCACCAGCCTCACATGGGCCCTTATTCCAATAATGCCAATGGCCTTTGGGCATTACCTTACACATAGTCATCAATCATCTCTTACATTCCCTACGTACTTAACCTATGTATGGTTATGGGGCTTGTTCTTTGATTTTTTTAATAACCTCAGCTAGATCTGATTTAAATAGGAAATCAAAGAACCCTTGATTTGGACTTTTTGAAAATTTTCAAAGAACCAATAGGTTTCATAAAAAGAAGTGATCGTTTAGGGTAAGTTTAGGGTAAGGATAGAGTAGATGTATATACCCTTCACTGATTGTTTTCAAATTAAACAATTATTCATTAAAAAAAATTTAAAAAAATTAAAAAATTCCTTCATCTACTATGATATTGTCATATGAGAAGTGAAATTATTCAAATTGTAGCCAATCATAAATTATGATGATTTTCAACAATGCAACTTCATATTTTAACAAAAATTATTCAAGTTCATGGCCAGGCTCTCTGTCGAATAATTATTTCATTTTGAGAATTTTCATTTCGACAAACTGAATATTCCTGAATAATAATAAAAAATGCTTCAATCTTTCTTCAAAAAATTTAAAATATATATTTTTAAAATTTAAAATTCCAGAAATTTTTTCTTGGACTTTTTGGGGGGGGGGAATTTTCAGCATGTCTAAAAATAATATTATGTTTTGCCAAACTTGCTATTTCAACTAAGGTAGTTTGAAGGCATGCTATAAAGCTTGAAGGTGGTGAAAAGATTACTTAGCCCTTAAGTTGTTAGTTGTTACCTACATGCTTCTTTAACTATTTAAAGCTATGGACCCACCACGTCAGCCGGACCCACCACGTCAGCTGGACCCACTGTGGTGCGGGATGTAGATGGCCTTCTCAGAGCCAATAAATGAATGCCATGTCAGCAACTTTTCTCAAAAAAGACTCTGAAACAGTCTTATTATAAAAAAGTTAGACCCAGTCCTGTTCTTAAACAATCAAAGAATTTGATTTAAACCAGTGTTGGGTGGGTCGATGGTTTGGCAGGTTAGGTTCGAACCACCAGTTTTGGTTTCAGTTCATTTGGGATCAACCAATGTTGATTGGGGTGGAGGGGGCAATTTTGTGATGTTGCCACATTGGCGATCATTAACAAGGAGATTTAGCCATGTTTGGCTATAGACCAGCTATGAAAGTAAAATTTTATTAAAAGTTTAAAATATTGTGGCTACATTGCTTGAACAATGTATAAAATAATGGAAAAATTTTTAGATTTTTTTCAATTTAAAAAGATGAATATTCGACATATCTATTTATTTGAAAAATAATTTTTTCGAATTTTTTATTTGAGAAAAAAATTCACTCCCCCAAAAAAAAACAGCCCTTAATTTTGGGTGATTTAGAAAATATACAAATAGTGACCTCCCTCCCTCGGCATCATGAATGTATCACAATCTCTGGCACTCTGGGGGGTGTTACATTACAATAATGTTGACACTTTGAGTCACCCATCATATCCCTTTTTTTGTGTGCTTGTGAACCCTACTACCTTAAGGTGTGTATTATGTAATTGTATGTAAGAAAATCATGACAATGAGTTAGTTTATTCACTATGAGTGAGCGAGAATGCTTTGATCGTGGGTTTTTTAAAAAAAAGAGCTTTTGCTTGCTATTTCTAAAAAAAGTAGCACTAGGAAATTATGATCCCAAATCAAATGACAACACATGTGGAAGGAGGTGCCTAGGAGACACTGAACTTTCTAGAAGATGTAGGATTAGGGCTGTTTAAGAAGAAGGGTGAAGAAAAGAAGTGAAGGAAATTTTTTCTTGTGAGTTTTTAAATGGAGGAAAACTAAATAGACTATTACGGTAATTACCTTGGCCATTTCAACACACCTCCGTTGATTAATTAATTAATTTTGAAATTTTCATTTCAACAAATCAAATATTCCTAAATATTCACTATTTATCCTTCACAATAATTTTTGAAAATTTCAACATTTCTGAAAATAATGTAAATAGTGTCAAATTGGCCAAGGTACTAGGGTATTACATAGCCTATTTGTGAAACAAAGGAAACTTTAAGGGGAAAAATCATGTAATTTTTAATGTAGGAAACAAACATATACTCTATGTACTTAATTAAGGAATGAAAAATAATAATAATAATGTGAAAGGAGGAAACACGTATACCCAAATATATTTAAGGGAGGAAAAAATATTGTGTGAGGTGAAGGGAGGAACAACATATTAGTAGATACTCATATATGTACATATAAATTTATTTATTTAAGAAGGATTTTTTTTGGAAGAAATAATAATCATGTAAGGTAAATTGGAGGAATAACATATAATTGTATCTATTTTCCAAGGGTAGAAATTTTGAAGTAAAAAATAAAACATAGCAAGTTATTATTTTTTAAATTTCTCAATATTGATGATTTTGGTATCAAAAAAAATTATGCAAAAAATAAAGTTATCGAAGGAAGAAAATGAGTGGGTAAAGGGGATGCAATTCTAGTACAAAATTTCCCCTTCTCAAATATTTAAAATTTGAAATTGATTATTTTTCAGGAAAATTTAATTGCCAAAAATGAATTGTAAGTAAATTGAAAGTGCAAGACTGTATTTGTGTAAAAATTGAGTGCAAATGAATTTGATTTTTTTTTTAAAGAAGAAAATAAAACCCATAGGAGTCTCTAGGTAGGTGTCCAGCTGTCACCCTCACATTGGTTCCCAGTTCAAAACCCAAAAAACATTTTACCCCTAAACAAAAAAGTTGTTTTTACAAATCTGTCGCTTCCCTCTGGCGGGCAGACCAAACTCAAACCGGAAAAAAAAAAAAAAAACCCTGCAGCAGGTGATGAGCAGGGATGAATGGAGGGAAAATGACGGATGGATGAGATTTAGGTGTGAAAGCCTGGTGTGGATTCTGTTGCTGACCTAAAAATCTCCATTCAATTCAAAAAGCAAAGAACGAATGGATGTAGAAAACTGCAGATGTGGATGAAGAGTGTGGATGTATGTGAAGGGAACTCTACATGAGAGGCTACTGTTTCTTCTTCAAAAGAATGGAAGAGAGATGAGCTCTGTTAACAGATTACCTCGAGGCCACTGATCTTCTCCTGAAAAGGGGGGATGAAAATTGTGGATGTGACGTTAATGCTGTTAACAGAATAACGGGAGGCCACTGATCTTCTTCGGAGAAGAATCGTTGAAGAGTGCAGATGTCGGATGAACTCTGTTGCCAGTATACCGCAAGGCAGGTGACTGATCCTTCCTCTGAAAAGAATGAATGAAGAATGCGGATGTTTTGGAAAACTCTGTTATCAGGTTAACAGCAAGGCAGGTGACTGATCTTCATCTGAAAAGAATGGATGAAGAGTGCAGATGAGGGATGAACTTTGGTAACAGTATACTGCGAGTAGTCGACAGATGTTCTTCTGGAAAGGATGGTTGAAGAATACGGATCAGGGATGAACTCTGTTAACAGAAGACCGTGAGGAGGCGACTGATGTTCATTTAGAATAAAGGATGGATGAAGAGTGCGGGTGCAGGATGAACTCTGAGGCGACTGATCTTCTTCTTCTGGAAAGGATAGATGAATTCTGAGGCGAGCGGATGTTCTTCTGGAAGAAAGTATGGATGAAGAGTGGGAATGAGGGATGAACTCTGAGGAGACTGGATGTATTTCTGGAAGAAGGGACGGATGAAGAGTGCGGATGATGGATGACATCTGTCAACAGAAAACGCGAGGGCTGGCTGTTCTTCTGTCTCTCTCTCTCTCTTTCTGTGTTGCTGTGCGTTGTGGGGTGTTGTGCTTGCGCTGTCGTCGCTGTGGTTTTCTCTCTTCCTTCATTTCCTTCCTTCGGAACAAGGACTTGGCCATGGCGGATGACTGCTGCTGTTGCTGCTCCTGTTGTAAGCCGCACACGCTCCTCCGTCAATCCTATCGTTTCCATCTCCCACAACCTTCCTTTTCCCTTTCCACAACTTTTCCATTCATGGGTCGGTCTTGTTGTTCTTCCTCTTCATCTTCTTCTTCTTGCGTCATGATGTCATGACATCGCTGATGCGGGAGTTTTGAGGATTGCGAGAAGAGGGTCTTGTTGGATGGTGTGTGCGGATTTACGATCTCCTCGTCTCTTGGGGGGTTTTGTTTTTTGGGTTTTCTGGGGATTCGTGGTTTTCGATAGCGGTGATGATGATGGGCTTTTTCCCCATGTGGGTTGATTGCTTGATGGATGGATTGATCTGGGTTTGATCGGGGAAAACATGGTTGTGGTGAGAGAGTGAGAGAGTGAGAGAGTGAGAGGAGAAAGAAATCGAAGCGTCTTTCGCAGATAAAAGGACATGGCTTTTGCTTTTGTCCATCTGATTATGGATGCTTAAAGATTGTGGCAGGGTTCCAGACTCATTATCTGCTGGTGGATGGGATTTTAGGGTGGATTTACTGAAGGACAGAACAAACAGACAGGGAAAGAGAGCCCTCAGAATGATCCTCAGAATGCTATGAGGGAGGCCTGGCCCTTTGCAAGCCCAGGTCAGATTCAGAGGGTGGGGTGGGGGGGTAAAAGATGGGTTTTTTGCTTTCCTGGAGAAGCAGGGGTGAAAAGCTTGTGAAGCGATGAAGTGGGTGCTGGTAAGATTGTGAAGAAGCAGGAGATGATGAGATTCTCGAGAATCTTTGGTTGTGGGCATGCTTGATGAGAGGAAGGAGGGATACAGAAACACAAAAGCAGCAGCAGCAGCAGCAGGTGGATGAAGATGCCAAGTCTGTCACACAAGGACGGAGAGGCTGGGTCAACAGCGGCAGTATGGAGCTGGTCCAACACACATGATGTCACTCTCTCCAATCTTCACAAGGTATTTTCACACTCATCATCCATCCCCTTTTGCACCCTCCCCCCCAAAAAACCCACAGCAATCTGAGTGCATCTTGTCATCTTCTTTTCATGAGGATCTTCTCTTGCCCTTTGTGAGATTGAAATTTGGTAGTTTCAGTCAGTGATCCATATTTTCAGGTTCTGTGTTTGCCTCTTTTTCAGATCTTGGAGATATGAGTATGATGAGCATAGGAAGCCAAAAAAAAGCATAAGAAGATTCTGTGTCAAATCCCCATGAAATTCAAGTCCCATCCCAAGGCCCTCTCATGATGCCTTCTTGTGTGAGTGAGTGAAAGAATCCCTCAGTTGTGTGAATGAATGAAAGAATCCATGGGGGTCACTGTGGAAGAGCTTGAGCCTTTTGTTTTCTGTTGGTAGAACTGATTGTGTCTTGGGAACACTGGTTTCCTGAATGGAGTGTTGTGCTTCTTCACACAGGGGCCTTAGTGGGTTTACAGATGAGTTTTTCAACTTCCTTGGTTTTTGTGGCTACTACACCATGCCATTCTTTCTTTGCTTCCCGTGGAAGGTTTTTTTGTGCAGGATATAATGCATTTTGCATAAGACTACCCTCAATGCCCTCAATGCTGAATAGAATTGATGAAGAGGACGATGGGTGTGATGACATCTAGGTCTTGCAGATTCTATAAAATGCCCTTGCAAATTCAGTCTGCCAGTTAGTTGCTTTCTATGTAACCCTAAAATGCCTGGTGTAGAGATGATGGTTCCACTTTCAATTTGCTAGGGTTGATCCAAAGCTCACACCCTTTTCTCCTTCAATTAGTACATTCTTATGAGTAGACAGTCTCTGTGGTTGTGCATTGACAATGTATGGTGTGATTTTGTTGTTGGTTCAAGGAAGAATTTTTTTCAGTGTTCAGTGACAAATTGAGAAAAATTAGGGTTACAATCTTATGGTGATCAAGTAATTTGGCTAGACCCCCTGAGTTCTGCAAATGGGAAAATCTTCATCCCCCTTCATGCTGCAGGTTGACATTTCAAGCTTCTCCATCTTCATCCCCTTCATACTGCCATTTGACATTTCAGACTTAGAAAGCACTCACTCTTGCACTCTCCCTGAAGAGTTTGCTGATCATCTTCATTTGAGCTGCTATGCAAGAGTGTTTTGGGTGTTTTCTTTTTTGGACCATGATTGTGTGCTTGTTGTTTTTTTGTACTGCAATTGCCTAGCAAAAAGAGAAATTGTGCACTTGTTGTCAAATTGCGATCACATAGGAAGCCTTGGAAACCTAGAAATTCAGGTTTCTAGGACCTTTTGTTCTATGCTTTTGGTTGTGGATGTGGAATTTTCAGCCCATGTATTTCCATGTTCTGGTGATTTGACTCATGACTTGTCCAAATTTTAGGGTTTGCAGTGTTAGATTGTGAATGAGAACTCAACCCAGGTTAAGGTGTCTGTTACCCGTTGTTCATCTCTCCTTCCTGCCATTATGATAGTCTGCAGTAGAAGCAGAGTTGACATTGAAATGCAGATAGAGTTCTACAAAGTAAAGTCAGGATCTTGCAGCCCAAGTTCAGTATATGTATGTCATGAGTGATTGGTAAGTGCGTTTCAATTCATGACTCAATTTTTTCTGGTTTTCATCTACAGTTTTGGAGTGGGCTATCAGTGTCAGCACGCCGGGATTTGTTGAGAATTGACAAGCAAACTTTGTTTGAGCAAGTACGGAAGAATCTGTACTGTTCACGATGCCATGGGCTGCTGGTGGAAGGGTTTGCGCAAATTGTGATGTATGGAAAAAGCCTTCAAGGTGGTGGTGGTTATGCAAATGGCAAGAATGGCAAACAGGAGGGTGGTGGCAATTGTGCATTTTTGAGCTTACAAGATGATGCAAGGGATCCTTCTGTTCATCCCTGGGGAGGGTTAGCTGCAACTCGAGATAGTATGCTCACAGTTTTGGACTGTTTTCTGGATGGGAAGCCTCTTGAGGTGCTCCAAAATGTACCTCCAAAGCTGTACTTTTGAACTTCCTCTTCCATGCATTGTATTCCTTTCTGCATCTTTAACTTCTGCATGTCGTGATGTTGGGTTAAGACCAAAGTGATTTGTTTTCCCTGCTCTTTTCAATGATTACAGAAGTTTGCCAATACTACAGTTAGAAAATTTCACATTGCAGATAGATTTCAGAGATGGGAAATGATCATGAAACCCTAACCCCTCATTGTATTGAGCGAGTGTGAAATCTTTCATGATCATCTGCTGGTCACTGTTGACAGTTGTTTTGGGTTCTAGATTTATGAGATTCTAGGTACCTCTGGTACAGGTGTTTGAGAGTGCGAGAGCAAGGGAGAGGGAGCGGGAGTTGCTGTATCCGGATGCATGTGGTGGTGGGGGAAGAGGTTGGATTTGCCAAAACACGAGCTTGAATGGACGGGGGCATGGTTTGAAAGAAAGTTGTGCTCTTCACACAGCCAGGCTCTCTTGTGAAGCACTTGTTGACTTTTGGTCAGCTCTAGGGGATGAAACCCGCCACTCTTTGCTTCGAATGAAAGAAGAAGACTTTGTCGAAAGACTAATGTTCAGGTATAAGACTGGAGCACATTGAAATTAGACTGAAAGTGCAGAATTGTTTTGAGAAATGGGTGCTGTTGCAAAATTGTGATACTATGCTTTTTGGGAAACTGAATCCAGGATCTACCTTGTAGATTTGACAGTAAACGATTCTGCCGAGACTGCCGCCGCAATGTGCTGCGGGAATTCAAAGAGATGAAGGAGCTGAAGCGCTCTCGAAAAGAGCCACAATGTACCCCCTGGTTCTGTGCTGCGGATACTGTGTTTCGTTATGAGGTAACACCTGAGTGAACCCATCAATGATCAGCAAGGTCCAAATCCAGCAAAATTTCTTGTGTTTTCCATGTGCTTTGTCCAAGACGAGCTGCGATTATTTTTCTGGTTTCTGAAAATGGACATGCAGGTGTCAGACAGTGAGGTACAAGTGGATTGGCGGGACTGTTTTGCTGGTGAGATTGGAAGTGTGTATCAGCGCTTCGAATGGGCACTAGGGACAACTGAGGGCAAGAGTGACCTTCTTGCATTTGAGGATGTTGGGCTCATGGAATATGTGCGGGCGATCAATGTTGACTTGGTCAACGTGAGTGCATGTTTTATAACTGTCCGGGGATGGAAGCGGGATGGTAGGTGCACAGAGTTGTGTGCCAAAGCACATGCTCTCAATGGCCAACTCTGTGTGCATCGACGTCTCATCGTTGGTGATGGTTTTGTGTCAATCACAAAAGGAGAGAGCATTCAGCGGTTTTTTGAGCGTGCGGAAGAGACAGAAGAGGAAGAGGTGAGCAAGATACCAAGTCTGTTATTTTTTGTTTTCTGCTCATTAGATGGATTTGACACAGTGTCAAACTGATTGAGGTTGCGCTTGACTGTTCAATTCACTGAGTGTATTATGTTCTTTTCTGTTGCCAGGATGAGGAATCAGTTGACAAAGATGGAAATGAAATTGAGGGAGAAGGGTCTCGGCCTCAAAAACATGCCAAAAGTCCTGAGCTTGCTCGAGACTTTCTTCTGGACACTGCAACTGTCATCTTCAAAGAACAGGTCTCAATGTCTGCTACTTTCACATATTAATTATAGCCTTCTAAAGAAGCACAGCACATAGACTCAGTTGCCTGTTTCTTGCTGCCATCACTTTAAGATCATTCAGGGTTGATCCGTGGAGCTGTTCCAAGGCTAAAGTTTGAAGCTTTTGACTGTCTTCTTCAAAATGATTAGAACCTTCGACATCTGAGATCAGTTCCTGTATCAGGGTCTCTCAGACCCATTTTAACTTCCACTGATCACTTTCTTGTTTTATTGGAGGACTGATTCTCAACCAGTGTATGTATGCATGATAAACTGAGGCATTTGGAGCATATGTTCATGGACCTTAAGACATTCAGACTGAAAGAAACTGTCGTCATCTGTGCATTGGAAGCTTTGGGTGTGTACTCAGGCAGTATATGTGTTTCTCTGGTTCATGGTTGGACAGGTAGAGAAAGCATTTAGGGAGGGCACAGCACGCCAGAATGCACACAGCAGTTTTGTCTGCCTCTCGTTGGGTCTACTTGAAGAGCGTGTTCGTGTTGCATGTAAAGAAATTTCGACTTTGGAAAAACAGGTTTGTCTAGTTCTCTTGTTCGATGGCTGGTGTCAGTAGCTATTCTTTACACATCACCAAGATCATCTGTGTTTTTGGCAGACATTTTAGTGGCCACAGGTGAGCTGATTTCCCAACTGTGCGCTCATTGTGCAAGGGTTGAGTGATCCCTGTCAAATGGACCCATGTTGTTGTCACTCACAATTGTGGTGTGGTCTGGTATGAGTGGGTGAGGGTTCATGTGAGGAAATGCTCGTGTTTGTTGTGTAACATTCTTCTGCTGGTTTTCCAGAACAAGCTTTTGGAGGAGGAGGAAGATGAGAAGCGGGAAGAAGAGGAACGGCGAGAGCGACGCAAGCTGAAAGAGAAGGAGAAGAAACTACGTAGAAAGGAGAAACTTAAAAGCAAAGAGAAGGGGAACAAGGTCAACAGCAAGACAACTGAATCTGATTCTAATGGCTGCCTTGATGAACCTTTGTTAGGTGAAAACACTATAGCCCAACACAGTTTTTTCTTGGTTTTCCTGTACCTTCCAACTTGGATTGGGACATCTGGTCCAGACCTGGAGTGAATGAATGTATTCTCTTTGTTGCCTGAAAATTTGGATGGATTATATAGGGAATGAGGAGGAGCGGGAAAGCAGCTCTGGCAGTCAAGTAGATGGGTATGGGGGCAACAACAGTGAGGATAGCATGTCACGCAGACCATCATCACCTGACATGGCAGAGGCGAGGCCATCTGCTGATGCATATGATAGTGAGAATGGTGATCCTAAGAAACATGAACAGCACTTTATTCCTGCGTATGACATTGAGGACTCTCTCAGTTTGCGAGACGGGAATGGTGCTTTCATTGTTGAGCAGTCTAAATCAATGAAAAGGAGAACACAGAGCCGGAAGTGGCAACAACAGATGGATGGTATGAGTTGGAGATCGAGTCCAGTTATGGAAGCTCCTAGAAATGTGGCCAGGGTAGTAGCGGCTGCACCGTCTTATGAGGAGAAGCGTACAATGACTACTACTCATGTGATTCCAAAGAATGGTATTACGAGAAATGGGCTTGCCAAAGGTGATTCAGAAGCCATGTCTAAATTTCGTATTGAAAGCTGGAATCAGACACATCCACACAGCAGTACACAAGACATAAGACATGAAGAAAACCAATCTTGTGCATGTGGCAGTAGTAAGAAGGTGTCTGGGATGTGTGATTCAAGCTCAGGGAGCATGAATGGCATTGTTGAAAGGGTTCCTTTTGAAGATTCTCAGACAAAGTTGTTCCCAAGAGGCAGACATCTGGATTCCAGGACTTTGCAACACGCAGGTGAAACTCCACCAGGAAGGCCACGCTCTGCACCTGGGCATCATCATGATGGTGAAGACAAAAGGTATCTACAGGCGAGGACTCCATCAGAAACTACAGAGAATTCCAAGCATGTTGTTTACTTGAGAACTTCTTCTCTAGACACAGTTTTGAGCAGCAGGTCAGATGCTGCTAGCCAGGTGACATGTGACAGTGTATCCAATAATCGTACAGTTTTGCATATGGGGAATGCATCGGCTGAAGTTGCTCCTCCACGGCCTTTGGTGGGGAAACCCATGTGGGCACCTCACGCCACAAATGGCATGACATCAGGGAAACCTTTGATGGGCAAAGGTTTGCCGATTTCATCAGGGAATCATGGCCCTGCTGAAAATGGGAGTGGAAATTCTGACATGTTACATGGTGGCAGATTGAGGCCCAGCACCCCTGTCTCTCAAACCTCCACCTTGTCATCACCGTTAACAGCATCTGTCAACTCAGGTATAGAACTGTCTCCAGTCTTTAGGCTGCCATCTTCCAGTGATGGCAGCAGACAGGTGAACCAGATAGAACTAGATTCAAAGGTTCCAAAGAAAATTCTTGGCACCCAAAACTTGGCAGATGAAGGGCATGAAACAACCCTGGTGCACATTGTTGTGAACGGAAATAAGATGGGGAACTCATCAGGGTCAGTGTTGAATTCGACAACACTCCCTCAAAGTACTACATCTACACCAACTTGTCCTGCTGCCCCAGGTGGTTCAAGTTCTCAGTCCTCATCCATCTCAACAGCAATGGTATCAGAAAGCTGTCCTGTGTCTGAGGTGAAAAGTTGTGGTGTTGCAAATGTTGTGGGGACACTGGAGGATGGAGAACTGCTGCCTCCAAAGGTGCCAAGACCAGAAAGACAAGCATGGGTAGCTTTAGGGATGAGCTCAAAAGGTCCCTTGCAAGCACCTCATGCTGAGCATGTGATGCTGCATACATCACCACCACCACTGGGATTAGGACCACCCCCTCGAATGCATCTACATTCTAATGGCCATTCAGCTCTAAGTTTTCCACCAGGGGCTGGCCCTCCAAGGCCACCCCCAAAGAATGTTTATGCATTCCCGGATATGGTTCCATTGCAAGGCCCAGCTCAATACCCAATGCAAGTTCATGGTATGATGTCAAGTGCTACTACACACTTACCCTCACAGCCACAAAGCTTTGGGTACTACCATCAGGTCACTGCCCCCTGGACTCCACCATGTTCGAGGAATGGTGTACTTCCATTGCCACAACCTGGTGGTGGTTTTCTTTCACCTGGGCATGGAACAGGGCCCTTGAATTTGTCTAGTATGGTGACTTTCCCATCTATGTCCCTGCCAGTGCCTGGCCCTTTGGAGGCAGCACCTCTGGGTGTCAGGGATCAGCAGTTTCCATTGATGTCAAATGGGATTTACCCGAATGGAATGAACCTGAATGGAATGAACCCAAGTAGGCTCCACCCAATACGGATACAGGACTCAAGATATGGGGGGGGCACTGCTGCTGTTAGAGAGATGATGGACGGTCAAGGTTCGGTGCCAAGGATACTAGACCTATCTGCAGAAGCCACTGCTAATGGTGGTTGCACTGAGGATCACCATCATCATCATCATCATATGCCTGCACAACAGTTGGTGTCAAATGGAATGACCCAACCTTCATTGGTGCACACCAAGGACATGAGCATACAACCACCGCCAGAGCTTGTGTTGCGCTCAGACATCTCGGGGTTCTCTCTGTTTCATTCTGGGTGGCCCACATCTGCAGCTGAGAAGACCTCTGCAGTCATTCCTTCAACAAATGAAAAAAGTATGCTTGTGGAGTGTGTACCTGAGAGCTTTTCTGACAAGAGCTGGTGTAACGGAAGGCTGAAGCATGAGCAAGCAGCTGATGCAGCCACCAAACCAAACTTGCCAGCTCTTGGAGAGTATAGTCTCTTTAACCCGCCACCTAATAATGGTTTTCGCTTCTTTGGAGCACACAAGGTAAGAAGCTTGGTGCCCGAGAATGCCTAGGTAGTTAAATGTTAACAGATGTGCAAAGAGAGGGAGGGATAGAGATACATTAGAGAGAGTCTACTCATAAGATGTTGCTTGCCATTTCCTTATGGCCATAGATCTGAGAGAGAGAGAAAGAGAGAGAGAGAGAGAAAGAAAGAAAGCTCCTCATAAGGAGTTCCTTGTCATGTATCCCCATTAGGAGAACAGGGTTCCTTTGTGCTGGTTAAAGCTGCAAATTCTTACATAGTAGGTTCTTCGGGCGTTTTTTTCGCCACTATTTGCATTACAAGTTTACCAACTAAATTATTAGCATTTCTGTTGTGCATTAAACATTCTTGTGAGCCTGGAATTTTTTTGCCAACATATCTGTCTACCCATCATCCAGTTTAGTGGGCTACAGAGCTTGATTGAGAAACCCACCCACCTGACAAGCTCTTTTTATTTTTCTTTTGTTTCTTTTGTCCATTAGCTTTTTGACTGTGGGTTACTATTTTATAAGAAACACCCTTTCTGGGTGCAACTTTGGTACATCTTTCTGAGGAAGATGCCACCTGATTTCCACCAGTCTAAATCTCAGAAATCCCCCTGTATTTTATGTGAACTGGGAACATCTGAAGTCTTGATCTACTTGCTACCACTAAAGGATGCAACAAAGTTTTTTGGTGTTTTGTAATGGATTGTGATTCCACATTGTTTTATGTTTTCTCTTTTCTTTGTTGTTTGAAAGGGATGATGTTTTCACTTCCCCCTTTCTGAAACCCAATTGGTGTTGGGTTGCTTTGGAGATCTCCCATCATGATGTTGTTTTCCACTCTCACCTTTATATGCAACCCAATTGGTGTGTTTGCTTTAAAAGTCTTCCATTGTGACGTTCTTTTCATATCCATCTGTATGGAACCAAATTGTTTGTTTTGCTTTAGAGAGCTTCCATCATGCTTTCACTTCTGGCTTTAGCCATTAATTAGACCAACCACAATACTAATTAGACAGTAACAATTAAAGGAATCTATTAAAGGAATTGTCAACCATGTGTCCAATGGGGTTATGCAATTAGCTTTTAGAACATGAACAATCTGTCAAAACAATCTACACGATTGAAAAGTGGTTTTCTAAACCCTAAACCCTAACTTTTATGTGTGCAAATGGACAATAACATGATGTGTTGTAATTTCTAGTCAATTGATGACTGAAATTTAAATATTGTTATATTGTATTTTAGCAACAAATGCAATATTCAAATTTCATTAATCTATATATGTGAGTTTCAACATTGAATAAAATGATTCTGGCTAGCGGGACTAGCTGAGGATTTTGAAAATAAATAAATAAATAAACCTGCAGTAGACTATTGTAAATCATGAAAATATAATAATTTTTGAAAATAGAAACATTTAATCATTTTTTGAAAAATATTAGTTATTTGTTTTGTGAATGTGGAAGCTGACCCTAGGTTACAATAATCGATAATTTAATTGTTGTTACATTTGTTTTTGGACAAAGAAGGATACCTTGACAATTTGGGTGATGTTGATTATGATTTTGCTTTATCAAATCCCGAATCCATTGATTGTCATGTCATCATATTGATTCCGATATCATCATTTCTTCCTTGTCAAAAATTCACAATTGCAATTGAAAATAGTGTTCGATTAAAACATTGTCCATAATTAATATTAACAACACTTACATGATGCAATTTTTTTTTCACATGCTTCTTTGACACCCAATTCCAAGTTATTTTGAGTTTGTGTTTTATGAAGGTATGGTTATTTGAACTTGTGCTTAGTGAAGGTGGGTCATTGAAACACCTCAATTTATAGTTTTATTATTTATTTATAAATTTGTGGAAGAAATTTGTGGAATATTTGGTGTATGTAAATGCCATAATTGTAAGTCTAAAATGTCTAACTATATTGTCTCTTCATCCAAGCATAGTAGAAGAGGATGAGATCATCGGCACTAGTATGGGTTGCATGTGTTCCAAATTTTTTGGGCCATGATTTGGCAATAATGCAAAATTTATTTTGTTAGGTTTGGTAGTTGAATTGCTTAGTTAGCTCTTAGTTAGTCAAGGATAAATTAAATTAGTTTAATTGTTTGGGTTTTTATGTCAAATTAGTTCTTGAGTGTGAATGAGGTTCAAAATATTTTGTGGATGGAATATAATCCTAGTTTGTGTGCTTTCAAATCACTTTGGTGATTTGAGATTCTAGTATATTTACTATTGCTTATAACATTCTATGTGTTTTGTGCATAATGTTGGTTTTTGCATTTATGTGTTGTGAAAATATTGGGCTTGTTTTCATTGGAGGTGAGTGACCATTTTGTGTTTGGACATCATGTACCATTCAAGGTATTTTCATTTTATGTTTTATATGTGCGGGGACAATGATAATTGTAAGTGTTAACATATGAGTGCATGACAAATTTTTCATAGGTTTGTATTGTTTAAATAAAAATGTTGTGCATGTAGAACACATATGACACACATATAAATATCATTGGTATAAAATGTGATTATAATTCATTAATTAACCTTCGTTTAATGGACTAATGAATTCACTACATCCCATTAGGTCATGTTAAGTGGGACCAATGAATTCATTCAAAATCCAATGAAAATAATTGGTGTACAAGGACACATTGTGTTGTAGCATTGATGAAAGATTTTCATTAAAAAAGAAAGTTCACACGACTTTTATTCCCAAATTGTGACCCAAAAAACTTGTGATGTTAAATTCTTATGTTGGATTTATTATTATTTTTATAGATTATTTGTCAACTCATACCACATTGAAGATTTTGTATATTAAGATGAAAGCACAATCAAGTATACCCAAAAAATAATTCAAGAAATTATAGTCATGTTTTTAAACAAATGTAGAAAAATAAAGTTGAAACATTTAAAACCATTGTCAAAACCATCATGGTGCTAAATATAGAGTTTATAATATGTTGTATACAAAGTTCGAAATTTTTTTATGTATTAAAAGTAGGTCAAAAATATTTTTGAAATTGATTGGTGGAATTGTGTTCAAAAATATTCTTACATTAATAGATTGATATATTATTATTTGTATTAAAGAGGTTGAAAATAAATAAGTAAATTCTAAGTGGCATTAATCAAGAAAGTAAATAATATCCAATATTTAATCTATTTATTTCTTAATTTCATTTATTTAAACAACCTCCAATTTTTTTAAAAATCTATTTAAATTTATTTTAAACATGTGATTCTTCAATATTATTGACATGAATTCAAAAAACATGTTCATATTGATCATTGAAATGAATAATATTCTAAATTTTAATATATTAAAGCTTAGTTTATGTCTACTTTACATTTTTCTTGACAAGGATTAGGAAGTGTATATTTCATTGTGCTTTCATCAATTTTCTATAGTAGATTGGACCCATGATTAATGACTTATTATTGCAAAGTTCCTTGTTTCTTTCCATAATTTGAGAGGATTAAAAAAATAAAATAATAGGTAGATGCATTTTATTTTTGGGGGAAATATCAACCTATCATATTTTCTTTAACATTCACCTTATATAATTAACTTGAAAATCAAGAATAAGTTTAAAATTTTGGACATTAACAACAATTGGGCGTTTATTTCCACATACGTTTCTACTTGTGCACATGGTATTAGTTATGGTAGCTTTATATGCAAACATTGAAGCTTAGAAATATATGACTTTATGCATTTCAAAAAAGGAAAAAATTGAAGTACCACCTATAACATTATTTGTTGGTGCACTTTTGGGTGCATGTGTTTTTGGGTTTTTTTTTCTTTAAAAGCACAATGAACTTGTCAACCAATTTTTAACTTTGTAAAATAAGATAAAGGCATCCAAAATTGTCAAAATAAGTAATTTGGCAAAAAGTCATTTAATTTTTACTTTGAACTTTTTTTTACAAGATACAAAGTTATAAAAACTTGCATCAAATGAAATTGTAAAATTTGAACATTAGTAGAATTAATTATGAAAATTTGTGATAGCCTAACTTACTTCTAACTTTAATGAATTTTGTGGAATGTTCTTTTAGCATCCCAAGTTCTTGTTATCAAGCTCTTAATATGGATAGATAATTTTTAAAAAATTGTTATGCTACATGTGCCAAAAATGACATTGACATTTAATAACACTTTAATCACATTCATAAGCAAGTGATAGACGACTTTGAAACAAGTGAAAAGTTTAAAGAAGCCAACAACAAAGATGACATTAAACTACTACAAAAACTTGTAATAAACACACATCACCTTGTAAAACAAAATGGAAAAAAAAAGAAAGAAAAAAGAAAAGGTGTTGGAACAAATGAGAAAAAAAAATAGTGTTGTAAAATCTCCAAACCATTGTGAGTTCAAAAGAGGCAACAACAACAACATAAGACAACATTGAAATTAAAACATAGAGTGCAATGAAGGAGAAACAACAATGGTGCGAGAGAAAGCATGTAGAAAAAGTTAGACAATGTTGGAGAAGATAACAATGACATTCCCAACTTACCTTCCAAATGCCTTATGAAATTATTAAACAACATGTCTAAATATGATTCCTCTATCTTTCACTAGCTACAATTTCATGCTAAACGCACTATGTGCCCTTGTTTGGTTTGAATTGCCTCCTTTAATGTTAACAACCATCATCATTGATGGTAGTCTAAACATGTATAACTTTTTTTAATAACTATCAATAGTAAAGAGCAACTTGAGAACATGTCTATCAAATAATTAATTAATTTTGGAGATTCCATTTCAAAAATATATTTTTTCAAAATATTACAAAAGAATTTCTCATTTTCTTTCAAAAAAGAATTCTAAAAAAAAAAATTGGGTGAAAATTTCAGCATTTTTAAAAATAATTTAATTTGTGTTGAAACCACCATGGTACTACAATATATTGTTGTTAGGGCAAACACTAGGATCTTATAGCTCCATATTGGAATGTCCTCTTTAATAAGGACAATTGCAACACATGTCTATTGAATAATTAATTAAAATCGAAGATTCCATGTCAAATTGAAACAAGTCTTGAATATTCCAATATTTTAAAAAAATTCCCTCACAAAAAATTTTTCTTTGGAAAAAAAAAAAGTTGTTAAAAAAACACTTAAAAGATTTTTTACAAATAATTCCAATGATGAGTAATTGAAACCGGTATAGGGGGAATTTTTTGGAATTTTTGGTATGGTGGTCCATGTGTTCCAAAAACAATTTAAAAAATAACTACCTCATTTTCAAGCCTAATTATTTCATTTTTTTCTTAATAAATTTTTAAATAACTATCTCCGACCTTTCCTAATAACTATCTCCATTTTATAGCTACCTCACTCTTTTAATCCTATTAAAAAAAAAGAAAAAAAACATTTGTCTTATCATGTCCATGAAATGTACATTATCATAGTATCTTTACCATTTCAACAATTTGAATAATTAATTAAATTTCAGATCAAATAATTTTTAAAAAATTCAAAAATCCAACAAAACAAGAAGTAATTTAATTTATGCCACAATGGTAAAGGTAATATCGTAATTAAAATTAAAATTGACATAGACATTAATAATAATGATGATGATTTATTGAAAACCATATGAATAAAACATTAAAATAAAATAAAATAAAATAAAATAATTGATCGCTCACTAGTAGTGTGCAGCAAAGTTGGAGCTCAAATTTAATTAATGCCCAAATTTAATTAATTAGTGTTGAAGCTGCCAAGGTAGGTAGTGTGGTGGGTTTAGGGTTTAGGGTTTTAGGGTAGGTAGTATAGTATGGTGGTATAGGAGCTCTTCTCTTGTTTTAAGGTTTTGGGAAAAAATAGAGAGATGGGTAAAGGGAGAGATGAGAGAGAGAGAGCTTTGATGCTCATGCAAATGTAAACCCTAAAAAGATCCATTACGAGGATTACCTCGACAAGACTTGAGGATGATTGGGATTTTGGATTTCTGTAGAATGGATTCGACTAGACTCGAAGAAGATTGGGAATGCTGGAAGAATTGATTGAGTGGGGGAAGGAGAGAGAGAGAGAGAGAGAGATTATGGAAGGAGAACAACAACCTCCTTCAATGTGGTGTAACCCTAATATGGTGAAGATGGAGGTGGAGAGCAACTCTTCTCACGGTTCTGATGATGGCCATGGC
>Ga0209208_10004755_pt1 | contig 19111 bp, 15 predicted proteins | sample S1TSphfallax_3_FD_187694 | JGI IMG/M metagenome (GOLD analysis project Ga0209208, IMG submission 187694) | Host-associated microbial communities from peat moss isolated from Minnesota, USA - S1T2_Fd - Sphagnum fallax MG (SPAdes) (version 2) | ecosystem: Host-associated > Plants > Peat moss >... | reverse complement strand
TAAAAGCATTAGGGTAGAACAGCCCATGACTGAACATTTATAGGAACTGAAATGACAAGGGTTTAGTAACTGTGCATTTTTTGACCATGCTCTTCAAAGAGCTTGGGTGAACCTTTACCCATAGCACCACTAGTAGCCATTTATAACATTCAATTCCAACATACAATCATAAAATTGGGGAGGTTCTCATTGTTTGAATTTTTTTGGGTAGAACACATGGTATTCTTAATATTATGCACTTTATACCTTGTGAACAAACACTTAAAATCTTATGCAAAAACCCCATTTGTCTATCAACAACACAACAATAATTTAAATAGGTTTTTTTTTAAATTATTTTTATTACGGCAAAAATTCATAGATACAACCACACAATCATAAGTGTATCTAGGGTTCTAAAATAGATTTTTTTTGGAACAACTAACTTAAGATCGTAAAATCAATGATCCTTGTGGTGCCACATGGCACCATCCTAACAACTTTTTTTTTCCCCCCCAAATTTCAAAAAAGGACATTGTGGTGTTACAACGTTCTTCCTTTCTCTCTCTCCATTGTCTCTAGCCTTGCTCTTCCTCTCCACCACTATTTGTAAGGCTTTTGAGTGAGCTCCCTTTCTCTCTTTTTTTTCTTTATTTTTTGATTTGTGTCATTTTTACATGCAAGAGAAATCCAAGAAATCATCACCTATAGGAAGGCACTCAATTTACTTATTTTCCTTTATATTTCTCATTTCTCTCTTTTTCCTATTTTTATTTCAATTTCTCAACTCACTATATCATGTGTGAGGTTGTTTAAAGAAAAGACACATCAATTGTTGTTTGGTTTGACAAGAGTCTAAAACTTTTTAAAATTTTTTTTTTCCCTTTTCTCTCCTTCTCCCTTTGTGTCAGGCATTTACAATGTAACCTAGGAAAAAACAATGATCAATACATTGTCATTTACAAAAGTCCAAAAAGAGCTGAAAGGGTTCAAACTTTCTTAAGTTTTTTTTTTTTGGGGGGGTCCTTTTTCTATGTTGCAAATCAGGAAGAAATGACGATTGCATCGATTCATACATCGCATGTAAAAACCTGAAAAAGCTTAAACTCTATCAAACTTGTTTTTTTTCATGTTTGCAATTCAAAAAAAACATGACAATCACATTAATCACTACTTACATCCAATCCAAGAAGAGCTAAAAGGGCCAAAGCACTTTCAAGCTTGTTCTTTTTTTTATTTCATTGTTTTTTTCTCTTTTTTTTCCCTCTCACTTTGTATTCTTTTCTTTCTCTTTGTTGCAAATCACAAAGAATGCAATGATCATGTTGATCATCACTTGCATTCAATCCAAGGGGAGCTAAGAAGGTGTAAGTTTTTTCAAGCCCAATTATTTATTTATTTATTATCTCCTTTCTCTCTTTCTCCTTTCTTCTATGTGTTATAACTTAGGAAGAATGCATCACTTGCATTCATTCCACGAGGAACTTTGGAAAGCTTGAATTTCCCAAAATTTTCATTTTTTTCCTCCTTTCTTTATCTTTATTCTTTTTTTTATCTTTCCTTCTTTTGTCTTTCCTTTTATTTCATTTTTTTCTTTTTCACCATTGCCATTTAATTCAAAAGCTCTCAAGGTCCCTACAAGCTTTTGAGGTTCTAACTTTATGAATTGCCATATCTAAATAGTTAAATAACCACTTAAACCCGCTTCTTTGAATCACCACAACCACTTAAACCCAACTCTTCATGTCACCATATCCACCTTAACCCATTTCTTTGAGTCACCATATCCACTTGAACCCACTTTTAAAGTCAATATAACCACTTAAACCCAACTCTTTGAGTTGCCGAAGCCACCTGAACCCACCTCTTTGAATTGTCATATCCATAAGAATCCACCACACACCCCTCCCCCCTACAATTAATCTTGTTCAAAAGTTGATCCCAACCTTGTTAGGACATGCCCAACAACCCTCATTCTTACCATTTTTTGTTGTTGAACATTCTTAAATTATTGTTTAGATGTGAAACCTAAATTAAACCTTCTAAGACCTAGAGGTGGGGCTTGATAGCTGGCTTTAAAATTGTTGTGGAATTGTTCATTTCCCTTTTGTTTCAAAATTGCCAACTATTGATTAGATATGACCATATGTGAAATGGAATAATCTACTAATTGTTCTTTGCCTTGGGTTTTCGTTATTAGCAATTGAGGTAGTGATATTAGGTTAATCAATGTGAGAATTCCTTGGGTTTTACTTGAAACATTTAGGTCTTCTAATTTAAGACTAGGATCCTCCAAATTCACCACTAGTTTGAATCTTGTTCATTGTTGCATTGGGATGGTAAGGCTACAAGAAATTTAAATGTAATATAGAGGTGTGGGTGAAGAAAGGCCTTCAATTGTAGGAAGAACTAATATAAGCATTGTTTAGTGACATTGTTTAGTTCAAAATAATTGTTTTTTGCCATAGTAAAATCTCACTCCTTTCTAAAGGCATTTTTAATGGTTTGAAATAGGTCACATCTATGGTAGGAATGCATATGAAGTATGGAAGGTAAAGTCAGCATGTCCAACCCAAATGTGATTGCATGTTCAATTGCTTTTATTGTTACATGCAACCCATGTTCATTTAAAACCAAGAGATGATGATTTTTTTGAAATGTTCCCTTTGACCTACAAATTTATTTTTAAAAATGGCCAATGGTTGAAGAGGTTATATGTAACCATCCAAGTTGTCTTCTACATGGTTACACATGTTTAGGTGAAAACATGGGAAAGTATATAGAAAAAGTAGCTTAAAAAAAGGAGTAAAAAAATGGTATAGTTTTAGACATGAAGTAGATTTAAAATAATTGAAAATAACATTGTAAAAGCATGGTGCTTTTCTTTGAGTTTATAATGAGGTTCATGATTACAAAATTTGAGAAACTTTGGCAAAATAAAAGTGGATAACAAGAATGTTTGAAAATAATTTGTCAAATTGAGTTTAAACATATTTTTCCATTATAAGTTTCATGTATTCTACTATAATATTTAAACACTGAAAAATTACAAGTACATTTAAAAGGTACATCATGTTGAAAATGTGGAATATTCAATACTTTGTTTACTTTCACCTACTTATACAAGTTTGGACAACCTAAAAAGTAAGGGGGAAAAAATATTTATTTTAAAAATCTATTTGAATGCATATTAAATATGTGATTAATCAAAATCAATGTGATAAAATTAAAGATTATCCTCATGTTGATCATTAAATTAAAAAAAAAATCTACTTTCAATACATTAAAACATGTTTATGGCTACTTGTTTTTTTTGTGACAAGGAACAATGAATGTCTATTTTACCTTATTGACACTTGTTCCTGATCCACATAATTTTAAGTAATCTTCTCACATCCTAGAACCTTTGAAAATGTAAATAATAGGCAAGGCTACATTTGTTGCATTAACAACATAATTGATAATCAACCACTCTTGAAACTTGGGGGTGGTACTATAAACATCATAGGAGTTTCACCTAATCACAACCCAAGCTCTAGATTGTTACCCCACTTACACTCCACTTTCATTCAAATTTTAGATGTGGTTTAATGGGCACTTATCTTGTGTATACAATTTTTCCAATTTGAGGTAAAAGATATGGCATGTTTGGCCAACAATCAATTATTTTGTCCTAAAAACTTCTCTTTATTCTACAAAATGTATGTTAATTTTTGGATGATGCCTTTTGATATCTAGAAATTACCTCCTAGAACATTAATGTTGAAGGAATTCTTGCAGGAATGTAATGTTGATGGACTCTTCAAGTAAGAATCATGACATTAGACTAGGAATGTAATGTTGATGGACTCCTCAAGTAAGAATCATGACATTAGACTAGGAATGTAATGTTGATGGACTACTCAAGTAGGAGTTATGAAATTGGACCAAGAATGTAACTTAGGATTTCTACTTTGTTTATTCCTGACCATTAGTCTTCAAAGTTTCAAAGGACTTTGGATCTTACAATGAGGATCTTCATTGCTTCCTAGTACCTTAGTCTTCATACATGACAACAATGCAATTCAAGGAACTTAGGATTACACTTGGTCCTAATTTGTATTTAAGATTATAATGTGTTATTAAAGATTCAAGACTACACTTAGGAATTCAGGATTTTTGGATTGTAAGGCCATGACATTTACTTCTTTCTCCATGAAGTATAGTAAGTATTTAGGACCTAAGCTTTCAATCTAGGAAAATGTTCATTTTTTGTTCAAGAACTTATCATTTTAGTTTGGATTGGTGGCTTTATACAATTAGTCCACAAATGGGATTCAAAAATATTGTTTTAGTCTAAGAATGACACTTTTAATTCATGACATGGGTGCATTATGTTGTCTTTGATTTTGTGATTACATGTACTTGGGTGCATTCAACTCATTTAAAAGGAGGCATGTGAGTAATGGTTATTTAACTCACCTATAAATTTTGGTTATTTTGCAACTAGACTTTTACACCAAATTCAAGGTTGTGCACCTTGATGTTGATATTGATTAACTTCTTTCAGTAAACTGAAGCTTTATTTTGTGAAGAAATTACGTGATTTCAATAGTTGTTGTTGTAAGTAACACCAAAAAATGATAGAAATCAAAGTAGGGTTCAACAATATGCGTGCTTCCAGTGTTTTTCATGGCCTACAAAACTCCACATGCACATGTGGATGCAGGTCACTTTTTGCAAATCATGTTACTAAAACTTTTTAGCAGGGGATTGTTACTTGTCAAGCTATATCCCATACATTTGAAAGAGCTTTTGACCTATGGGAAAATACTTTGTGCCCAAAAAGTCCAAGGCAAAAGTGGTTCAATCTAGATTGTATCAAGGGTAAGTGTCCCAATTGTGGCTTCCATATATTACCGCTTTGCAATAGAGAAGTAGATCCAACCAATGACAATTTGATGGCTTGGAAACATTTCCAGAAGGTTCCTATAGGTGAAACTAAGGCATGAGAGCCAAAGGAGGTTGCTCATCTTGTTAGCAATTTGACAACCCCACGAGTGTTTTTGGAGTCTATTGCCCCAAAATTCACTGATTTTGTTTTGCATAATCACGCAGCAAGATGGTAGGATTTGTAGTATTGAATATCATTAGAGATGCTAAAAGAAGGCGAAGTTCTTTCACTCATTGATTTTGTTGAAAATTATTCTTGCAAGTGCCAAGATGAAATACAAGAGCAACATTGGTTCAATTTTCAATTATCTATCATGGTGCATATTACTTATTAGGTTAATCCAACATGGAACCCCTTAGATCCAAATAGTCTACAACTAACCACAGAATATCATTATTATCTTTCAGACGACCACAAGCATGATAACCTCTTTGTACAACATGATTTTACCTTGCATTGGGGTCACTTAACATCAAATGGCTAGTTTGCCAAAATGCACTATTTGTGGGTGTGCTAGCCAATTCAACGGTGCAAGGAGTTGGTTCCATGTGTCAAGGTATCTTGGGTTGATTGTTTGTCCAGAAGTCCCATCCGGTTGCATGATGTAGTGGAACTATTGGGGTACATGCCATGGAAAAGATCCACATGATGATGCGGGGGCCTACCTCAAGCAAGCCATCAGGAAAGAACAACTTAAACCTCATGGCGAGAATTTATAGAATGCTCATGATGTGGTTTTGTACCTTCAAAGGTCATTGAGCTAGTCTCATGCTGCATATGAAGGTGCTTGGAAGGAAGTTAAGCGGGTCTTCTAGGAAGTGAAAGAAGGGGATTTTGGGAGAACTCAAAGATTTGACTACAATGGCTGGTTTTCGAAGTATGCATTCTGTGCGGGCAGTAAGTGCATCAAACAATGTCCTTTAAGAGACTAGGGAGTTCTCTTGTTTTTGTTGCCACTGCATAGTGGATGTGCTAGGTGATTGTACATCAAAGGGCTATGTTGACCCATGGAGGCTGGTCACATTGGAGCCTTGCCATGCAACATATGCTCTTTGTGATGTGGAATATGATGAGAATGATTGGGGAGTTGGAGAAGACAACATTGAATTGGTTGCAGGATTGAGAGTTGGAGATAATTTTGCTATTGTGACTGCACCAAATAATTATGAAGGATTTGATTTCTTCATATTGCAATGTGTTAAAAAGTTGCACATTATAGATGAAGACTCAAGGCCGGATGATTTTGGCAATTTTGTTCAAAAGGGTGATGAGATTGTTATTGGACAGTATTATAAACAATAAGGTAGAAGGAAGTCATCATATGTGTTGATTAGGGACAAAGGTCCAGCTTTCATCTACTCTATAGTTTGTGCTTCCAAATTCTCTATGATACAAGCTATGCACAAACAGAAAGGTGGTGTAATTGTCTACATTTTACCTGATAATGCCTTGGAACATATTACCTTTGTTATAGGAAAACATATGAATGTTGACTCTGATGATGAGTAAAGTTAGTGTGCTTGAATTTTGTTTGTACATACTTAATTCAATTTCATTTCTGTAATAAAATTATAGTAGCATGTCCTTGTTAATTTATTGTAATATGGATTTTCAACGGCATGAATGGATTGAATCATAAGTGTGCATCACTTCAGAAGGTGGATTTGTCCTTATGTTATTTTGAGGTTATATTTGTTCAATGTCATGGATTTGCATTTTTTATAGAATGTCATTAATGCCTGCTTCTAACACCATGCCATGTCAAGGTGACGGGCTGGGAGCAAGACTGAATGGTTGTGATGGCTGGATCAGCATTGAGAAGGGTAAACAATTTGTCTCAGTGACTGCAATTTCTTAAGGAGGCATTTCTCTTCACCTCTACACCACTCTACAGAGTTCACAGCAGTGTCCTAGCTGAAGGTTGATTGCAGTCATTAACTGGCAAGTAAGCGGAGCCCATGATCTGTTTAGACACAAGAGAGGGTAGAAAGAGTATTTTTTGTTACATGATTTTCTATCCATTTCAAAAGTCCGTGAAAAATGTAAACTATTATGACGATGGCAAGGTCTGTTAGGAGTTGTTGATTGAAGGAGACCAAAGTGAAGCTTGCTTTGGAGCTCATATCTCAAAAGATATATGAGCAAATTGCAGATCATTCATCTGTAAAGACATTTTATTTTCTTTGTCTTTATTTTCAGACTAAGTAACTGAGGTTTCAACAAATGTTTCAGACAACAGTTCTTGGGCTTGTGCCATTAAATCTCAGTTCCAAAACAACTAAGTATAGAAGAATCCAAAATAGCAACTGGATCCTAATCTAGAGGATGTGCTACTTGAAATTGGTAATGACTTCATTGACAGTGTATGTTTTCCGTGCCTTATGTTGAGGCCTACACATATGACACATGGTTTCAGGTGTAGGCTCCTGAGGAAGCAGAAAGAAACTCATGACTTGGCATCTACTTGGATAATGCAGGTGACTTCATTTGTTTGTACTCTAGGTTGGGTGAGCCAAAAATCTCTCTTCAAATGAGCCTTTTGAGCTTGATGTTGATGTCCATCAATACTGTACCACAAACAGAAAAGTTAATAATACAATATTGAAATCCTACTTGAGGATGTTCTCAAGATGGATTCATCAGTAGACTAGTACACTTGAAGGTCTGCTCATTGGCACATATGGAAGGTAGTGAGAGAATACCAGAGACATTACAGGCACCCACTTGGTCATGATAGATTGATCTTGCCGCCATTCATGCTCACAGCTCCAGCCATTACACCTCCTCCCCACAATTCCGCCCTCCCTGCATACCTCCTTGTTTCATAAACACATCTCTACTTGATGTTTTCTTAGTTTTACAGTGCAAGCATTGATCAAGGGTCTTCACACCAAAGACTGATACAATGCAGTCCAAAGAAAGCAGAAAAGAAGTGCCAAGCTTGACTTACTTGAGAAGGTTGTGTCCATATTGTGACCTTGCCACCTGAGTTGCCAATTAACAGTGCTCATGGACACAAAGTTGATCACCACTCCAGAAACTGAACAGTGTCACCTAGTGAATCTACACAATATAATCACCAAACTTCTCCATTTTACACAAATTTGCTTGTAATAGTAGGTATTGATTTTACACTTGACCATTGTGGGTTAAGCATTTCTTGCAACAAGTGCTTGAGAAACACCATGAGAAACACCAATACATAATTCTTTGGCATAAGTTGAAAAGTAGTTGAAACCACAAAAATGACAATAACATTTGAATGGGCTCCTGTGACTGAGTTGTTACAGTGGCTGGCAGAAGGTGGGACTGCCTGTTAGCTGAAGGTATTCCATCTGTTGTTGTTTGAGCAGCTGCAATTCCTTTGAGTCGATTGGTAGGTCCAACACTGGAAGTAGGGTCACTCAACCAGGAGCCAGTGCCTAACTTCTTTAATTCATACAATTCCAGCATTCGGTTGCATTGACTTCTGAAATGTGCTTGCTGAAACTTAGCCACAATTGGGTTTAAAACCCCCATTGCTTCAATAATATCAAGTCTTATAGACATTATTGCATATGAGAGTCCCAATAACATTTTGATACAAGACACTTCTCATGGCTTCTGCATCTAAACATTGTTAGGACACTTTTTTTTAAAAGTTTGTAATTGGTCAAAAAAGATGAGTTTGCATTGACATACTTTCAACCATACTAAAGCATTCCAATGTATTTTCAAGGTATTTATCTAGCTTAAATGGATTGTTCAATCTTTTCAAAAGCAATTCACTTGAAACCTAGAAATAATATTAAATCTAATTTTTTTCAAGAGATCATCCTTTATCTCTTTCAACAAAGACACAGTTCAAATAACAGCATTATTTAGAATGCTCTAATGAAGAACAGAATCATCCAGTCATATGAAATTCTGTATTAACCTTCTCAGTTTACACAACAATTTGAATTTGGAGTGTTCATAGCCGATCATAGCCGATCATAACTGCTACCTAATGTTCTTGGTCAAGGCTAGTAATTTAATATGCTATTGTAATTACAAACTAACATATAACTAAAGGAATAATTTTTCTAGCTTATAGCCAAATCTTCAGTTGATCCTGAGTCCAATGTGAGCCAAAGTTCAAGGAGGTAGAATATTACCATCTGCAATTTGAGGTACACTTTGCTGCTGTGAGTACCAGGAGTTGAACCGAGGGTCACTTGTCAAGGCAGGACCAGCATTGGTGTTCGATCCAGAGAAGATAAAACTCCCATCTGGTTCTGAAGCAACAGACATGGGATGGTCATGGTTGTGAAGCTGTTGGAGACTAGTTCCTTTGTGGCAATTGCTACATAGGTTGAAATCTGGACATATATCGCAACGCCACCGTAGTGTTATAATTGGTCTGCAACTGCAAGCTTTACATTGGAATATCATTGGTTGGCCAGTTTGCGGGTTCACAACCTGCCAATGACATCATATAGATTTATCAATCAACACACTTCTTGAAACAATATACCATTATGTGAGATCCCAGGATAGAACAGTTATATCATCTATGCACAAATATGACGCAATGAACCCAAAGTTTCTAAGCTCACAGAACCTTTTGAATTCCATTTCAAATACTCATTGAAGACTCATGAAAATTTCAGATGATACCAACATTCCAACTTCAATGAAATCGATCACAACATCACATGTGATTGACACAAATTCATACACACAATTATGTGGAAATCATTTACACCTTAAACATTTCAAAGCAACCTCATATAGGGGGGAAGGATCTGGGTTTAAGTAATGAAACAAACCGGGACCCAATCGACAGAAAATATTCTCTGTTGGACAGTATTCATTTGGTGAGATGCATTGTCAACCAATTGTAGTCTTGTGAATTTTGCCTTCACCTCCTTGGATGACAAATTTGAGCTGGCCTCATTGCCCCCATTGACTACTGCACATATCTTATCATGATCCTCTGGAGTAGCATACAACACACACACTGCCCCTTCTTTGACAGTGATGGTCCATCCTTAGTAGCTTGACTGTGCATACACACGAATCTTGTCTCCATGTCGCAACGCATTTACAAATGGGTGTAGTTTTCGCAATGTACACAAATACACTTGGTCTTTCTTGTCAGCATGCCGTAGTCTGAACAATTCACAAGTTTGGATTTCCTCATTGTTTCGAATGATGTGAGCTTCCATAGAGGATTGGCTATTGTAGGGACCATGTTCGTGGGCATAATTAGACCAACCTTGATCATGTGCCACAAAGGAGAAGATGACTGCAACGCATTCTCCGTGTTCTGTAACAGTGGTTTCCACGCACAAGTCATGACCAGTTTTGGATTTTACTTTGACAGCCATACCATTGTTGACAAATCCTAGGGTGCTGTCGTAGTAGCTGACCACCTGTTGAGCTGGTTGTTTCTGCAACAGAACAATGTTAGGTGTTATTTACCGACATAAGATGATGAATGTAAAACTATATCATGAATTTGGTGACTTTATTCAAAAACCAATCATGAACAAGTGTGAAGAATTATATCCTAAACTATTATGCCCAAGGTCCAAATAAAACACCTGATAGGAACTTCTTGAAGTTGGCATTAATCAAGTAGCAAAGGAAATTTAAGTCCTAGGGTTCACAATAACACACAATCATCAAACACCTACCACATTCCAACCTTATATAGAACATTGCAATGTTTTTTTTGATTTAGCATTGCAACATTGTAAATACCAACAAGTTCAAAGAACAACACATTGAAATTTAGTAAGGCCAATTTGAAGATTTGATCAACTACCTTTAACCAATTGCTGTCATAGGGCATGCAACCTTGCTCCCACTCAAGTAGCACTTTTCCAAAGTGTTGTTATGATTTAGACCTGGTGCATTTTGTAACATGGTGCAACCTATCAAGTTCACTTCCACCACAGAAGTTAAGGAGTCGAGGCCTTGTATTTGGGTCAATTTTGTGCACTTGCACAACGTTAAAGATCTCAACAAGCTCAAGTTGTCCAATGATGGAATGCTCATGAGCTTGGGACAATTGCAGATATCAAGGTATTGCATGCTCTGTGGCAATGCTTGAACATCTTTGAGTTTTAGGCAATGGTAGATCTCTAAAGTGACCAAGTTGTGTAGGTCTCTCAAGCTTGTAGGCATTGTATAAACCATTTGTGTATCATGCAAGTGAATCTTTGGTGTTGCAGCAGGGAAGATGGTTGCAAAAGTTGGTGCTACTTGAAGCGAATGTTGTTTGAGTTTAGGATTATCAACAAGTTGCAGTGTCCCCAACTTCACCTTCACCTCATCATCTAATGACTCATTGACACTTTTATCCCTTGGGTGAGTTTCACTACCACCATTCATTACCACATGCACCTTTTCATGATCCAATTCTCCTTTTGTTGCATGCACCGCACACACTGCCCCTTGTTCCACTGTGATGGCCCATCCTTGGTAGCTTGACCGTGCATACACACGGATCTTGTCTCCATGTTGCAAAACATGCACAAATGGGTGTAGCCTTCGCAATGTGCACAAATACATTTGGTCTCTCATGTTAGCATGTCGCAATCGGAACAAACAGCTGATGTAAACGTCCTCATTGTTTCGAACAATGTGAGCTTCCATGGGGCACCAACTGTCATAAATAAAATTGTTAGCCTTAAAGTGATGCACCCTCAAACTCCTTGATAGACTCAATAGCGAGTCCAAAGGTGAAAATAGTGGAAGGATAAAAGGTTGGGGTATGCTCTTTGGCTCATAACACTTCGGGGGTAAAAGGGCGTGTTGGAGCTCCGGGATGGGGACTAGGAGGAGTGAAAAATATGTCAATTAGTCACACATACCTACACAAACCAAACAACAAGTTGATTAATGCATAATCCAAAACCTTGAACCCTAATTTCCCAGCCCATATCTAATCTTTTACTTGCTTATTGCAGGGACCCAAGAGCAGGGTGCTTCAAATTCTAATCTTTACGTTAATAAAGTGGGTTTGCAACTAAATGCAAAAAACATCAAAGACAACCTATCTCCAAGTGTACAATCCATGTCTATTCCAAGTCCTTTACTTCATAAGAATGTGGCAACTACTTCAAAAGCAACAATGCCTAGTACATGCGTGGTTTGTTTTAACCATCCATGGATGATATCAATTAAGGTACTAGTTTTCTCCACTCCCAACTAATATTGCACAATATAATTTCAAGTTTTTTTTGTTTTAGCTTACATGACTAAAATATGAAAACATATGCCTAAAAATATTATTAGAAAAAAACTAGAAGTCCATATTTGTACTCTAACTTCTATTTTGCCTTTTGTTGGAGCCCTGTGGCCATGCAAATCTTTGTTTTGGCTGCGTCCAAGGCCTAACATCACATTCCATATGCTTTGAAGCCATAGTTGGATGGCATAAGAAGCCATTGCTCATTCCATTGTTTAACCCTTTGGTTCTTTCATTAACAAAGGCATTTGACACATCAAAAGACCCCCAAATACCCAAGCTTGAGAAGAAGAAAAGAGGCCCCCCAACAAGGAAGGCAAAAGGTGTTGCAAAAATACAGATTGATGATTTATTAGATGATGAGCAAAGCTTTGATTTTGAGTCAAGTGGCACTGACAGCAATGAGGAACACTCAGGTTTGGCTGGATGATCTGTAGGTGTTTCATCTCAACATGGTTCTGGTCTTGATGACAATGTGGATCTTCATCAGCATGGTTTTAGTCTTAATCATGGTGCTAATCTTCAAGATGGTGTTGGTGCTATTGGTCTTGAGGATGGCTATGTTGGTGGTGTTGGACCTATTGGTCTTGAACATGCTATTAGTCTTGAAGACGATGTTGGTGATGTTGATCTTCATTGCAATGCTACTCCATCAAAATCAAAAAGACAATTTACCAAATTTTGGTAATTTTAAACTAACAATGCTAGATTCAGAACTCATAACAAATTTGAACCCATGTCTGTCACCCCAAATTTTTTTAAGGAATACCTTGCTAAGTAAATCATCTGTACTAAACAGTGATCATGAACCAATTCCAAAACCTATTTCAAAGAAGTCTATAACCCTTAATGCACCATCCATGTCAACCAGAACTAAAGTTTCTATGCAGGAAAAGGTGCTTAAACCTATCAAGAAAAGAAACCCCACACATCCCATTCCAAGAACTGGGCCACGAATTACACATGCTTATAGACCTGTCCCAAATGTGCGTAAGAAGGCTCAGATTTAGACCACATAAGTTCTGTGATTACAATGCAAGTTGTGACTTGTACTTGAACTTCAAGTTCAATATATATCAATATATTGGATTTCAACTACTCATTACACACAGTCAATGTTACAACTGTTAAATTTCTCCAAATTTTTGTTTTGTGTGTATTGCAGTGAACTTCATTTATATATGAATCAAATGGATCAAGTGTAGTTTTATGATGAACTCTTACTATTAATATTGTGTTGATTGTACTATACTATGGTCATGAGCTAATTCCTTGCGAGGTAACTTGAAGTGTGGTCTCACCACATGTGAACTTACTTGGGTTCTTAAGTAGGATGTCTAACAACCAACTGAATCTAGGTCAAATAATGCTTCAGGAATCTTTGTATCCTGAGAACACCATACAATTATAACCATTTTTTTCCATTTATTTGTTATCCAGAATTGTGGGTGGGGGAGCAGAGAACATTGCAAGTTCAAATCCATGGTGCTTAGACCTCAATGAGGTTGGGATTGGGCTTCTGTCATTTTCGTCTTGGCCAATTCCAGAAAGATAAGGTAAGTCATTTCTCTGTGTTATGGGCATGACATTGCTTATTTTCACTTTCTATTAATCAATGAATTCAAGTCTATTTTTTCATGTTTGGTTTCAGATCTCCTTTCCATTCCTAATCTTTCTCTATTTTAATTGGGCATGAAAAGTTTGTGTGTGCCAAAAGAGTATCATTTGTCAGAGGAAAACAATCTAGTCGAATAAAGGTCATGCGCCCACTACCTCGGAGGAATGCAATCTCTGAAGGATGGTTTGCCCTTGAAAATTTGGAGGAAAATGTGGATGCACCAAGGCCGAGCTTATCAAGGGACTCGGTTTGTTTGATTCAATCTCAAATATAATACGGACATGAAGATTCAATTCTGAATGGACAGACACACCCGCAATACCAATAAAGTCAGTCCAACAACTTGTGATAAGGTGGTCCCAATGTGGTGCTAGTGTGCAAATTTTATGGCCTCCCCCTAGAAAATGAGGAGGAATTTGTAGATGTGAAGACCAAGTTTATCACAACACCTGGTCTTTTTGAGTCAGAGGCCCTGGTAACAGCCTGTATATATCAAGATTCCATTCCAAAAGGACAAGCACAACAATAAGCCTTTGAAAGACGAACACAGCTGGTTACAAAGAATTGAGGTGATGCCAATCTGCAATATGCATGGTATGAGACTTCCAAGACAGGGGTGTCAAGAATAATTTGAGCTCCCATCATCAAGACAAAATCAGAGAAAACTTTCCATCTTCAGTTTGAGAATCAATTTTGTCCATGTCTGGCAAATCTCAGTGCTACATTCAGCACATTTGTCCATGTCCACTTTGGTGTGGATATCACTGTCAACTTAGCCCCATGGATCTTGACATGGATAACTCTTTTCTTGAAAAATGTTGCCAATCTTCCTCATCAAAATGTCACCAACAATTGAGGCTTCCCATCCTCAGTCATTGAATAAGTAACTCCTTGTTTTCCATAGAATTTATTGACAGTAAGCTTAATGTTTAGGAGGCAATAAGCTTATGGTTTTGTCTAGCTTTCAATTTAGTTACCTTATCATGTTCCAATTTTGTTAGTTATGATGTCTGGGGTGATGGGATTCTGTTGTTTAGACAAAATGTCTGCAATGCAGTAGCATGGTGTGCAAAAACAAATCTTATTTGTTGTGTTGTGGAGACATGCACAAGTGATCAAGGGTCAGTGACTCTATCTTCATGTTTAGCTTTCTGGCATATTCCCTATTTTGCCTTCTTTCAGTGCCAGGAGGTATATCTATAGGTCTTTAGTCAAAGTGTCTGGATCCCTAGATACTTGTGGCTGTAGACCTTGAGCTTATTGTCTTTAACTAGAATGTAGTTTTAAGAATAGATCCAGTGAGCTGCAAATCAAGGAAACAGTGAAATTTGGGCTGTTGTATAAGCTTGTCTTTTCACCACTAGGACGTTTCTAACTAGTATAGACATATTCTTAGCCAAATGGGTCATTCCTTCACTTTTGGAGGAGAAGGTAGTTGTGCACAAGGAAGATGGATGGGTGAAAGTAAATTATGCAGTACTCAAACTGCTTGAATTTCTGTTGCTTCATTAAAGGTCAGCAAATGGGGCCTGGGATCAGGTCCAATTCAGAGTCAACATTCTGGATACTTGTGCATCTGGTTGACCCTGAGTGCCCTACTGAACACCCAATTTTTAATGTCCCTGCAGGTATTTATCATAATTGGATCTTCAAAATTGAACCATTGGTTTGCTTGTTGATGAATGATCATTGTTTTCTGTTTCTGCCTTTTGAAATGAGTTTTGTAATATCTCTGTCCTCAGTGAGGAGCTTTTCAATTCCTGGTTTGTTCTCCAAAGAGAATGCTCTTAAGGTTCTCCATGTTGTTTCTCTCTTTTTTTCCTTATTCCTTATTTGTTTCTTTCCTGGGTTTTCCTCTTTCTGCTTACCCCTTTCTTCTTTGGCCATCTCTTTTGTTGTTTGTGGAGCTAGGCAACATCATCTTGAGTCTTCTATTACTGCCGGTCTTGTGACAGAAACTCACTTCATGAATGGATGACATTGATCTGAACCCATTGCCAAGAGCTGGTGAGGATGTTATGGTAGCTACTCACTATTATAACTGTTCCTGTTGATGGTCATTGAACATGTGTGTAACTGTGACTGTTGTTCAAACCACTCTTGAGTCTTTTTGCTTGTCTTTTTCCTTCTCTCTCTCTCTTTCACTTTATTGTTGTTGATTTGTTGTCAGATCTGAAATTTATAGAACTTCATTAGATTACTTTCAGTTTTGTTCAACTTGACTTAGATCATAAGTATGGAAAATTTCCCAATACTCATGTAGATCTTTGTGATGTCATAAATGACACTGAGTTTTCCACATTCTTTCATGTCACACCTGTGTCTAAGCTGTGGTGAACAAAGAGCCTGATGGCCTTGTTTTAGGGGTTGTAAACTTTGGATTGAGTCTTAGTGAAGGGTCTTTATTATTAGAAATGGTGTGCTGGTTTGCACCAGCTCCCATGAGGTTTGACTTATAAAATCATGAGCCGGTGACATGACTAACTAGCAAGGAGCCATATTATCCATTGGAGGTTTATCCTTGGAGCAACTTTCTGAACACTGTTTTAGGGTTGTATCTACCCTGTTTCTGAGTGTCATTTTCACATATTGTATTTTCTCTTTGACTGGGTAGAGATTCTATGAAATTGTTGTGGGCAATCTGGTACAAGAGCTTACACTAGAGGAATTCAGTGGAAGTATTAGAGATGTAAGATTGTTGGATTAAGTAGTGATATGTAATGGGTGCAGCCCACACGTGACAATTGCAACTGCTATTTTGTTCTGTCATCGCTTCTTTCTGCACCAGTCACATCACAAGAATGACCACTATATTGTAAGTTTTTCTTGTGGCCCAGAAGTGGTTGATGGTATGTAGCTATGGCTTAGCATCAATGAGCTACTGGAGATGACAAGGCAGCCTGGGTATCATTGTGGTCATACCTGGAGTCTTATTAATCAGGAGTTGTGGTAGAAGCACTTAGACAAAGCACTGAGGCTTTTGTTGAGAAAGGTGCTTGGGGGTTCCAAAAGTTATACCTCCAGAAAATATGGAAAGCATTTGACAATTGGATGGTCAATGGTGTGAAATTACAGATGCTTGCAACCATATGCATGCTTATAGTGAGGAAACCCCTTGATCCTTGTGTGATGTTATCCTGGTGTCCTATGAGAATCATTTCAAGAAAGATCCAACCGTTGTTCACTGAATCAAGCAAAAAGTAACTTAACTATGCACTGACCTGCCCTAGGTGTACATAGTCACCTTGTACAGGCTAAAGTAGCATTAGCCAAATCCTGCAATGGATACAGTCCTACCATGCCTTTGGAGGCCATGGCCAAGCATGAGGTGTGAATAACTTGTTTTATTGGAGATGACCTAGTGGTGCATTTTTCTTTTACTATGGCCTACATTACATTTGGGTATTGACAAAACAATATGATGTATGTTAATGTTTAGGATGTATATGAGGCAAAGAAGGAGAAAGTGTTACTGGGAAAAAGGCTAGTGCTTACCACATTGGGGTTTGATCTCAACATTCATCATCCCTACAAGCCACTGGTAGCAGCAATTAAGAAGTTTCAGGTGGTTGCAAATACTTTGGCACAAGTTGCCTAGAATTTTGTGAATGATGGGTAAGTTTATGTTCTTGATGCTGCAAGTTCAATCTTGTACCTCAGCAGACAGGGTCTTGTTCAGCAATGTTAGCTATCATTTGCTTCATGTCTCTACTGTTCCTTTAAATTTAAAAGTAGTTAAAGGCAACATCAGCTGCCCTACATGCACCCTGGTCCCTTTTGCATAAATAAAAGGTGATGCAAACTTAGGTGTGAGGCAATGTGAGTATCTGTCTTGCCAAAGGAAGAACAGGCCGAATCTTGGTCTTAGAAAGCATCGTATCTCCTCCATCTGCCTCCTCTATTTTTCTTCCCAATGTCTTGTTCCTTTCAATGGTAGGGTCACACATTGGAGGAACTGTGTAGGCTGCGCACATCACTCTACTTGCAATTTAAGCCCCACCACATTGCTACAGGAGCAATTTGCCTAGTAGCCAAGTTTCTCAAGGTTAAGTCGCCTTTTGATGGTGATAAAGTTTGGTGGCAAGAGTTTGATGTTGCACCCTACCAGGTGGAAGGTTAGTTTTTTCAAACTAACTTTTTTTAAGATTGTCTATTCATTGGTAATGGCACCCTTAGTAATGTACACAACCCATTGCGAATTTATTCAACCCTCTGTAACAGCAAAAGAGCAAGAAGACATTTCCGTTTACAGGTTTCTATATGTTTGAAAGCATAGTTGGCCAGTTTAGGCTCCTAGTTGCCCCTAAGTATCACATTGACACAATATTTATTACTTACTATGTCTAATTATGTTTCTTCTGCAATTGCAGAAGTCAATGCAACCAAATACTGGAATTGTATGAATAAAACAAGTCAGGTACTGGCTCCTGGTTGAGTGATCCTACTTCCAGTGCTGGACCTACCAATCACCTCCAAGGAATTGCAGCTGCTCAAACAACAACAGATGGAATACCTTCAGGTAACAGGCAGTCCCACCTTCTGCCAGCCACTGTAATAACTCAGTCACAGGAGCTCATTCAAATGTTATTGTCATTTTTGTGGTTTCAACTACGTTTCAACTGATGCCATAGAATTATGTAGTGGTGTTTCTCATGGTGTTTCTCAAGCACTTGTTTGTTGCAAGAAATGCTTAACCCACAATGGCCAAGTGTAAAATCAATACCTACTACTACAAGCAAATTTGTGTAAAATGGAGAATTTTGGTGATTATATTGTGTAGATTCACTAGGTGACACTGTTCAGTTTCTGGAGTGGTCATCAACTTTGTGTCCATGAGTACTGTTAATTGGCAACTCGGGTGGCAAGGTCACAATATGGACACAACCTTCTCAAGTAAGTAAGTCAAGCTTGGCACTTCTTTTCTACTTTCTTTGGACTGCATTGTATCAGTCTTTGGTGCGAAAACCCTTGATCAATGCTCACACTGTAAAACTATGAAAACATCAAGAAGAAATGTGTTTATGAAACAAGGAGGTATGCAGGGAGGATGGAATGTGGGGAGGAGTTGTAATGGCTGGAGATGTGAGCATGAATAGTGGCAAGATCAATCTATCATGACCAAGTGGGTGCCTGTAATGTCTCTGGTATTCTCTCACTACCTTCCATATGTGCCAATGAGCAGACCTTCAAGTGTACTAGTCTGCTGATGAATCCATCTTTAGAACATCCTCAATTAGGATTTCAATATTGTATTATTGACTTTTCTGTTTGTGGTACAGTATTGATGGACATCAACATCAAGCTCAAAAGACTCATTTGAAGAGAGATTTTTGGCTCACCAACCTAGAGTAAAAGCAAATGA
>Ga0209208_10004754_pt1 | contig 19114 bp, 14 predicted proteins | sample S1TSphfallax_3_FD_187694 | JGI IMG/M metagenome (GOLD analysis project Ga0209208, IMG submission 187694) | Host-associated microbial communities from peat moss isolated from Minnesota, USA - S1T2_Fd - Sphagnum fallax MG (SPAdes) (version 2) | ecosystem: Host-associated > Plants > Peat moss >... | reverse complement strand
CATTTGAATCATTTTAAAAAATCTTGTATTGACTTATAGGGAGCATAATTTCTACTGATATTGAGACACTCAATTGTGCATTCACCCATATAATCATATGAAATGAAAGATTTCTAAGAACCACTCCTAACGAATAACCCCACCAACATGGAAAAACTAGAACCTTAAATAGAGGCCAAGCAACTTGGCCCCTAATTTTATTGGTCATTTTCTTTTGGTGTTGCCCTCAGCCTGCTTTGTGGTCCCATTGAACTTGCTTTCATTACTTAAAACCAAATCTCTTCTAAGAAATATTTGACATATGAAAAAGACACTTCGAAGATTAGATTTTGTAATGACTTCTTCTAATCTTACATTTAGAGAAGTCATGTCATCATTTAAAACCATGTATTTGTATTTTGTATTGAAGTCACAAATCAAAGTCATATGTGTGCGCTTTCCTTTTACAGATTGACTCATGGGAAACTCGTATGACAAATGGACACAATTGGTATAGAACTCCCCCCCAATCCAGCTCAGTCCAGCACTTGCAGAATAAAAAAACATGTAAAGCCATGCTGCACGGTCTTATGCAGAACCATGCAGGGATGAAAAACAAGTGCAAGAAGACAAGCCAAAGATGGGGTAGATAGCCTCTCTCATCACTGAAATGGTCAACCTTTCCAAATGCATTGTGAAAATCCAAGAAGGATTAATGCTATACTTTTGCCTTATTTCCCTTAAAAAGGTGACCTTGTTCGTCACCTAACTGATGTCTTCGCTCTCATTTTGGATGGTTCAGAAAGGAGAGGTTGGATTGTTGCTGTTCCACATTTGCACAACTACCTAGCTGCGGTGTGGGCGTGCCAAGACTAAGTATTTGTTACCTTGAGTCGTGTTAGGTGGTGACAAGCCATCTACATACCTGATTGAGGTATAGGAGCGTCAAAGCTGGATTGAAAGCCTGTAGTCAAGTGGAAGGTGGCAAATACTGGCAATGAAGTTGAGGTTGCTACTTGCTACCAATGTTGGGCGGTTATTAGAAACAGGAACTGATCCCTGATGGGTATGGGAACAGTTCTTAGGATAACCATGGTCCTCAAAAAGAAAAGACTTGGTTTTGGTACATAACCATGGTTCTCAAAATGTCTGAAAAACAAATAACCGGCCACAAAACTGCCAGTTCATTGCTGGTTTTTTCATGAAAACCATTGATTCTTTAAGGTTTTTTGGTGAAATAACTGATTTTTTTTCTGATTTTTCGCAAAGAACCACAACTGATGGTTCTTTGAGTGTGAAATAATTCAAAACTGGAGTTGGCAATTCTACAAGAATTCAAATAACTGCACAACACTGGTTGCTACCAACATCTTTAGCTATCACATGCCCAGACTTTTGCTTTGTTTTCACCATCTTCAGTTGTTTGGCTTAAGTATTTGACCAAATTGCACATTGACAACATAACCACAAAAATGCCATGGCATGTATGGGGAGATCCAATGGTCTAGACATGCACACAATGAGCCATAGTTGAGCTTGGATTTACATTGAATTATGCTACTGGATCTGGAATCCAGTAGTTGGGTCAGCAAGTACTGCCAGAAATAACTCTGAAAACCCATAAACCTTCAACTTTCCTGCATGTTTCAAGAGTAGAATTCTGAAGGCATTGAGGGAAAGCAAAGTGAACAAGCCAATGTGTGAATGAAGTGTGGGAAATGAATGCAATGAGCTTGACATAAGAGGGTTTGAAACCAATTTACTGATAGCCTTGGGTCAAAGAGTAGTGCAAATGTAAATTTAAGTTTCTGGGTTTAGTGAAACTGGTGAAGTGGAAATTGCAAATGCATAATAAGTCCTCAAATTTTCTGCAGTCTGCACCAATATTCCAATGTGGCATCCCCAACTTGGCCCATTGATGTGTCCCATATTCATTATAACATTTCCAATATATCATTAGAATTTTTTCACATTGATGTTTCCATTTAGTTCCCATATGTTCTCAAACAAAATCAGATCATGACCTTCATATTGCAATGACAAACTTGTACGCTGATGTGGTGAACTCATTGCTAGACTGAAAAGGTTGAGTAATGTCTCTATCAGCAAATCTATTCATATCAAACTCTCTGATCTAGGTTCTGTTGCATCTTGGAGCAGGCTGCAGAGCCAAGACTTGTTTCTGTCACTGGCAAATTACGATATGAGATGGAGTGCTTATGCAGTAGTAGTATATAACATTGTACTCCAAATGCCAAATGGGACCCACAATTGATGCCAAGGAAAGGAGGTATAGTACCTGTCTAACTGTAGGGAAGACCAATTCCATTATGTTAGCTTCCTTCCACTAGCATTCAAGTTCTCTTTGGCCATGCCTTTAGGCTAGGACTATGCATTCACTCGGGTGTATACAATGACCTAACACAAGGTAAAAGTAGGTTGGATATTGTGGTGAGAAATTAGTGGTCTTCAAGCACACCTGTAAGCACTCTACTAATTTAGGACCAGCTTATTTTATTTCCTTTTGGTGCAATTTTTGTTTAATCCCAATTTTTGTTTTCCATTAAGTAACATAAGTTGTTATATCCAATTATAACAAATGTATATGAAGTTCAATTATACTTAAAAACTAAATTAAAATTATGTAAATATCATGGCATCGCCTCTTTAATTTGGATGCCCCTAAAAGGTCGTGGTGCAAGGAAGAGGCTCCTAGGCATGTAGTTTCAACTTTCAACCAGGGTTTTCTTTTTGGAAGAAATTTTGCAATGCAATTTCTTTTTGGAGAAAATAATGGACAAATCTGTTTTTATCAGTGTAATTTTGACACAATTTGCTGTTTTTTTGGGGAAAGTTCACCAATTCTTCCACCTCATAAAATAAAAAATTAAATCCCTATTTCAACTAGCATTGAAAGATTTAGTTTTGAAGCAAACCAAAGACAATATGAGTAAAAAGCTTTTTATTTCAATGGGAAAATCAGAGTTATTATCAACTACTACTCTAGATATATATTGTCAGAGTTTTTGTTTGTAAAATTAGTTCATAGATTAGTTGTCCAACATTCTGGATTGTATTCTGATGGGTCTAATATGCAGTTTGCAAAGAAGTTCATGCAACACAGAACACTGGATTAGAACTTGCACATAGATGACAATCTTTGTATTAAACTTAGTGTGAGGTTTCAAGGAGTTCAAATTTTTAGCTTTAGGGACTTCGCTGTCCTAATTTTAGGATTGAGAGCTTATACAAAGATGGGTTTGAAACCTTAATATAATCATTTCCTACCTACCTACTCTAATTTATGACCTACCTATGCTAAGTTACAACCTATCTATGGATGTTCATGCTAGGGACATGCCCTAGTAGGGGGAAAATTCTGCGTCTCACTTCATCATTATGGTGAGGTGGGTGAAGACCTAGTGATAGCCACCCACATAATTCTATGTACTAGAGAACATGCTGTGGGGAAGTGTTTTTTATGTACGTAATTGGTCATTATTGTAGTACCTTGGCTGCTTTAGCATGTAATTGTCAAAAAGCATGATGAGCCCCAAGAACACAACACCAAGAGCATGACAAGCATAACAACACCAAGAGCACAATAAACACCACAAGCACATTAGCACCAAAGGCATAGCAAGTACCACGAGCTGCAGACACCAAGAGCACAACGAGTACCAAGAGCTATGAACACTAAAAGCATAGCGAGCACCGAGAGCATGACAAACAAAGAAGAGAAGAAAAAAGAGGGAGACCAAAGAAAAAGAGAGGAGAGGAGAGAAAGAGAAGAAATAAAAAAATCATTAAACCCTAAGAAAAACCCTAACCCTAGATTCTAGTTTCTAACCCTAACCCTAAAAATTTAACCAAAACCAGGTTTTCAAAAAAACTACCCCTGGTTCCCGGTTTGTTGCTCGTGAAGGACCCACCCTTCGGTTTTGGTTCCAGGTAGTTCAATGTGAAGGAGGGGGGTGCCGGGTAGTTGCCGGTTAGTTCAAAAATAAGGTACTCGTGATTTTGTTAAAGGCTACAACAATCTTTAGTTTTGATGGGTTTGATTGCAAATGAAGTCACCAATTTTCATAGTTTTTTTTATATCCATATTACGTTTGATCCTGAAACTATTTAACCAGTAGCAAACATCCTGTGTGATAATATTTTCTATGACATTTATATAGCATAATGACAATCTTTGAAACCAACCATAGAAAAACCCACAACAATCACACCTATCTCCCACCTCCCAAATTTCTTCATGTGAAGTACTTATTCAATGAAATCAATCTCCCACCTCCCAAGTTATTTCATGTGAAAAACTTATTCAACAGAATCATATGTTCTCCTTGACAAATTTCAAGAGTAGGCAAGAAATCCAAGTTGCCAATTGAAGTTCAAGGAGCAATTTCCCAAGCCTAACTCAAGTTTTTCAAAAATTAGTTAGACTTGGTAGAATGTTCAGCCCAATGAGTCATAACTTATTTTTGCCCTAAGGGTGGGTTAGGGTTTAGGGTTGGTATATGCATTTGGGGCTAGAGTTTAAGGACCCAGCTCCAAGCTCCCACACCTACAAATTGCTTGTTTTTCTAACTTCACACTCTTTCTCACTTTTTCTTTTTTTTTCCTCACTTCCCACTCCCTTCTCATGATTAAATGTTTTTTTCCTTTAACTTCCCACTCTTTCCTTGGTACTTCTTTTTTCTCTCACTTCCCACTCATTGGGAGTTTCAACAGGAAAACTAAAGACAAACTCATTTTATGAGTTTAATAACTCGGAGTGAATGAGACCAGAGTAATATGTTATTTTAAAGACAATCAAGACTTTGAAAAAATTTGCCTGACAAATAAAACCTTCTATAAACAGACCTAGCCATGCTTTGAAACCAAACCAATAAGCCTGATAAACCTTAGAATTGTTAACCCAAGGAATCGATAGTTCTAAATTTGAAGCCAAGGAGTTTCCATTTTTTGAAAATATTTCCTAGACCCAAAATTGACAACTCGCCTGTTTTATAATAGACTCAAGTTTGGACCCCGACCATTCCTTTAAAAAAAACCGACCCAGCCAACAGTGCTGTGTACAAGATTAGGGTTTCCTATTTGGCAGAGTATTCACTCTAGAGTCTACAGTCACTGCATTAATTCAAGATGTAGGGTTGTGTATGGGAATTGTTATGTACACCGTCTTCGTCGCCGTATATTTTGAATTAGGGTTTGGAGCTTCGAGCGAATCGCGGCTGCGCTCGTCTTGGGTTTGTTTCAGTGGCGTGTTGCGGCCTCTCGCCGCTCTTGATCTCCTCACTTGTTGTGTTGTTCTTTGGTGCTGTTGCAGCGGGGCCGGCGCCATGGGGCGGGTCATCAGAGCCCAGAGGAAGGGAGCGGGATCGATTTTCACCTCCCATACTCATAGAAGAAAAGGACCGGCGAGGTTTAGATCGCTGGATTACGCGGAGAGAAACGGGTACATCAAGGGTGTGGTATCGGACGTGGTACACGATTCCGGGAGAGGAGCGCCGCTTCTCAAGGTCACGTTCCGTCACCCCTTCCGCTTCAAACACCAGAAGGAGCGCTTCATCGCCGCGGAGGGTATGTACTCGGGCCAGTTCGTGTACTGTGGCAAGAAGGCAACTCTGTCCATCGGGAATGTGCTGCCTCTCAGGTCCGTGCCTGAAGGAGCCGTGGTGTGCAATGTTGAGCACCGTATGGGTGATCGTGGAGCTTTCGCCAGAGCTTCCGGAGACTATGCCATCGTCGTTTCCCACAATCCTGACAACGGAACTACCCGGTATAACCCTCTTTCACCTGCTTCCCTTTCTTGCCCTTCCCGAGTCAGGTAATTGCAAAACCCTAGGTACAGTGTTTTTTTGCTCAAAAGCCATCGATTATGGCACTCTGCAATGCGCTTTTGAAGCACAGTTTTCCCGCTGAGTTGCATGCATGAAATGGTGTTTTGCATGTATCCCGGCAGGATCAAGTTGCCATCGGGATCAAAGAAGATAGTGCCAAGTGGATGTCGGGCCATGATTGGGCAAGTAGCTGGAGGTGGACGAACAGAGAAACCTATGTTGAAGGCAGGAAATGCCTACCACAAGTACAAGGTGAAAAGAAACAGCTGGCCTAAGGTTCGTGGTGTGGCCATGAACCCTGTGGAGCATCCCCATGGAGGAGGAAACCATCAGCATATAGGGCATGCCAGCACTGTTCGGCGGGATGCTCCTCCTGGAAAGAAGGTTGGTCTTATTGCTGCTCGCCGCACAGGTCGTCTGCGCGGTCAAGCTGCAACTGCTGCTGCAAAGACTGACAAGGCTTAATAAGCTCTCAGTTCTCTTGAACCCCTCCTTTCTAGATATTTAGTATGCAACAGAGGCTGTTCCATCTCGCTTTCTACAAGGGATCCTCATCAAGGCTTTCCTACAACATTCTTTGCTGAGGGAGCATTGTTGGAGTACAGCTTCACAAGTTTTGAGGTTGAATGTTGAGTTCTTACATATCCAAATGAGGTGATTGTCATTGTTCCAGATGTGGCCTTTCATCTAGTGCCAGGAGATATAATGCCCATAGATGTTGCAACATTTTTGCAGTATTTTTTTTCTCTTATACACTAATGCAAACTGGGTTTAGTACCAATCAAAAGTGTTATTTGAAAGAATTTTAGTGGATGTTGCACAACCCACAGTGTGGGGTAACACAATCTTTGCAAGAAAGATGTATTGAAAGCTTTTGCTTCAATTTCCTCAGACACCTAGAAACAATGTTTCATTGTTCTTAAGAAATTCTCTGCTGAAGTCTTCTGGTGTAACTTGTATGCTATGCACAGCACCTCCTCTAACACATGAATTGCACTGTAACATGCTGCAAATGTGTCTACAATTTCCAGGGCATCTGCAGCAACTGTGGAAGTAACAAGTACATTCTGGTTGCTTTCTTTTAAATGATAAATATGCACTCTGAACAAGGGAGAATGGGGTAAAACTTTCTCTTCAGAATGCATCCTTCATCTTCTGAAATGTAATAACACATCCAGCTGAAACAAAAATAGAATACATCCACCTTGATTGAATAAAACACTATAGTTTCAACCATTTTACAGATGAATACAAAAAATGTGTTCAGAATCATTGTTTGTGTAACGTTGTTGAGTGATAGAGAAGTAGAAAGAGCAGCCATTGAATGAATCTGCAGGAAGAATGTTAGCAAGAACTCATCACTTTGGAAGCACAGCTTTCAACTCTCGGGCAAACTTTTCAAGTGACACAAGGCCCTCTTTTGGAGTTGCAGCTTCTCCAAGTAATTTGACTATTGCACTACCAACTATGACCCCATCTGCACCCCATTCTGCTACCTGAAATAACAATATATTGTTTGGTCATAATTCTTGAGACAAACTGTCTTAACTGATCCCCAAAATACTGGTACTAAATATGAACATGACAAAAAAACAAGGTCAGGGCAACAACAAGAAGCCAGAGGAAAAGAGCTAGATGCAATGACTGCAAGACTTCCAAGAACGGGAAATCTTCACCTGAGAGGCATGTTCAGGCAGTGAAATACCAAAACCCACAGCCACAGACTTAGTGGTTACCTACATTCAGATCAAAACAAACAGCAATCAGCATCTTTGCTTCTAACTGTACAACATAAAGTGCAGGACCCGATTGCAAGGGTGCAACATATAAGTTCTGGGTTTGAAGATATAGGCTCTGAGATTAATATTGCTGCCCAATCCTTGTGCACCCCAGCACATGATGCACCTCTTTGAACAGTTGCTCCAGAGGCAACACCATAGCTGTCCCATTCCATCTACTGCTAATGCAACTGCATGTTAGTTAAGGATCCAACCTCTGAAGGGTTTACATGTTATATCCTGACTGAAGTTGCCCTACAATCCTGATAGCTTGCAGTATTTTTCAACAAGGATTGTAGGGATACTGCAAGGCTCAGGGTTGAGAAATAGTTTTGAGTTTGAAGTTCAATGGTCACAGTTTGGTATATCTAAGCTGTTTCAGGTTTAGGGTTCAAAATGAAAATTACCTGCTTCAAATCCTTCAGGAGACTCTGTACTCGAGAGTGAACTGACTCGCAAGCACCCGTGACTCCTGTCAGACTCACCTGGCAGCATAAAACCACCACAATATTAAATTTCATTCAGAGATGAAAGGGTTAAAATGGTGCATCAATATCTGTTGCAAGACATGGTGCACCAACATTAGCAGAACTGGTTTCATACAGAAAGGTTGGGCCTGATATCACCAAAGTTACTAGGGAAAACATGCACAGAAAAATAGGAAAATGAACTTCATAAATGGGAGTTTTTCAATATGTTCCATCTAATTTTGGTCTAATGTTGTGATGCCTTCACTTGCCAAGATTGTTTTCTTCTTCTGCTAGAATCTTGATTAGATCCTTCACCACTTCCTACTTGCCCAGGAGGATTGATTCCATCCCACTTGATCCATACTTTTGAAAGGAGCAATAAAATTGGCAATAGCTGGTACATGTGTCAATGCATCTAATAAGCATGCCTTGAACTTGTCCAAGCCTCTTGTCTTCATCTCTCAGCAACAATGGCATTCCCATTTCAGTTTTCTGATGTACCAAAGGTCTCCAATATGATCACTTGTTGCCAAGCTATATCACATGGGAGGCATGATGAGAGGGAAGGACAATTGGGAGTGGAGTTGTGTACAGAAGTGAAGAGGAAAAGGCGGCAAATGAAGCTGTGAAGGGACAAAGTACCCACCAGATATACAAAACCTTCTGATGCCTGAGCAATAACCTTTGCACAATTCTGTGGTGTGGTCGGAGTAGTCAACAATATCTAGAAGAATGGCAACAATCAAGAAAAATCCCAAAACAGCCACAATTCAATCCCAACAGATATTGAGAAGAACAGATTGAAATCCTCCAGGGCCTTGATTTAGACCCAGGAAGAACCCACATCTTCACCTTAGCACTCTCCCAGACATGCATGATCAATGAGGGCTTTTGTGCTCATTATAACCCACTTGAAGCTTCTCTTTACATATTGCTCATCTCTTCCTGTTTGCTTGGAAAAAGGACAGGTCAAAAACAAAGCAATACATCTCACTTCGGAAGAAAGAAATCAATTGTGGTGTAGATGCAAAGAAAGGATTAGTAGACATAGCAGGCTCACCAATTCAAGGTCATTTGCAAATGTGAATTCACAAAGCTTGTCTGTCTCTTCAAGTGGCAAATCTGGAACCACCAGTCCTGTCCATCAAATGGAGACACCATGTACATTTCAGTCCATAAAATGACACAAGTTACATGCACACATTCAGCAGAACTGCAAATATTGGAAGAAAGTTTCAGACATGGAGCCTCCATGATCATCATGATCATACTCCTGTGTTAATTTACTCTTGAATTCTCAAATGCATCAGAAATGTAGGTGTTGTGTTTGGACCCTGAACAGCAGGAAAGAATTAGATGAAGGGAGAAACATACCTGATGCACCAGCTGCCTTGACAGCCTTCATGAAAACTTCTGGACCATGCTTCAGGATTGGGTTGTAATATGTAAAGAGAACCACTGGTGCCTTCAAATTGGGCACCACCTGCACAGAAAACTGCTATGTTCACATTCTCTTGGTCATTTATATGCCTTATTACTACTGCTACAAAGACTTTGTTGAAGAACGGGAAAACAAACAAGCAGACAAGGATGTCTACCTGTTTCAGCATGTCAAGAACCTTGTCAAGAGTATGCCTTGTGTGAGTGACCTTGTGGCAGCAGCATGTAATCGACAAACCCCAAAAGCAAAACAAATCAACAAATCTGAAAACCCTGCCATATGCCCATTGCTCAACATGATAGTTTCACACAGAACTGTTGATGAAATGCAATCGCGTAAGTTCAGAATGAGGAGAAACAGTGACCAGAACTAATACTACACTCTTTCCTATATAACTGGCAAGAACCCTGCAGTGCTCGAGTTGTGGATTCACATGCTGTTTAGGTCTGTAATGTGGCTTGGTTAGGAGATGAGTGGCAGAGTTTCACATGCAGGATTATGATTCATGAAACAGATCAGACATTTACGGGCAAGTTTACAGAAACCATACAGATGGAGCTATTTCAAAACTTAAGAAAGAAAATGTTACACAACAACAAACCTGAATGACAGGGCCATCAGCAAGAGGATCTGAATATGGCACACCAAGCTCAATGATGTCACATCCACACATATCCAGCACCTGCATTGCCTCTGCTGTTGTATCCAAATCAGGATCCCCTGCTGTGAGATATGGAATGAGTGCAACCTGCAAGGAGCAAATAGTGCAGACACATGTATAAATTGTTCCCATACAATGCAGAAGATTGAAAAACTCTTGAACAAAAGCAGTTGAAACTCCATGGTGCAGCAACAACAATGAGCATTCAATTGATTTCCAAGCACAACCTTTGTTACAAGAAAGAAGTTTCTCAGCCTCTTGAGGAAAGAATCCAAGGATTAGGGAGAACAATCACCTTCCCTTGAACCTTGAGGTTAGCCATGGTGTATGCAATTCTGTGAGCGTTTTGAGAGATCGTGGCCATGGCAGCTTGTGGACTTCTTGCAACAACCCTCCGCGAACTAAAGCTGTATTCAGTCATCAGTGACGCTTGCGATGAGGCATGCTTTGAAGATGAGGAGAATGCCAAGTTCAAGTATCTGTTTGAAGAAGACATAGAGATATGAGAAATGTAAATGGAATGAGCTGAAGATAGACGGGAGACTGGTGCCACGGCCATTGCCATTGCAATTTGCTCCTTCTCTCCTCCTCCTTCCTCTTTCCAGCAACTGAATCTCTTTCTGCAATCAACAACCAGATTGCTTTCAAGCAAAACAAAACCGCACCCCTCTACAGATATATATCTTCTACCCAAAAAACTCCTTGCTCCGCAATCGCGGCTCCCGACAGAACAACACTACCACTGCTGCTGCCATCACTACTACCGTTGCTGCATCCAAATCCCTATTTTTTTCCCCATTCATAGAGTTGGGTGTCAGCAACAATTTCAGCTACTTATTGCACTGAAATTCACAACCCCGAGAAAGAAATTCACTCAATCAATCGCTGCTTGTTTCCAGGATTTTGCAAGCTTCGATGATTTGTTTACGAGGATCGTCTTGCAACTGTCGAAAAGAATTTGCCTTTGACGCAATGCCACTTCTGCAAGTGTGCTTTCTAACTGTCTGTATTGTGGTTTGCTACTGATGTTTGCCATTAAATGACTCTCTAGAGTGTAAGTAGGAAAACTTGAAGTTTTTCAAGAGGAAAAGTGAGCAAGAATCAAAAGTCTGACCTCACGTTGTCAGACTTTCCAAAAGTTGGGTCTTGCACCTCTTTTAACTATAGGGTAAGGAACCCCGTAGAGGCTCTTCCTGGATTTGAGGGCCCAGCCTCCGCCTATCCGCTTCTGGCTCTTTGGCTCTTGTCCGGGAGACAGAAGAGATTCATCTTTGAAGTGTCGTTGTGCGCAAGGAGCAGGGAAAAGAAAGAAGCGAGAAGCAGCAAAACAAAAACAGAAAACAAGAGAGATATACACAGAAGAAGCGAAGCCTGGAAGAACGGAGGACAAGAAGAGTGCTTCGAAGAGAGAGAGAGGATATCAAGGATGTCAGGTGTGGGGCGGAAGAAGGGAATCCTGGAGGTGTTCAAGTTTGCAACATACGTGACAATACCCATTGTCATGATGTCTATGTTCGCTAACAACACGGAAAACCTCGATAGAATCATTCGCAATGTGGGTCTCTTCTTCCCCAGCTTCTTCCTTGAGATGTAGTGCTTTGTTTGTTTGTTTTCTGTTTTTTTTTTTTTTTTTTGGGGGGGGGGGGGGGGGTTGTTTCTTCCGGAACGTCTTCTTCTTCTTCCGTGAGATATTTACTTGTGGTGAATTTTTTTTCCTTCCCCAGAATGTTGTTTTTTTCTTCCCGAGTTTCTTGGGAAAGATGTAGTTAGTTGTGGGCTTGAATTGTCTTTCTCTTCACGAGTTTCTTCAGACTTCTTGTGTATCTAGGGTTCAAGGAATCGCCATCTCTCTTCAGACCTTCTTGTGTATCTAGGGTTCAAGGAATTGCCATCTCTCTTCAGACCTTCTTGTGTATCTAGGGCTCAAGGAATTGCCATCTCTATTTAGACCTTGTTTTTCTTCACCAGGTTCTTGGGAGAGATATGTATCTAGGATTCAAGGAATTTGGCCAGTCATCTCTCTTAAGACTTAGACTTTGTTCGTCTCCTATGAGAGACTCCATGTTCTTAGGGGAGAGAGTTTCTGCTACGCTTTCTTAATCAGATTTTCAGCAAAAAAACAATATCTTCAGTTTCCAATTCAGATTTCTCGTATGTTTTAGAACTCTTAGATTTTATTGTATGTGAAGCTCTTAGACATGATGACTCTTGAGTGTGTACATGCATTGTTCATGTTACCTTCAAAGAGTTCTTGTGGGAGATTTTCTCTGCAATTTCATACATGTTTTTGATGCAGTCATGGATTTGTTATGTACACACCCCATGTGTTTGCAAAGCTCTCCTTCCATTTGGCTGAAGATTGATAGCAAATCCACAGATCTCAACTGCTGTGCAACTGAGGATCTTGGATTCTTGATGGCTGTATTGAAGATACTGATTCTCGACAGTTGAGGATATTGATTCTTGATGGCTGTGTTGAGGATATTGATTCTTGACTGCTGTGTTGGGAATACTCAATTCATTCAATTGCGAAGGAATTCCTTCCTCATGATTATAGATCCCTCATGTTAGGCAGCATCAGTGGAGAGATTCCTAGAAGAAAGATAGGGCAAGAAACTACTAGGGTTTCAGACCAATTTTTGCAGATGGTTTCTTTGTGGCTCAGTCAGTAGGTAAAGCACTGAATTTGTCTCCAAGTGAGAGAGGATAGTGTCTCATGTGCAGCAGGCTTTTGGGTTTTCTTCGGGTGCAGTTTGTTGTTTGTGATTCGCATCAAAGTGTGATGATCTTTTGTTGCTGATGTTTCATTCATATGTTGGGGTTTGTTGTCAATAGCAGTGAGCGTATGTGGTGTGTTTCTCTCCAAGTGGGGGAAGATAGTGTCTCATGTCCAGGTTGTTGGGTTTGCTGGAAGTGCACTTTTTTGTTTGTGATTTAGCATCAAAGTGTGGTGCTCTTTTGTTGCTGATTTTTTAATCATGGGTTGGGGTGTTGTTGTTAATGGCAGCAAGTGTATGTGTTGTATTTGTCTCCAAGTGAGAGAGGATGGTGTCTCATGTGCAGGTTTTTGGGTTTGTTGGAAGTGCAGTTTGTTGTTTGTGATTTAGCATCAAAGTGCAATGCGCTTTTGTTGCTGAATTTTTATTGATGTGGTGGGGTGTTGTTCTCAATGGCAGCGAGCGTATGTGGTGTATCCACCAGAAGGACCACGTCCACCATCAGGAGATGAAATTCGTGAAATGGTGAAGAAGAACAAAACAGTCTCATAGCTTTCAAGTCACACAGTGCAATTGAAAGCTAAGAGAGTCTACCCTTTTTGTGTCCCATTTTGCATGAATTCAAGAGGTTTCCAAAAATCAACAAATCTACAATTGCAAGTGCAGTGGAGATGTAAGACAATATGAGAAACTGCATAAACTTAATGATGCTGATAAACCACAAGTTTTTGTTTGTTCATGAGAAATTGTCTGAGAAACTTTCTGCAGAACTGTTTGTCGCACTGGAGCAAGCTTAGAGGTTATGTCCAAGACACGAAAGACTTTCAGATTGATCTGAGTGTATAACCTAATTCTGTGAGTGTAATATTACAGACATTGTCCAAATGGGTCTTGAATTCACTACAGTTTTCTCTGATGTTTTGGTATACTCTAAAGCCGCAGACATTTCTTTTTCATTTGATGGGTTGTGGGCTGTGACTGAATTGGAAGGAAACTAGGTCATGTTTGGTCTGAATTTCTTGCCTTCCATTGAATGCCAAATTTTGTGCAGACTTTAGCATTCAAAAAATCTTTGAAACTTGAACTAACAGAGTTAAATGTTCCAGAATGTAACCTATACATTATTGCATTTCAGTAACCCATAATGGTCAGAGTTGTGTTTAAATCATTTTGCACCCACAAGGCAAAAGTGGGTTGTAGCAATATCAATAGTTGTCTAGAAAGATTCTCTCCAAACATAGTTCTGACATCTGACATGTTTGTATCCTCTATCGAATCCAATGTAGAGATTCATTTATGGAACCTTCAATCAGAAGGTATTGATTAGGGCTCCTTGCAAGAGTCCTTGAATGATGATGTATCCTGCTCAGGATTCTTAATCACTATCTGACGGGCATAGTTGAGCAACAAGTGCATTGCTAATGTAACACTTGGCTTCGTCATTGGTATCTTGTGTGCCTCTTAAAATGAACGTAAATTACTAGCATGATGTTTTTGTCTATGTGGTGTGTTTAACAATGTTGTGTTGGTATAAGTTTTTTGTCTTATCCCCTAGATAATAATATTGGCCAGGGGACAATATTGTTAACACATATGCCCAGCAATGTTTTCTTTTTTTAAATCAGTGGATGACATTTTTAAAGTCGTCCATTCTCCTCCTCCGCATGCTTCCTACAGTATGCTCCTAGGTTTGCCTTTTAAAAAATCAGTGGGTGACTTTCAAAATGTCATCTGCTCCACTCTTCTCCCCTATATGCTTCCCTATAATATATAGTACTGTTGTAGGTTTGCCTGCCTTAATTTGTAATTACTTATAGATATATTTCACTATTGTTTTCATCCTTTATCTATAGAGAGTGTAGTGGAAATTTTTATTATTGGGGCACTGACTAATTCATTAAGAAATGTCATATATGGGACAAAAAATCAATAAATATAATGAAATTATTTGTGTTTTATATTCCTTATCACAAAAGTTATTGATTTCAAATTAAACAATGTATGTTTATAACAAATTTCATCTATTTTAAAGGATATTTTGTTGGGAACAAGTGAATGGCAGATGTTTACCATCCAGCATCACTGAATAAGGCTTACTCTTAGTAGCATTTTGAAGCCTTAGGTTCAAGGATAGATTTATTGGATTGTTCTTTGGATTTATTCAAATTTATGGTTTCAAGCCATTCATGACATTATCTTGTGCACAATAGAAATGAATCTTCCACGCCTTATTACTTCATTTCCTTCTCTTGTCAACTGACATGCATATGAAAAGGCACATTAACTTTACCATTACCTTTATTGTTATAATTATTCTTCAAATATCCTTTCAACATTTTACCTTTTCGTCATTTTTTTTTTTCCCTTTCTCTCACATGCTTTTTGAAAATTTCCCTTTCAAAATGAAGTTAAATGAAGAAAAATGATCATAAATTTAAAATATATTAGATTGATCATAAAGTAAAATTTAAAGGTTAATTCTGACTTTACCTTTAAATGATTTGGATTTTAAATGATTAAATATTAATTCATTTTTTTCATTTATTTGTGCAATTGAAAATGATAATGTTTTAACCTTTATATAATTATTTTCTCCTTAAAACACTTTAGTAATAGTTTTATTGAATTATAGAATTTCTGAATTGACATAACATAACCTTGGATTAATCTACAACTTCTATCCCGCTCATAGAATTCTATGCATCATTTAAAACACCTTCAACAAATTTGGTGATAGGTATTTGATAAATTCTTAACAATATTTTTTAATTTCAATGTCTTGTCTTTGTTTTGGTGTCCAATTGCAATTGACATGAATCCACAACATCTTTTTAACCTTCATTAGATGTAACCATGAACATAGAAGGCATTCCTAGTGCCAACGCTTACCCAAATAAAAAACTTATGTATTCAAATCATGTACATGTATTAAATATAATACTAAACACAAAAGGCAAGTATTGTATCTACAACTAGTGTTTAAGCACAAAATAATTCTCCAAAGGTCCTTGTTGAAAAAGAAAATTATTGATATATGTTGAAACTATTGGGAATAGGATTTCAACTTGTGAAATTTTGTTTATCATCTCAACCATTGGGTTATTACTACAAATACACAACTTAAGTCATATTTTGCATACTTATTCCTAAATTATTGAAACTTTGAAAAATACAATTTGAAATTGTTGAACCTCAATTTTTTTAAATGAATAAGTATTTATCAAATAAATGTCAATTTCGAATTATAAACACATAAATACAATATCATTGGATGGATGCCTCCCCAAATGTGTAATACATTAAGCAATGGCACCCTATATAACCATCAACACAAAAAGAAAGAGAATAAATGTCTTTGAAGTAATCATTGTCAAAGTATTATATCTGACATAATATTTTGATTTGTTTGCTTCATATGTTAGCTTGTGATTGTACTTAATTAGCAAAATGGTTTCATTTCTTTTATACACTTGTTAGTTTTACATTCCAATTAACCTAACACCACATTACATGAAAACCTTACATCCATGAATAAAATACTTGCAATCATGTTTCAATTTTAATCACATAATTATGTGCATCAATTATTATTAGTCATTATGCACATAATCAAGCATCTTTGATTATCACTATATCTACATACTTAAAATCATTCATTCCTAATCATTATTTAAATCATATGATTAAAATGGCTTGTTTTATTATATTAATTACATTTGATCAAAATAAAAATAAAAATAAAAGATTATTTATTTATATGTAAAAAATTTATAACACATTCTTAATTTGAATTGTGCAAGTGACCCTAGAAAAATGTTTATATATTTTGTTTTAAAAAAAAGTAATAAACATTAAGTGTAAACAAACCAAATTTCAAATTAATACAAAACATGTAACACAAATTGGGACTATACTAAGAAGGAATGATAATTATATTTATTTTGATCATATAATTATTATCCAATTGGATAAAAGAATATTTATGGCACTATTTAAGAAAATATTTCTATTTTATTACAAACAGTGTGAGAAAACATATAGGGTGCAACTTATTGAAAAAAATAAAAGTAATAATTTATTTAAATATAAATAGGGTTTCAATAATTCATTTTGAAGTCTTTTGAAAATATACTTATAAAATAAGTGGAAAAACAGCTTAAAATATGTCATTATTTCATATCATATTAAAAACATCATTTCACTTCATGTGTTTTCTAAAATATTCAAAAAATGACATCCTCAAAAGGGATTATTGAATAAAATCTTCTGATTAGAACCTAAATTAAACAATCAAACTAAGACCTTAAAAACCTAAGTTAAATACTTAAGAACCGAGGTTAAATTAAACATTTAAAAACCCAAATAGCCCACCAACTTTAGGTTATTTTATTATGCATTTTTTTCCCCTAACTTATGTGTAGGTTATCATAAATTAAATTCCTTTAATAATTTTAATTATTCGTAAATTAATGTAAGTTATTTTAAACTATCATAGGCTACGATTTTAATTTAATCAAAAATTATTTTAGGTTGTTTTCTTTTAGTTATTATTTAAATAATAAAACAAAGTTTGAAAATAATTCTATTTTCGATTATTTTAGGTTATTTCACCCAAAGTTATTCTTAATTATTTAAAATTGTTCAATTTTTTTTGGTTGTTTTAAGTTGTCCCACCTTAAAATATTTTAAGTTATTCTACCTTAAATTATTTTCAATTATTCTACATTATTATATCCTAAATATTTTACATTATTTTAATTTAGGTTATTGTCAACTCTATTATGTTATTCCACCTTATGTCATTCTAAATTATTTCTAGCAATTCACTTTATGTTTTTTCAAATTATTTTAACTTATCTTATTTTATAACATTCTAAGTTATACACCTTAAATTATTTTTTAATTATTATTTGTTATCATAGGTTATTCCACCATATGTTATTTCTGATTATTTTAAGTTATTCCACCCTAAATTATTTTTAATTAATATTTATTGTTACAAACCATTCCACTTTAGTTTTCTTTACGTTATTCAATCACAAATTATTATTATTTATTTAAAGCTATTCTACATTACGTTATTTTGGGTTATTCTAAAATATTTCATCCTATGCTAATTTTGGTTATTTTATTATGAATTATTATAAGTTGTTTCACTTTAAATCATTTTAGGTTGTTTTATGCAAGTTATTTTAAATTATGTTATCTTAAGTTGGTATACATTATAAAAATTTAAATTATAGCCTAGGTTAAAATAACTATGAATAACTTATGATATAACGTAATTATTTATTTTAAACATCATAATAATTGAAGATAAAATAACCCAAAATAACCTTAATTGAAATAACTTCAAATAACTAATAAAAACCTAAAATCTCTTACAATGAATTACTTTAAAATAGTTGAAAATAGCTTTGTGTAGACTTGTAGTAATGTAAGGTGAAATAACTTACAATAATAATAAAATAACCTAACATACAATAATTTAAAATAGATTACATGGATTAAGTTAAAACAATCAAAAATAATTTAAAACGTAATAACCTAACATAACCTAAAATAATTGAAAATAAAAAATAAACAAAATTGGAATAATTTATAATAGTTAAGAAGAACTTAAAATAATTAACCTAAAATAATTGAAAATAACCTAAAATAACGTAAGGTGAAATAACCTAAAATAACCAAAATTAATATACACATGAATAGTTTTAAATAGCCAAAAATACAATGACTTAAGGTGAAATATTTAATAATAATAAGGAATAATATAAACTAAAAGTTAGTTTTAAATAAAATAATTAATCATATTCAAATAATATATGGTAGCTTAGTGTATTTCAAATAACATTAAGAAATTTATTACCATAATGAATTATTACAATTAGTATTGAATTATGTCAACTAGTAATGAAACATAATTATTACATAATGACCCTATAATGACATAACTTCACTCATAGTGAAATGATTAGAATGAGAAAAACATAATCCACGTTTTAAAACCCATAATAATTTAAGATAATGAATTTCACTGCATTTTTTAATTAATGAACTATTGTTATAACATAAATAATGACAATTATGGTCATGATAAAATAACATAAAAATTAAATTTGAATTGATTATCTAGTCATCTAATCATGGTTTTTATATTTATTTTTTTAATTTGAACATTATAAAAAAAAATTTATAAAATAATCATTTCCATAATGTATA
>Ga0209208_10004753_pt1 | contig 19115 bp, 25 predicted proteins | sample S1TSphfallax_3_FD_187694 | JGI IMG/M metagenome (GOLD analysis project Ga0209208, IMG submission 187694) | Host-associated microbial communities from peat moss isolated from Minnesota, USA - S1T2_Fd - Sphagnum fallax MG (SPAdes) (version 2) | ecosystem: Host-associated > Plants > Peat moss >... | reverse complement strand
ACCACCATTTGGAAGTAGAAAAATTGGAGCGAAAAACTTTGATGATTTGAGGACCACTAGATAGTTAGATCATGCAACCAACTTTAGATATTAATAATGTTTTTCTCTCATTAGATGATCCAACAAACAGATGTTAACAATGTTTTTAAAAAAAATTCAAAGTCATTATAAAACTCGATCTCAACCATCAGGTTCAGTCTGATAATTAGTACTACCTATACACACAATAGGTACATGTAAACATATCATGCGGGAGTGAGGAAGGAAGAAATAGGAGTGAGGAAGAATCATTTTGCTTTTTGCAGCTGAAGCAGCGCAGGCGCATACGGGCTGATCGGACACACTACTAATATTAAAGCCTAGATAGATGATCAGCACTACTAGGCAGGCTACAACAACAACTACCCCATTGCTCATGTTGATTGATCTCAGTAGCTTGCGGTGTAATTTTTAGTTTAGAAAATGGATCTTCTTCTTCTTCTTCAATTGGGTAGTTTGACGATCTATTTTTGGATGATCATCTTAATCAGTGCGTGCGTGCTAGCTAGCTTCTACCATGCTCTACAGTCTACTACTACTCATACTGTGATTGTGAACGGCTATCTGATCTAGTGCACGTTTTCTTGTGCACTTTCAAACAAAGTGGGTAGCCATTGTTGACTAATAATTCCCTTCTTTTCACATCTATGAAGTGGTGATACAAGGTCAGGATAGACTATACACTATCGTAGGGCATTGTTATGCCGAGGGAGCTCCCCCAATTTTATATGTTCCCATGCTGCCATGGAAATGAGAAAGAAGGGAGGAAATGAAAAGAGAGTTGTTTACTTAAGGGGAGGTTCCTGTACTCGTGTGTTCTCTTATGGTTGGGGAACACTCTCAGGCTCACACCCTTGAGTGCCCCTCCCTCAGAAGAACAAAGGAATGCATGAGTACTCCAAATTATACTAAAAAAACACGAAATTAGAGTATGTCTTTATGGGTTATAAGATGGCCTGCAATTACACTAGGAAATCTCTCGGAGTGCTTTATGGACAACACAACTTTCAGGCCACAACAGTACAAGTGTGTTAGCCAATGTAAAATTACTTTGTTGTATTCGTTTTCAAAACCATTTGTGAGTAGGGGAGCACTATGACCCTTACTTTCTAGAGAATAGTGTGTTCTTGTGGGAGCTTAACTTAACAATGGGGTCAAACAATTTTCATTAGGTGGGGTCCAAAATCATATTGGTGGTGTGGTAGGACAAAAGTGTTATGGAGTGCCAATTAGTCAAAATAGCAAATCTAAATTTGGTATTAGGGGAAAAATTAGGCAAGGTGATGGAGGGATGGCTTTTAATACCCTAGAGGATTTCAAAATATTAGCAGTGTAAAGCCAAGTAAACTGACACATTAAAAGCCTACAAAGGAAGAAGGATCCAGTAAAATTAGCTTTAAGACCTGATCCCAACACATCAACAAGGTCATGAATGATGGATGACCCCCACCAATTCAATGTGTATACATATACTTGGTCAAATTTGCTACCCACCAAGGTATTTTTTTAGCCTTTTACTTAAAGAGAGTGCAAGCAATATGTAGGTCTCTCTATTTTTGGCTTCAATTCACTAAATATGATAATATGCTTTTGGGGTATGGGTTTAGTGCAGAAAACCCATAAACCCTAGGCCCAAAAAAATTCATATTCTACAGCTTTTTATTTTATTCACTAATTTTATGGAAAAGAAACTAATGAATCTAGTGAGAATTTTTCCAAAAGAAATAAAAAGGGAAAAGGGGACAAAAAAATAATTTAATTTAATTCTGTGTGCAAAATTGCCTTTGTCCCATTTGCAAGGAAATAATTTTGTGATGAAACTGGACAATGGGGGCAGCCAGCTTCATTGGTGGGTATGGATGAATGGTGTGTGCATTGAGAGGAAACACCCTTTTTTCATTGTATTCCAATCCCATAGAGACCTAGGGTGGTTAACTATGTACTAACCAACCACTAACCATCCACATGGATGTACCTACCTAGGAACCATTTACCTACCTACCTACCTACCTACCTACCTCTTTACATGGTACCCACTTACTTACATTTCCTACCTACTTACTTACCTTAATACTTGATACTTTTAACCACATAGTGGAGACCAAAGATGCCTGACAGACTAGAGGTGGGATAAATATAGGAAAGGAAAGTCACCAAAATCACATACTAACCGCCATCCTTGAACCCCACCCCCACCCAAGACCCAACTAGCTGCAATATAGTATAGTATTGTTATTATCAGATGTGCAATTAGGGGGCACTTACTTGTGCTAAATTATGTATATGTTTATACTATCTAGGATTTGACTTTGAATTATGTATATGGGGTACATGATTTAGGGACTCCACCAAAATTGGGTGGGAGTATTTTAGCTATATTTGGCTAGCCTAAAATGCATGCTCCTTAAAATCCCAATTTTAGACTTAAGACTCTTTTCTTGGTGCTCTTACATCTAGACTATTATTCTTTAGTGACTAAAAACCTGGTCTGTGTAGAATGGGGGGATCAAGCATCAAAGTACAACAACCCCAAGTCTTCATCTAATGAGCCTTGGATCCTTGCTGAGATCTAGAGTTCAAATTTGGTTGTGTCTATCTAACTAGCCTTCTTGAAGGAAGTGGCTACTTTAAATTACTTGAGCTTGAACTTTGCACATCCAGGGTAGAGTTTTCACAAACTCTCGACTTTTTTCGGTCATCTTAGAACATTCCAACAAGATAGGTTTCAAAATCTAGTGACAATTTTTGGGAATGGCTTGAAGCCTTCCCCAACTAGACCCCAATTCATCCATTTAGGTTAGGATGTTAGATGAAAATCACTATGGTTAATTTGCCCATCATCTTTGTGAGAAGGCACCCTATAGCATCTACAAGAAAGCATGGCCTTTGGTGTGGCCACATTGCCCATTTTGTGTATTTGAGATCTTAAATCTTTTGGGTTTGGGTTTGTATTTTTTTTTCTTTTTGTTTTGAGCCTCCTTTTATGACCTATGATGAAGTCGAAATGCAACAAAACCATCATTCCACGCCATGAAGGTATGAAAAAGCAAAAAATTGTGAAGATATGTGTTTTCTTTTCTTTGTTTTGTGCCTTTGGGGAGTCTTTGGGGAGCATGGTGTCCTTAACAACTTTGGTTGCATATCTTGAAGTCAAGCTTGAATCCTTTGGTTTGGACATCCTGAATTATTTGTTGCCAATGCATCAGCATATTTCTCTAGGATCTCACTTTGCATTTTTAAGGAGGGCAAATTCTTCACTTGTTGCAAATTTACCAAGTCCTCTCTCACAATTGATAATGTAAACTTTGGTTGGGTTAAACATGGTGGCCAAATACATATAGTTACAAGGTTTGACTAGTGGGGTTAAAAAGTAGGAGAGAGTTGCTAGACACATGCCAAGTGACCTTCTTTCTTGCTCCATGGGTCAAATCTAAATTGCCATTATAATATTGCAATCACTTTTCAAACTTGGGGATGAAATGCAAGAGTTTATTAGGTATTTATTTGTGTGTGTGCAAAAAGGAAGTACTTGTCATTTCACGAGGGGTGGTCACATTGCTTCTTCCCTTTTGCATCCCTTAATTTTGTCATGATTCAATGGAAAATCTAGAACATTGGAATGAGAAATGACTATTCAAATGGTTAAGTTAAGCTACTTTTGGTCCAAATTTTTCTTCATTGTGCGCATTTTTAATTGCTATGTATATGGTGATCATCCACATAGGGATGTTTATCTTGATTCACACAAGTGTTAACCCCACATCATGTCAACCTTTAGAGCTTTGAAAATAAAAACCATCAATTTCAATCCAATCCATCAAATGCATTAAGGAAATAACTAGCATGAAAAGATTGGGAAGATTTGATAGCAGTGTTTACAATGTACAATTTAGGGTTGTGTCAAAAGTGAAAGGATTCTATTCAATTTGATGTATATAAGTCTCATTTCTTGTTGTAGTGTTTCAGATATTGTCTAGGGTTTACTACTTCTAAAATCATTTGGTGGTTGTTTTGTAATCTTTGATGCAATGTTTAAAGTACTTGAATGGATGGGGTACACCATTTCCAATGAGAGAGAATGGCATCCATCCTAGCATGTTGAGTTCCAACACAATTTCTACCCCAAAATCTTCAACTCTGTTGCACAACCAACTGCAACATTATATGCCTGCAAAACCCTATGCGAATACAATGCACCAAGTTCTTCTATGTGAAGCTATTTAATGTCTCCATTGTGAATACTCTAGATGCAAATGTGTTCTTTTATAGTTGTATATTCTCATTTTGATGAATGACTACCATGTTGTCGGATTTCCATACTCGTGGCGCAAAAACATGTAATCAAACATAGATGTAAGAACACATGGAAACCAATAGCCTATTGAAGATCACCTTTCAAGTTTTGTAGAGTGGGCCCTTTCGTGAGATCACTACCACCCCAAGTTATACAACACAAATTGGTGTAGAAACAAAATTGGAAGCACATGTGACTTCAAAACTTTAATCTTTTATTCAGTTGCACCCCCATCAAAGCTCCATGTGATTGCCTTTGATCTCCTCCCATATCCTCCTAAAACAATGGATTTCATCCATAGAACAAAGGTTGAACAATAATGACCTTGCCTTCAAAGCATCCAAACATGCTAGGGCATAGACATTTTGCAACTAGCAATGTGACTATTCTGTCAACATTGTCAGCACAGGCATATTCATCCCTAAAAAAATGTGCGAAGATTGTGCAGAATATGTGCCCATGTACTTTTAGATAGTAAAGAGTAGGTGGTGTTTGGCTGATTCCCAAGCCAGAATCAGATAAACCCTGCCTGACCCCCAGCATCAACACCTGTTAGGTCTGTAATCCATGTGTTACAAAATTGGCAAGGCTAAAACTTTCCTTGAGGGTTGAAAGATAGACCCTTCACCTGTGTAAAAACCCATCAGAAATTTCTGTAACAACCTGGCCAGGACCTTTACAACTTCCAATCTCTCACACACAAACAAACAGACCACAAATGTGTGATAGTCATCTTTCCTCAACAAATGTACATGACACCTGCTGGAAAGAATTCTGCAAAATATGTGAAGATTAAAATTAAGCATTCCCCAGTGGCAAGAATAAAAAGCTTTATAAACAGGACAATATAGATAAAAAATGTTTCCTGATAATACCTGACTCTGTGTTATGATTACTAGTGAAATTTAGACTGATGGATGATGATGAACTAGTTGGGTTGGGAATGACACTATTACTAACCATGTTGATTACACTTTGTGATGAAGCATCTGCTGAATTGAGAGGAAGAATTGGTGTTGTTGTATTATTGTCTGCTGTATCTGGTGCTGGTGCTGCTACCAATGAACGAGTGTTGTTGTTGGGTCTGGATTGATGATGCAAGGAATTTTGTTGTAATTGAGAGGTGAGGAGAACATCAGGGTGTGAGGAGAGGAAGGCAAGGGACTGCAGCCATGGAATGATCATGGGTTTCCTTGTGTAGTCATTGGTGCTGGTTATGATCTCGAATGCATCCTCCAGGGCAGCAGAGCGAGCAGCTTCAGTAGGAAGCCCTAGAATCAGCCTTGCCGTTTGCTTCAGTAACTCAGGAAGTACCTAAACATCATGCAAATGAAAATGTCAGCATCTGATCACTACCAGTTTTGTTTCCAGAGCGAGGTGGGGGACACAACATTTCCAGATCTTTTTTCTTCATTGAGTAAAAGGAATGAATCTAATGACTAACAGCAAAATCAAATGCCTTTCACATATTTGAGAAAGAGAACCAAACATTAAACTTGCAAACATTAATTTTTGCTCAACATACCTGCAAATCTACCCGCAAAATGAGATGCAATAGCAGCAATTGAATCTTCTCAGCATCTTCTGACATGTCAACATCCTTGTCTGATCTTTCTTCTTGGCTTTTACTTTGATTCTGCATTGACTGGAGGGCAATTGCTTTTTGCACTAGGACCTGTATACAATGGACAGCTGCAGGACTGCCTGGTGGCAGTTGATACATAATTGCTGCTATTCCGAAAACCAGAGCATCAAACAGTGTTCCAGCAGGGAATTTCTGCAGCACCCATTACACCAAATCCGGACATTCAAAACAGCAGGCATTGATTGCAACAAAGCAAAAAGCAATCCAGCCTCAACCGAACAGTTCAAGAGGACTATATCAGCAAACCAGCACGTATCAGGCCACCATAACAGAACACATGTCAAGAATTAACTCCCAAACAATTCAGAGCAGGAATGAAGGTATTGACAAAATAATCAGTACCTGTTTGGTGAAAGAGAAACTCAGAACGGAAAAATAGAAGAATATCACAACAACAAGAGAAGAACAAACCTCGAGTGCCCTTTCAATATAGTAAACAGCAAGCTGCTCCCGTAGTTCAGCTTCTGGAGGTTCATTTCCAAGTGCTGTCAGACTATACTTGACTTTGTCTTCAGTTTCAGTGGTGAGAAAGGATGCAAATAAAGAATGTGAAGCTTTTGCAACTGCCTCCAATGGGTGCTGTAGATACCTTCACAGCCTTCTGTCAAGGGAAACTGACATAGCAACCAGGCAGTGAGGTAGAAAATCTTTGAGATTCTATACTGCTAGTCTTCATACAAAAATTACTCTTGACAGCCTGATATCACATATATGTGAAGAGGATACAGGAACATAATGGGTGCCACTGTGTTTGCAAATATTGCTTCAGGTAGCTTCCTGAGACATAAAGGCAGAACCCGCAAGTAAAAGGACATACGGGCTGTCTGGACTTCATCAAGGCTCCAGTGGTAAACCCTCTCGTTCACCTGAGGATTACCTGCACAAAAAAGCTCAAACAAGATTCAGTGAGAAAGACACAGATTTGAAAATGCAAAACAAACAAACAAACACTGAGAAGCACATGCTAACATCAAAAAGGGGAAGATGCAAATCAGTTCAAGTGAAATTTGTGTTACCAGGCCCATGGATGATGCTGTTATATGGAGGCAAGAATTGAACAAATGCAATTGTAGCAGTCTGGCTCATTGATACAAGAAGAACAGTGCGCTTCACTAAAGCCCCATATTCTTGCATCTGCACATGTCGACAAAACTCCACACATGAAAGACAATCCAACGCCTGTGCTGCTCTTTCTCCTCCAAACATTTTAGGCCCCACAGTAGTGTCTTCAATTGCCCTCGAGAAGAACATCAGAACAGTCATGAATGTGGAGATTAGCACTTTCTCCAAAGCCCCTGTACTTGCTTCTGGAGCTCTACCTGAAAAACATTTTCAGACAAGCCATTAGAAAGAACAAGCACTTTATGTGTCTTTGAGCTAATGGATTACGCAGAGAAGCAAGAGAGACCAAAGGACAGTAGGATTCGATTACCTGACAAACTCCTGAAACACCGATGATTTGTATACAGATCTTGCAAGAATGCCCAAAGACCCAGCTCTGTGTGCACCTGCGTTTCTTCATTTGCAAGCTTGTATTGCTCACACAGAGCTCGAGCTATGGCACCCACTTCTTGGAACAAAGTGCCTTTCACTTTCATTTCCAGATGCTCCAGAGCAACACCCAATGCACTGCCAGTGTGATGTGAATCCATCATCATCATCTGCCTCTGAAGATCATTGGTTTGTGCGATGTAAATGTTGTGAAGAGAGAGCAAATCGTTCAGTAAAACAATGACCAAGCTCTGTAGAATCAAAGAGTTGGGTGGAAAGAATCGGTTGCGTGATACTGCCAGACTGATACATCTCAGCTTATGTTGCAATTGTTTGACAAAATCTCCTGTATCTCTCAAAAGCATCGCTTGATTCACAAAACCCCAGTTGGTGTCACTTGGATCCGAAAACCCTCGGATCCGCTGCAAGGAGCCAAGAGCTTTCTCACAAAACCCTATGACCAATTCATCAAGAGAATGCAGAATGTCATGCCACTCTTCTCTAGGGTGGTGGTGGTGGTGGTGAATTGCTGAGTTCTTCTGAGTTAGGGTTTCCTGCCTTCTTGGATCTAAACCCTGGCGAAGACCTGCAGCTGCCATGAGAGCTGTGCATTGAGTAGCATGAGGAGATGATGCATCAGTCATTGCATGTGCAACCAGATTCCACAGTTTTCTTGTTATGTCCTCCTCCTCTGATCGGAGATTGTCTCTTTGCTGCGAAGAAGAAAGAGTTGAAGAAAATGCTGAAGCAGAAAGTGCTAAACCTTGGTACTCCAGGAGATGGAAAACCATCAGAACATCATGCAGCGGTGGATAGTCTTCTACTGTTTTCTCTCTACCCTTGGACTCAAAGCTCCAGAGAGAAAGCAGAGCTCGGAAGATGGAGGCCATGGCTGCTGTACCATCATGAGCTCCAGCCATAGCATAGCCCGCACCAGCAATGGCATTCCAGACACTTCTCTGCACAATCACACTCTTCCGCTTCACGAGCTCAAGTGCCACAACCTGTCGGCATTGCTGCCGCAAGCTTTGTGAGCTTTGAGAAGCTCCAGAACTCTTGCCGAGAAGGAGAATCGCTTCGCAGACGTAAGCATCTGAAACAGGGAAATCCTGAAGCGCTTTGCATGTGTTCTCCACTACAAGCGCCAATGTCGACTCATAAGATTGCTGCATGGGTGGTGCAGCACCAGTCGCTGATAATGGGTGTGCAAGGAGTTTGTGCAACCAGGCACACAGAACAAGGGCTACAGAAGCTCGAGCTTGCCCTAGCAGCTGCGTATCCTTGCACCCCACTCCTGTAAGAATTCCAACAAGGAGCTTCACCTGCGGATCCGCTATGTGGAGAGACTTGCGATAATGGTGTATGACGGACAGAGCTTCTGCGTGCGCCGGCTCCAGCTCTCCTCGCTGCAGGCACGCACGTATCTCTCCCCATACCTGCGCAATCTGCCGTGCCGGTGGTCCGATATTCGATGTCCGTGAAGAAGCTCCAGAAGACGACGCAGCCGCAGCACCAGAAGCTGCAACAGAAGAAGGAGGCGGAGCCGACGCCTTCACAAGCCACTCCTCCAGCGATTGCAGCTCCATCTTCCTTCGCAAACTACGTGACGATGCCGATGCCTGCCACAAGCTCGTCACCCATTCTTCGAATCCTCCACAACTCCTCCGCGATTACAAGAAGCCAACGAGAACCTCGAAACCCTAAAACCCATGACGAGGGTTTGTGTCTTTCTTCTTGTTCTTCTGTTTTGCTTGGGATTTGTGCCCGAGTTTCTTTCTCTGGGAGAGGAGAGGAGAGGGTTTGCGGAGTGTTTGTTGGTAGAGAGTTCGCAGCAGCAGCAGCAATTGCAAGCGTTTGAGGAGATTGTTTTAGGGTTTGGGGGTAGGGCATTGATGGAGGTGGCGCTCCTCCCGTTGCCGACATCGCTGCGAGCCAAGCTCTTCGCTGCTGGCCACTTCACCACCACCACGCTCCTGTTCCTCACTCCCTTGGAACTCGCCCGTGGTACGTAGGAATGTATCTCTCTCTGTCTTTCTCTCTCTCCCTCTTTTCTCTGTGGATTTTTTTCTTACCAACAATGTCGATCTTTTGTTGCAGAAGCACAGTTATCAAACGAGGAAGCCTTGAGTGTTCTGAAGTTGGTTCCTCGATCATCATCATCAAGCTCCTCTGATGGCATCATCTCAGCTTTCAGTGCACTTGATGGTAAAACTCTTTTTGCACTCATCTCCATAGCCATGGCTACTGCTTACGCTCCAGCACATCTTTCACTGCCTCCGTGTGCAATGCATGCTCAAGTGACCTTGGATCTGTTTTGGAGATTTTCTTGCTACTTTCCTTCTTTACAACCTTTCAGATTGTTATGTGGAGATAGCTTGCTATGTGGTTTCATAGATATGGTTTCTTTGTTCCTTCCCTGACAGGTGCAAAGACGGCTTGGGATCTCCTTGAGTATGAGAAGAACAGGAAGAAGATTGTGACAAGCTGTGCAGAACTGGACATGATACTCGAGGGAGGGTTTTGTCCCAAGGAAGTTACTGAAATCTGTAAGGCTGCTGCAATCTTCTTGCACTAGAGGAATTCTTTGCTGAAATCTGTAAAAGCTCATCTTCTTGCCCTATAAATTCTTCATCAAAATCTGTAACCTCGTCTTCTTGCACTAGAAATTCTTTACTGAAAGCTGAAAGCGCACCTTCTTGCACTAGACATTCGTATCTGTAGGCACATCTTCTTGTACTAGAGGTTCTCGGAGCAGAGAAGATGTGACATCATCTGAGGCCAGGTGTTGTTGAATTGTCCCCTGTGCTCTCTGCTCATATGTCAAAATTACACTCTGTGAATGTTGTTTTTTCTGCAACTCATTTTTGTGCACTTCTGTTGGCAAGAAGATTGTGTGCATCATCAGAATGATGGCCAGTTTTAGCAGAATTGTAGATCTGTGGATCCAAGTAGAGAGAGCTTTTCTTCAGTTCTGCTCCAAGATGATCTGATGGTATTCCATTTGTAGTAATTTCTTCAGTTGGAAGTGGCAGCAGATGATGCTAATAATGTTACAAAACCTCTTGGACAACAGACATGCATAGGCAGTTGTTGAAACCTGTTCTTCATTACAAAGTGTGCCCTTTCTCTCTTTCTGAAGCGGAGGTAATGGAATGTGTGTGCCTGGCCAGGTGGTGTTCCAGGAGTAGGCAAGACTCAGCTTGGGTATGCTCTTCCCAACTCACAGATTTCTTGAGATTGTGATTACACAAGATGTGTCACAAGTGCAAAGTATTCTTCATGGGAAGACTTTGAGCAGGCTGTTTGCAGGGAGGTTGTTTGTGAAGGAAGAGAGACAGGCAAGTATGTCTACAGCATTGCAAAATCTTATTTGTGCAGGACTGAAGGATGAGAAGCTACAAAGGAAATGTCTGTGGTGCAGCCTAAGTTACTCTACAAAGCTTCTTCATCTTCACGCTTGCTGGTTGTTGCTGATCTGCATTTGAATGGTGTCGGGTGATAGGATGCAGCTGGCAATCAATGTGCAAATTCCAGTGAAGCTTGGTGGTGTAGGTGGTCATGCCATCTACATTGGTATGTGAAGTTGCATTCATGAGAACCCCCCCCCCTGGCCCCCCTTTCTCTCTCTCTCTCTCATTCTTATGGTCCAGTTCACTCCACAAGTCTCAAAGTGGGCCCATGACATTGTTTTGGGCCTTTGTCCAGTGCAGATACTGAGGGTAGTTTCATGCTGGAGAGAGCATTGCAGATGACAAAAGCCAGTATTGATGAGCTTGTTCTTGCATCATCATTATCATCACCTATGGATGATGATTTGATTCAGCAACTGGATATTGACACATATCTGTCACACATTTACCTTGTGCGTGTACATGATCCAACTGAGCAACTGGCTGTTATCAATAACTTGCCAAACCTTCTGAAGGAACACAATCAGGTATACACATGCACCCAAAAATTGCAGATTTTTTCTGACATGCAAACAAAGGTGGTGATGTTCTTGACAATACTTTCTGAGTGATGCTCATAAGGTTCATAACAGCACTTAAAAAGTGCTTTGTTGTCTCCGGCATGCAAATGACAGAATCTGAAATTTCAAAATATGATGGCAGGTGAAGTTGATTGTCATCGATAGTATTACATTCAATTTTCGTCAAGACTTTGAGGACATGGCAGGAAGAACTCGTTTGCTGGCAGAGATGGGACAAAAGCTTGCCAAAATTGCAGAGGAACATGACCTCGCAGTATGGTGTTTGCCCACACCTTTCATTCATTCTCGTGTGCACAATAATCTTTTGCTTCTCTCTTTGCACAGTTGCAGGTTTTTCTGTATGGTAGAAAGCCCCAGCAACAGGGCATTACACCCACGAACCCAGGACAGAGCCCTGAAATCAGCAGGTGTAATGTCCCACTGCTGGGGCTTTCTGCTGCATAAAACCCATACTGCAGGTAAAACCCATACTGCAGGCATTCCTGCCGTTACAGTGAGCATCAGAGAAATGTAACCCCTTTTTTTTGGGCTCTTGCAGGAATTGCTGCCAGTACAGTGAGCATTAGAGAAATGTAACCCCTTTTTTTGTGGGCTCTTGTGGGAATTGCTGCTGCAGATTGTGCTCACAAACCAAGTCACAATGAAGCCGAGCAACAATGAGATTTCACGAATTGTGCCAGCTCTAGGTGAAAGCTGGTCTCATGCGTGCACAAATCGGGTGATGATGTACTGGATTGATAGTCAGCGCTATGCGCATGTGGTGAAATCTCCCTCACTGCAAGCAGCCACAGCAGCCTACGACATAGATGAATGCGGCATTTGCAGTGCTAAGAACAAGAGCAACAACAATGAGAACAAGAGCAACAACAAAAGACTAAAGCTTGATGAGGAAGCTGCAGCTGCAGACAGCAACAACAATCCTCCCCATTTTTGTTAGTGAGAAAATTGCTCAAAGAAAGTGCAGTATGCACTGGATACATGCAAATGTATATATACTTGTATGTACCTGGATGAGTATGAAAAAGGTATATACATGTATGTATACTCTGGTATCCAGTTTTGTACTATTGCTCAGTTCTTGCTAGAAAATGTACCTTTTCAGACCAGCAACAAAATCTCTAAATCAAGACAGAAAAGGACGACCAATAATCAGGAATCTAGATAGGAAACAAACCTATTCAGACAAACGATAGTCTGGAAAACTGGTTCTAAACATACCTATTTCCACGTTCGCAACGAAATCTCCCCGTTTCAGAAAGTCGTAGTGAGAACGCGAAAACTCAGTTACGAAATTTCTGTTCCTTTCACACGAGCGAGCAGTCTTCATGGCTGACGCCCTACATACATACTGCTCCTTTTCAGACGGACATATGAAATTGGGATGGGAAACGTGGCTTTTCAGACTGCATTGGAGGGATTGGGGTCGTAGGGGGTCGAGACGGTTTTGTGGTTTTTTACATGGTTTGTTCGTTCCAATGTAGTTCCCTTTGTTCCCAATTGAGATTTTTCAGGTTCTCTAAGAAGTTCTTTTACATAAACATTTTGTTCCCCATGATATTTAGGTTCGCTGAGGAGTTCCTTTAATGTAAAACGTGCCCAAAGTTTTGTTCCCCATGAAGTTCCCAACTTAATTCTCTCTTGAATTTCACGTGAAATCCAGGACAAACATTCTGGCATGGAATCTGTCCAGTGGCCGACTGTCCGTAGGTCTATTCTTCCTTCCATGCAGATTATGGTCGGAATTGTTCTCCCGGAATCTTTCGATGCGCCGCTTGGCTGCCAAACGGGGGAGGCAAGCAGAGCGTAGCGAGCGAGAGAGGGAGTTCTGAGAAGAGGAGGCGATGGTGATGATGATGATGATGATGATGATGAAAGAGAGCGTAATTCTTGCAGGAATTGGGAGAAGATGAAAGCCACAACTCGCAAGGACTTTGTCTGTGCAATTTTTTTCTGATGAAAACAAAAGGGAGAAAGGGAAACGGGGTAGTTTGTGTACAAGGCTCAAAGAAGTGAGGGAGGTGCGTGCAAGTGGAGATTGGCTGTAGAGGTAACGGCGGAATTGAGGCGGGAGAGAGACTGAAAGAAAAAGGTTTGAATGCTCGTTATGAAGAGATGAGGATCTGATTTTCTGATTTCTGGATTACCAGGACTTGATTATGGATCGCATTTAGACTACAGAGAGAGAAGGAAGAATCAGGATCAAGGTGGAAGACGAGGAACGAGAGGATCAATGTGAGGCGGAATTTCTGTTTCTTTGGTTTCATTCTGAGGAATGCTTATGAAGCAAAAACAATGAACTTTTGTTGCTGATCAATGCGTGCAGAAGTTTGTAAGCTGCAAGTTCGAAGAACAATAATTAGCAAATTTGTTGAAAAGTTTTAGTGCTGAGACGAAGGCTCTGATATTCTCATGTTGTGATATTGTGAGAAGAAGACAGATTTTCTGACGTGGATCGATGCAAAGCAAGCTTAAGCTTTAAAGAAGATGCAACGGATTTTGTACAGGAACTGGAGAATTGTGAGAGGTTTGTGTAAGTGCATGAGAAGAAACGAAGCGAGTATCTGGTGAAGGGAGCGTTGGAAACAGAGAAAAACACACACCTCAGGAACACGCATCGAGGACCGAAGAAAGAGTATCTGGTGAAGGGAGCGTTGGATACATAGAGGAAAACATCCCGCAAGGACTGAATCCTTCTGTAGCAACAACAACAACAATCCGGAGCGGAATTCGACGATTTTCTGCTGCTGCAGGGGCAACGATGTGCAGCACGGAAGAAGAACTGAAAGCGAAATGGGCGGAAAAGAAGAAAGGGCCAACCGCACCTCCGCCGGTACTCTTCTTCTTTCCTGACACCATGGGTGCAAAGAGTTGCTTGCTTTCATAGACAAAAAGTAAAAAGCCGTTCATGATTTCATTATTGTGTCTCGATTGCAACAAGGTAGGTACCCGAGCCAACTATGAAAGCAGTGGTGATCCGAGCGCCTGGAGGGCCAGAGGTCTTGGAATTGAGGGTGGTGGAGGAGGCTAAAGTGGGCGAAGGGGAGGTGCTCATCAAAGTCGTTGCGGCGGCACTCAACAAGGCTGATTGCAAGCAGCGCAAAGGCAATAACCCGCCGCCCCACGGCAGATCGCTCTACCCTGGCCTTGAATGCTCTGGTATCATAGACGCTGTGGGCTCTGGTGTCTCCGACTGGAAAGTAGGAGACGAGGTACGTTGTTTTGTCAACAACGGCAATTTCTTTTGTCTTTCTCTTAATTTCTTCTTCGTCATACACAGGCTTTTGATGCTGCAATCTCCCCAGGTACCAAAAAACATTATGCAAAGTACAAATCCTACCTGTGCAAGCTCTCTCTCTCTCTTCATCTCTTTCTGAAGCAGAACATCAGATCAGCATTTTGTTTTTGAGTGCATCTCCATTACTTAACTCTATCTCTTGATGCCTCCTTCATCACACCTGTTAAATCTCAGCTCAAATGGGTATGAACCCATTTTTCCAGGACATTGGCCTTTCACTGTTTCTGAGCTTGAACAAAAGCATTGTCCTTTCAATTGTAAAACAACCCACCCATTTTTCATGAATGACAGAAAACATGACAACCCAATCATGTTTTCTGTCATCCCATTCCAATATCAGTGACAGATTGCTTGCCATTTGATGATTCACAACTCTTCCATTGGATGATTCAGACCTGTCATGATAGCATCCAATTGAATGTAGGTGTGTGCGTTGCTTCCAGGAGGCGGGTATGCTGAGAAAGTAAGTGCACCTGCAGGTCAAGTGATGCCAATTCCCAAGGGTGTTTCTCTCCGGGATGCAGCAGGATTCCCGGAAGTTGCATGTACCGTTTGGTCAACCCTGTTCATGACACTGCACCTCTCAGCAGGTGAGACCCTCTTGGTAAGTCTAAAGATGTCCCTTGCAAGCACATGCTTTCTCAAGCAAGAAGGCAAACTAAACTTCATCTTGAACATGTAACATTTGGAAGACTAACTTGCTTTACAACATTTGAGAAACACAGATACAGGGGGGCGGCAGTGGTATTGGCACATTTGCCATTCAGCTTGCAAAAGCCAAAGGGTGCAAAGTCATTTGTACTGCTGGTAAAAAGGCTAATCTCATTATCTTGATCCTTCCCCACTTCTTACATAAATCCGGCTGTCCTGTGCTGGGTCTTCTTTGACTCGCATTTCATACTGCTAATTGCTTTTTCATTGCAGAGAGTGCCAAAAGACAATCTGTCTAAACTGCTCACAACCTAATGTTGCACAATTGTCACAATTTTCTTCATGAATACAAGCATTTAAGTTGGTTCACAAATGTATAGCCATCCTGACAGGAACTGATGAGAAGGTGGAAAAATGCATCAAGTTGGGTGCTGATATTGGGATAAACCACAATGAGGAGGATTTTGTTCAACGGACTCTTGAGGAGACCAATGGTGATGGTTAGTGCTTGAGTAACCTGTGTTGCTCTGACAGCACCTGATTACAGAGCCAGCTAATACTCATACAATGATCATCTTCTGAGCATTAAGTTCACATTACTTATGGTGTTAGATCTGTACAGGAGTGAATGTCATCCTTGATATTGTTGGAGCCCCCTACTTGAATCGCAATATGGAAGTATTGGCAATGGATGGACGGATCTTCATCCTTGGCATGCAAGATGGTTTTCTGGCTGAAGTCAACATAGCCCCCTTAATGAAGAGGAACATAACAATCGCTTGTAAGTGGTAGAACAAGGCTGACTATTCTTTTAGCCTCTTCTGCATTTTTCAGTGTTTAAAGTTGTCAATGGGGAGTCAAGGTTGGCTTCCTTACAATTTGGACTCAAAAGGGGCAGTCATTTGATATTATTCTATGTGATAATAATGCATAGTGTGTGGGTACTTGTTGGAACAGCATCAACCTTGCGTGCTCGGACTGTAGAGAACAAGGCTTCAATCGTGCAAGAAGTCATTAAGAATGTGTGGCCTGAAATTGAATCAGGAAAAGTGAAGCCTGTTGTGGAGAACACCTTCCCCTTAGACAAGGCAGTGGTTGGCCATCGGCTCATGGAGTCAAATAGACACTTTGGCAAAATATTGCTTCTTCCTTGATAGCCCTGCAGGAGCTTACACAAACATACATATCTCAGTTTTAAAAACTATTCTACAGACTCATTTGTATTCCACTGCAATTTTGCACAAATTATCTGTTTGGACCCATCTTGTGAATTCTTGCAACAGAGGAACCTGCTGGTACACCTTACAAGGATCTATTGACAGAGAAAGCTAGTAATTTCTCCAGTCAAGAAGCATCTACGATGACATGGAGCGTAGCGCTGATGTTAAGGAGCTGATATGTAAGCTGTGTGGTCTATGCTTTCTTGTTGCCCATTGATACAGTGGCTGGATTTTCTTCAACATAGGACGTAATTTGCTCATACATGGAGATCATGTCAGAGAGTTATATGGAGGTGACATCGCATACAGTTTGGTGCACCATCAACACTGGCACATTAAAGAGCAGACTGTGGACATTCAAGTCTGGATCATGTGGGCTGGTGTGTATAACTTTGTCTATTATATGTGCTCTTACACAATCCTGTGCATTGGCCTTGATTTTTTTCTCACATGAAATTCTCCTAGTTTTCACCATACCAAGTAGAACTGTGAATGGAAACACCATCCTTACAACATGATGGTACTTACTGGCTTGACTGATGAAGTTCACATCTGCTGGGTTGTTGTTTCAAAAAGGAAGATCTTGTGAGGGAGAGATTGCCATCAGCACTCATCATCCTCCACTTCTGCTTCTTTTAGCAGCTTCTGCATCAGATATCAAGATGGAATCAGTCTGGGCAGCAGTGTCTATGACTTCCTCTGGAATTTCCTCCTCCAGACTAACAGGTTCATGTACTCGTGGTATGATGCGCAGAGGATGTGCCTCTGTGTTGAACACCCACTCATCCAATGGGATCACAGAAGATGGTGAAAACAAAAGGTACAGATATTTCAGAGTTTCTGCAAGAAAATAACTCTGCATCCTGTTGTCTTGGCGTCCTGTGGTGACCTGCACACGAACAGTCAAGGTCAGCTTCCTTATAATCAGTACTCAAAGGGGCCAGTCATGGTTTGAAGTGTATTAAGTTGCATGATAACACTGAGGAAATCAGTGGAACTTTCCCCCTTTTGAGCCCTTTCTGATGTGAATTCACATCAGAAAAAAGGCTTGAATTGCATCTAGGTGCATATGAAAAACAGAACTCAGTGGTATGACATTGACCAAAATTGAACACCAGGGAAGAACGCATGACAGAGGAGGCTTGAACCTACATCTTTGAGACCGACATAGCCAAACGGAGTGCGTGATTGCAATTCAAAAGCTTGGAAGATATTCCATCCCCAGTCCCTGTATTTGGGATCTCCAGTTTTCCGCCACAGGTACATCAGAGACTCTACTGTCTCTGGCCTCAGCAAGTTATACTTTGTACGTAGCGACATGTCCTATGAAGCAAAAAAAACCACAGATCATGTCAAACTTAGATGGCAGTTCATTATATCCCAGCTCTCCATCCTTATGCAGGATCCAAAGGATGGTAACTCCACTAAATGATAACATGTAACTCTCATGAGAATCAAGAAATCTCCATACTCTACAATTAGGAAAGCCAGAACATGCTTCAAAACTTTTCCTTGAAGTCAAAGAAAGACTTCCAGATATGGACTTGTAGAATCAGGAAGAGATAACTGAGTGGAAGAGATAACACCATCTCAGATTAAAATTCGACTGTGGACATGTACAAGAGGATATAGTCTTTCTTACATTTCCATCAGTAAAATAGTACTCTTCTCCTGCGAGCTTTGTTGGTGAGGACATGTAGAAATTATAACACGTCCAAGCTAGCTGCACCAAATTTCAGGAAGCAATGCAATCAAAAACAGAGATCACGGTTCAGAATCTTACTTCTGTTGTCTTTGTTTGAAGGTGAAGTTGCTATTTGTACTTTGGAACCCAAGCAACGACATTTCCCAAAATGTAAGTGAAAAATGTTCTGGGACCCAAAAGCGCAGCATATGGGTATTACAGTGAGTGCTACCTCTTTTGCAAGTTCCAAGTACTTGCTGGCTTTTTCAGGTGATGCACCTTCTGTGCCAAGAGTCAGCATGCCAGGGGCAAAGCATGCAAGCTCATCCATCTGCATTATCATTCAAAAAATTTACCAGGTCAGATTATTTTTCCCCTTGCTCTATATCAATAGCAACATGAATCCATGGGAAGGACCGAAGATCACCTGACAAAGCCTAGCTTGATCATCAAATCCAAATATGTTCTTCCAATGACCACAGGCCCAAGCTGTGAGTGTCATTATAGAAATGAATACAGGTGGCAAAAACATTTAGGAGGACACTTTATACATGCAGCTTCTAAATCTATCTTAAACAACTTCAGTAAGTCAAGCATAGTAACCTCCCTTTCCCTGGATGATATAAAAACCAACCAATCAGTGCTGTTTTGTATATACCTTCTTCCTGATGGCATCATGACTTGTGCGCTCTGCAATGTAAGTGTAACCAGAAGGACTTGATTTCATTATCAATCCCATCATGCCCTCCATTGATTGCTCCCACATCTCTCTGAACATCCGCACAACTGGTGAGAACAATGTAAT
>Ga0209208_10004752_pt1 | contig 19115 bp, 14 predicted proteins | sample S1TSphfallax_3_FD_187694 | JGI IMG/M metagenome (GOLD analysis project Ga0209208, IMG submission 187694) | Host-associated microbial communities from peat moss isolated from Minnesota, USA - S1T2_Fd - Sphagnum fallax MG (SPAdes) (version 2) | ecosystem: Host-associated > Plants > Peat moss >... | reverse complement strand
ACTTTGCACTTTAGAATTGATCAATTCTGTAAATTCTAAGATCTCTACAAATTACGCACTCTAGAATCGCCCCAGTTTTGTAGCCCTTATTTCTAACTACCTTTAGAAGTAGGGTTAGTGTGCTTGTGTTCTATATAAAATTATTCAAGCTTGATTCGTAGGGCAGAATTTCATTAGGGCCATCATTCTGGTGTTAGAATTAGCACAGATGATTGTAATTTTGCACTCTAGAATTGAACTATTCTAAAGCCCCAATTTCTAACTACCTTTCAAAAGTAGTGTAATTTGTATGCCTATTCTTGAGAAATTATTTGAAGTCATTTTGTAGAGCAGAATCTCACCATGGTAAAATGATTATAGTGCTAGAATTAGCACCGGGTGATTGTCATTTTGCACTCTAGAATTGACCTATTCTGTAGCTCTAATTACTAACTACCTATTGTCCTTAACCATTAGTGAACAACCTCCGCAAAAATTTGGGCTTGGAATCTTGATATTTGAGGCATTTTCCTTGCCCTCCAGTCTAGGAATCTAATGGCGTAGACAACATGCAAATTGGGTTTAGGGTTTAGGGTAGATGGTTTATACATAGGTGAGGGCTGTTTTTACTACCTATCTACTAACAACCTACCAACTGAGCCAACCACCATGGTTAGCTAGGGAACTGGAACTCAGCAGATAACTGTTTCCTTTCCAAATACCATCCATCCTTCATGATCCGCTGGATGGTGCTCAAGCTCTGGCCTCAGTGGCCTGTTAAACCATGCAACTACAAGTGCCTCAGGGCCTGCCGCATTGCCCAAAGTATAAACCCCCAATCAAGAACCTACTTGGGTTCCAAGTAGAAAAAAAACTACCTTAGTCCAATTTAACCGTGTCTTCTTAGTCCTACCTGTGAGAATTCTCATTGTTGGAAGTTGGAACCTAATGAATCCCAAAATCATTAGCTAGTCATGTGAGGGACAGCTACTTCAGGTGGGCATCCTCTCAATTATTCCCATCTCCTCTTTGCACCAAATATCAGATTTGCATCTATTGTCAGTTCCAACGTCAATCCACAATTTGCATAACTGCTGGAAAGAGGCCTCTCTGGCATCTGTCCAGAAACCATATGATGTCCTCTCAGTCTAGATAACTGCAAAAAATGCAGCTTTCTCTCTGGGTACTGTTATAATATCTTTACTGTAAACCTAGGCATAACTTCACATAATAGTCAGATACTGGCAAACTTTGCCAAACATGTGTGACACATGATTGTAGGGTGTTCAGTTCCACAGCCCACAGTCGTAGTGTACCTACCACAACACACTTCAGGCTGGCTATGACATCTAGATTGAAAAGCAATCAGCAATACTGAACACAATTGCAGAATCCAATATCAACACAATAACACCTTCACTGAAAGGATCAGTGAGAGCTTGTCATACAAAGCTATTTCCGTCTGGCCATAGCTCCAGAGCACAAACAGGAATGCTTTTCATCCTGATGAAAACTCTTACTTAAGGAAAGCAGACAAGAGAATACTGAGAGGTTTCTGTAAAGTCACTTCACAAAACACACAGAATACTCCTCAGCACAATACTCTAAGAATGGCTTGCTAAAGCAGTGAAACTCATCAAGATCACCTCCAATGACCTGCAACCCAGATAGATGCTCTTGAATGAAGAAAATGTGTAGCTCTCAATCTCTATGGGGCACGGCAGCTGCAGGAGCTGCTGCTCCCCATGAAGTTGGGGGTGGCCTTGACACCACCACCGTTTCTGTTGGAAAAAGTGCCTTGATTATACCTGGGGTCCTCAAGATGCGCCGCCCTGTCATCAGTGGGTAAACATCCTCCAGGAAATAGTATGCATGACCTGATGCCATACCCTGCCATTGAATCCCCCACACAAAATGATGATCAGTATTCCCAGTCTCATCAATTCTTCAATCTTCCAATACTATAGTGGGGAAGGCACAGACAGTTCCACCAAAATGAAAACATTCATGCTAGCAGTATGAATGACCTCGATGAACCCATGATAGAGTATAGAATATCCAACTTACAAGAAGATCGACCCATGGGCTGCTTCCCACCATCACTGAGAAGCCCAAAAGCACCTGCAGTTGCAAGTAATGCAAATCAAGGAATATTTCAGTTGTGAGCTTGATAAAAAGAAAATGACCAAGAGAAATTAAGATTCAAGCTATGAGAAAGACAAACCAGTGGCCCCCAATATATAGCCTGTGGCCCACCAAGGAGATCAGAACTGCCCAACCCATATGACATCTACAGTACTATTGAAGAAATACTTACAATTGCACATATATTGTAGCAATTGCATGCTTGCAAGTGCTTAAAACATAGTTCCCAATTCACAAAACAAGAACTGAAGGTTAAAGAAAATAGATATGGAAGAGACACTTACCCAAGGAAGGTAAGGAGCAGTAAAGCTGAAAAGGCCCAAAAAACTCATCTGCACATGAGGATTACGCTTGCTCCACACATATACCTGTTAAGTGATACAAACCCAACAATATTACCTTCAGAACAGTTTCCAAGAATCACAGGCTTTTTCCTCCAGCATGTCCTCTGGAAGATGGTGCTGTTCAAGTTTTCCAAGTTTCACACGGTGCCAAAACCTTTGTCTGCTGATATGAACAAACTCCTCAGTCTCAGTACAGTGCTATCCAATCAAGCCATTCACAATTAACTTCAGATTCTGATAAGGATGCTGTTGCAATACCTGAGATCCTGCAGTAAAAGATAAAAAAGTCTTTCTGGAATCACTGACACTGAAAATTGCAGGAACAAACAGGGAAAATTAAGATTGCACACCATCATAAATGTCAGAGAGTTGCTGAGGAAAATGATCTCAGCAAATGGTGCTGCAAATTTAAGCTGACCACCCGCAACAACAAGGGTTGTCAACAAGCTTCCACCAAAGAGCAACATGAAGAAGAAATCTGCTGTGCGCCCTCGAAATGAGGTCTCTTCCAATAGCTTGCAGTACCTTGCAAGGAAAAACATATGGAACAAAAAGTCGAGATCTGAGACATACATGCACACAAACCCAACACAAGATGCATTAGCAAAATTATTTGAAAGCAATTCATACATCTAGCTAAGCCTGGAGAACTCACCATACTTACAATTTGAGTCAAACTTGAATAAACCCTCTGAAATGACCACTGACAAGGTGATAAGAGACTTGAACATATGTCAAGCAAACATAACATCCAATTTGTCTCTGATGCCATGAAATGAACACCACTACCAGTGTTCAACAGCTAATGCGACACCAAAACAATGTTTCTCTACATGTCTGCAACACAAAGGCAAAGGAGGATTACCAAGTTTGCCAAAATAAAAGAAGTTGGAGACTAGTCGCCATACTTCATAATGCTCCACCACACGTGTTGAATTTAAATAGACATGAAGGGGAGAAATCACCTGCACAGTGTTACACCCCCTAATCAATTAGCCTTCTATATATGACAATCCACACTTGAACTAACAATATCTCCAAATTAAAAACTGAATATAGGAGGAGGAGTCTAGACCAACTGTGCACTCCCAGACAAGAACTTTCAAAACTGTAAAAACTGAACCTATTTCCTTCCAGAAACCAACAAGTTGAAAAATCAATCCTGCCTGCATTCCTGAGATGGCAATCAAACACAAGGAATACCAACCTAAAACATACAAGAAAACAGGGCTTCACAGATCAGTTTTTCATTTGCAGTTGCTCCATATCAGAGGATCATGCACACTCCTAGATGTGTCATAATCTAGGCACATTAGTGCAACTATAAGACAGAAGTGTTTCACTTTGAATAAGATGTTGACAGTGCAAAACTGTTGACCATCAATTTGAGACAATCAAACAGATGTCCTAATTTGAACACAAATGAATGATTTCTGCTCGAGCCTACTTTGTCTTTCATATCTTTCCACTTTCACTTAAGATATCGACTGAACATTGCACAGCCTAAGTGTTCCGTATGCACATGTCGTATCTTTCAGATTTAGGGTTTGACGACAATTGCATCAATATGCTCCAAACTACTTCTCCATCATATAAGAGGATAGGAGAAGCGTAGAAACCGGTAGACATACCTCGAGAGCGCAGCCGACGGTGGTGAGAACGGATAAAGTGAGGTAAGAGCGAGTGATAATCGGCATCTGCTTGTACCAATCCTCCACGAGTTGTGCCATCTCCAATGATATATGAGCACTTTCTGCGCTTTGTAACAATGTTCTACAGCCGTCTGTTTCGACAAACGTGATACAGAATCCACACCTCCTCTCTACCCGGATACAGCTAGAATCTTACAACAGGAAAGTGAAGAAAAACTCCAAGTCTCACTGAAACCCTAACACAAAACTCCAAAGATATTATGCCTTCTTCATCTGTCTTTTCATAGAACGGCAAAAATCTCCAACCGGCAACCACTTCGGTATTCTAAAAAGACTTCTACAGCAACACGGCAGCCTCCGGATCGAGTTTCGATTACTAAATTCGAGTGAGTAACAGAAACAAAACAACCTCACAAAACCCTAAGGACAGAAACAAACAGAATCATACAAGATTTGAGAAATCGAGAAAACAACGTAGACGCGTTCTGAGGAGTGTGGCAAGAGGCATGAGCTCCTGAGTTCCAAACCCAGTTTGGGAGCGACAAAAAAGAAGGTATTTCACAGCCGCGATTGGAATCGCGTCCTTCGACACTCTCCTCGTTCGTTCGCTCGCTCGCGCGTGCACAACAGCGACACCCAGTCCTTCACAGGGACGGATCACGTCTCCACCGCTTGGCGCTTACAGTGTGGTGTGAACGTGTTTGATGTCTTTTCCTTATTGTTAAAAGGAAATACATTTATTTGTAATTTCTATTTTAATTACTAGAACCCCGTGGCCAGGGAAAAAGTTCTGGATTAATCCAAGCTTATATAGGGTCAATTCAAATATTTTATAATTAAATACAATTCATACTTTCTTTAGAATAATCAAATATTTTGATGGCATTTGCATTAGCTTGTACTTTCATCATTTATGCCTATGATTTATACATTATAAAGAAATAAGGGAGTAATAATGTTATTCTTAAACATCTACAATGGTAGAAAATGTATTTTAGTATTTTAAATCATTTTACATTAAAAATATTTTTAATAATTTTATCAATATAATTTTAAAAATAAAATATTTATAGAATGTAATCTAACAGCTAAATTAAAATTAAATTAATGTTAAATTTTATGATCATTGGATGTAATCTTTGAGCAAGATTCCAAACTCTACAAAATTTCTCCCTCTCTTGGTGTCTTTTGTTTCTCACATATGTTCCAATATGATTCCCAATAGGATAAACACGCCAATGACTGAACACTTAATGTCTCACTCACCTCCCTCTCAATCAATTTGCCTCCTTCTCATTTACGCTCTAAACATAAAATATAGACCATTAGAAAGCGCACTTATGGTCATTTAAGTTGCTCAAAATGGGTCAAAGATGAGAAAGATACATTCTTTCAAAGTTGGAGGGGGTGGAGAATGATTAGAAAAAAAGAATCATACACATGGTAGCCCATGGAAGGGTTGTTTAGTCACCTAAACCAAACAATCACTTGACAATAATGAACACTACCTACTCCCATATCAAACTAGATGAAGATCTAGATTATCAACATCCTCAAAGTATGTGTTCATTTTTTAACATAGGTTTCAAATTGCAACATAAGGCTTCTAGATTGACAATAATTGGTAAACAATCTCCCCTTCACCAAATCTACTACTCCCATTCCAAATGTCTATGGGTGCGAGTTTTTTGTCGGTCTCACCAAGTTCTTGCATTTGCTTCCTAGTCACATTGTGAGCTTTTGATTCCATCCTCCTCTAAGCTAGATCCTTTCTTACCCTTTCGTCTCCTTTTGAAAGATTTAGAAAGCTCTTGAACACCGCGATGATTGTGTTTCAATCTTGATCCTCTTTCTCATGTTGTGAGTTCCTAATACTTTGAATGATTTGTGTTGTGAAGTCTTAAACCTATGGCAATTTTATGTTGTGAGTGGGCTAATCGTTTTGGTAATCATGTGGTGGTGGTTGTCCCATGTTGTGAACTCTTGAAGTTAAAACCTCTTTCTTCTTTTTATTAGCTATTCCTACTTTCAACACCTTTCTCAATGTTGATGTTGTTGATTTTTCATGTCTTGACGTTTCTTTTATTTTTCTTAGTTGATGTTGCTAGTCCTCTCCAAGCCTGATGCATGTCCTAAAGTTATTATTGTTGGTTCCCTCTCTAAATTCAACGCCTCCCTCTCCTCATTTCAAGTTATTATTGGTGGTCCTCTCTTCTCTTTCAACTTCTATTGTTAGTCCAATTTCTATGTTCAATGCTTCTTTTTCCTTTCTTTGAGTTGTTAATTATTAGTCCTCTCCTTTCTTTGAGCTACTACTATTAGTCCTTTCCTCTCTTTGAGCTATTGTTATTGGTCATCTCCTCTTTCTAAATTGCTCTTGGTCCTCTTTTTGAGTTCAACACCTCTCTTTCCTCTCTCTTAACTATCATTACTAATCTTTTTTTCTTTCTCAAATATTATTGTTAGTCCTTTCTTCAAGTTCAATGTCTTTCTTTCCTTTTTTTCAACTTCTACTATTGGTTGTTTCCATCCTCTCTTAAAGCTACTATTGTTAGTCCTATCTCCTCTTTCCATCCTCTTTCATTACATATTGCTAATATGTTCTCCTCTTTTGATCCTCTCTTAGTTGTTGTTGGTTTTCTCTTAATTTCTTTCAAACCTTTTATCCATTTCTTCATTCTCTTTCTTGAGGTCGTTATATTTATTGTTAGTCTTAATTATCTACTTGATTTTACTCTTTTGCTAATCTCATTCTCAATGCTAACTAATTACTTGCTTCTTTGTTAATCATTGGAAAATAACAACCTTCTTGTTTGGTGCCCTTATGCATGTCACCTAGCTCATGCATGTAGCTTTGCTTGTTGTTAAGCCCATGTTGTGTAACCTAGATTCACACCCACATACCTACATGGGTCTTTTCATAGACCTATTTGAAAATCATGGTGAAAGTGATCACCCGCTTCAACTACATTCAATTGAGTCTAGGTTATAATGAATTATGCTTTAACACGCTTTTCAACAATTTTTCAAACTATTTGATATATTATTAAACCCAATTTTGCTACTCATTTGGCTTGTTGGTCTTCCTTTTCCTTTAGCTTTCCTTCTCTTATTTTTTTTATAGTTGCCTTTTCCATTACTTTTTCCTTAGGATATCTAGGTATTCATAACTAATTACAACATGTTCCCCCCTTTATGTCTCTTGTAGGTAAATAAGGCAACAACATTAGGTTATACACCCTCATGGATTCATGGGTCAAATTTAGAAATTGTTGGGTTCTTACAACAACTCTTGAATATCCTTGGGACTACCCTCATCTAATATCTTTTGGTTTTTATTCTATCATTGTAAGGCTCTAAAACATATCTACATAATAATGTTGGTCATTTTTTAGCCTATAAGTAGGTAGATCTTCAAATGTTGGATGTTGAATTATTTCAACTATTTGGAGAAGTTATGGAATAATAGTTTTTCCCCCCCGTTGTTGATTATTCTCAACTTTTCCCTCTGTTGTGTAATCTTTTTCACTTCTTGCATTACTCATGCTTGTTGTGATCTAAATTTTTAATGGTCAAATTTTGCCATCCATTGCCTTCAATTTGAAAGGCCATACACTTGTAGTTTTAAATCCAAATTTTTATTTTTTTTTGTGAATGATTACTCTAAAGTTTGATCTACCCATCCAGCTATAGTTATTTTGTTTAGTTTCATGTGATTGTTTTGACATAGTTACATCCCTAACCTTTTTAAATGTTGTCTTAAAAGGCTTGAAACAAAACACATCTAATGGTTGCAATGCATGTGATTTGTATGATGGTAGTGTCATCATGTCTAACTTTAACTCTTTTGCTTATTCCATTGCTTATAAGGTAATGTGGCTATCATGCCCATCTAGAATTAACAAGTGTTTGTTGGTGAGAAACACTCCACCTATAAATTGACTTTTTAAAGAAAAAAAAAACTCCTTAAATAGGAAAATAATCATTCATGTTCTTTTTTGCATTGCCATAAAAGTATTTAGTTTGTTGAGTTTGATGTAATCATCATGTAAACTCTCACCACTAAAGATGTAGAACCTAGGTAGAACACCTCGTGCAACATTCATTACATAATTTATAGTTTATATTTTTAATATTTTTTCCAAATCAAACTATAAAATTGATGTGTTATTAATGTTTGAGCCATCATGTAAATTGATACACATTTTTTGAAACTTGAATATTCAATTATGACAATGTTAAACCCTTCAAAAGTAAGTTTTTATTTATGTAGGTCTAAAATGTTAAGAACCTATTTTTCAATATGAATCACAAATGCATTTTGTGTTTAAAACATGGTAAAACATGCTTTAAATACTCTTTGAGGGAGCCATAGGAATGAATTTTAAAAATGAAAAGTCATGATTATATTTTATGTCTATTTTGTGCAAAATGAAACAATAGCATCAATTTTTTTTAAATGAGCAAAAATATGTTGGAAAAAAAGTAAACACAACATCTTAAGTTTTTTAAGAACTTTTTCATGTCATATTACATATGTTCATGTAGTTTAAACATTAAATTTCAAAGAATGTGTCTTACTTTTTAACCTCCAAAGTTAACAATTTTTTTTTTTTTACATTGTCAAGATTTTTTTTGGCCTACTTTAGCATGTTTATACCTCACACACTAATATCATGCGTTAAAAACACATTTGAAACACAAATTTATAAGAAGATGCAAAATTTGTGTGACATTCATTCATTCATAGGTTTGTCATTCATCCATCGACACATTTATCTATGTGTTAAACATGTTTTCAACGCATGATATTCATGTGTAAATTGTATGAACCTATGAATGAACAAACTTTGCTTTATTTTTAATATTAATATGTTACATGTTAAATTTGTGATGTTATATATTGATTGCAAGTTGGTGTAGAAATAAAACTAGATGAAATGGGTGTTAGCCCCTATGCTCTATAAACTTCTAATCCTTCTATATGTCAAATAGTAATTATTTAATTTTTGTGCTTGAATTAATACCATCAATTAGTGTTTGGTATCCCATCTTGGAATGGTGTAACCTTTATTTGTGTTAGTTCTGCAACTTTCATCTTTAATTGTTGCAAGCTTATTAACTATCCACATTTTGGAATAGTTAATGTCCATGTAATCACTATTGCATCCCTTTTTTTTGTAAGTACACCACATGGCTCCATCTTCCTTCATCTAACTTTTCGATTCAAATGGTCAAAAAGAAAATTCATTAGAATGTTCGATGAGTTGTTAGCTATCCTTGAAAAATATGTTTTTTTTCAATTGCATACGTTGCTACTTCTAATGTTTCATTTATCCACATGCTTATTTTGTTATTGAAAACATTCAATTTAATTATGGTATTGATCTTTTGCTTTGTGGTTTAAGAGTAAGCAAAAATATTTCCTTGTTGATGCAAGGGGCATATTATCCTTCTTTGTTGCTTACAAGTCCAACACGTTCCTTTGTCACCTTTAAGGGACTATCAAGTTCATGATTGTTTTTTTCTTTTTAGACCCAACTTTTAACAACTTGGTGGACTTTGCTATAACCCAACCAATGGTATGCCTTTCTTTTTCCTATAATCAACACAAGAATCCAAAAAATGTAATAAATATAAAAATTATGTTATAACATGTTCTAGTAGTGCTACAATAGAGTATACTAGATTATAAAATTTTACAAAATCATCCCAATTTAAATCCACATCTTTTGTTGATGTGCATGTTGTGGGAAGAAATCTATAATAATGATTAATATGATTTAGTTGATCTTGAACTCTTTTGAATCTCCTTGATGCAACATTTTTCACTATGGATTGTTGGATCTAACAATAATAATAAAAAATTTGAATTTCAAATTGTAAATTTGATCTACAATTTTAATTTTAATTTTTAATGTTAATCATTTTTCTATGTGCATTATTTTCACCTTGCTTTTTTTTTTTTACAAATATGTTTTTGAACCTAGTTCTTGTTTTTATACTTGTTTTACTTTCTCTTTGAGTTTGAAGGGGACACTAGTAAAAAAAAGTAGAAAATGCATGAGTGAAAATATAAGGTGCAAGATATTGGTTATTGGGTAAAAATTATAAGTTAATTAGTTAAAAAATAAGGTACATTTTGTTCAAATAATCAATTTAATTATAATATAGGGTGTGTATTAATATGAAATAATGGATTAAAATTAATATATGGTGGTTTTAATATGTATATATTAGAAAATTAGATAGTAATAGGGTGATAAAAACTAGGTTGGACAATTATTTAATACCCCCCTTAAAAATGGTCATTTGACGCACGTAAAGCCCAAGTTTTACACTAAGTGTCCCCCCCAAGTCTTTGAGACTTGTTTTTTGCAAATAAACTTTTAGACTTTAACTATCATAATCTACATGTTCTACTTTCACTAGCAAGTCTAAATTTCCCAACACTACAACATTAAGGCCTAGGAATTCTAAGCAAAGTTGGAACTATTCTCCTACTTTGGTTCATAAAGAGGACATATTTAAAGTTTAGACTAAAAGTAGAAATTTATTTATTTATTTAATGTAGGCCTTACTTAAGTTTAAACTTTGATTTGTGCTTTTTTTTTGGAAGGAATGCAAAATGCTTATCCATAATAGGAATCTTTAAGGACTCTCCTTTGGGGACTAATAAACGTGTTGTTTTAAAGGATTCATCTTCAAGAACACCAAATTTTGATGGAGATTTTAATCCAATGTGTCCTTTCTTGGTTAGTAATTTCTTTGATGGTGAAGGTCTAGGTTGCAAAACAACCTAGTTTTCACCCTCCACACTCTAAAGTTGGGGTGTTGGATTAAAAGGTGTATTGAATATCCCCAACATATTACATGGTGACGGTGTGGTCTAGAGCTTAGAAGAACTAGATCCATTTACACAACCCAAACTATTTTTGCCCATAGGAAGGGAATGTGTGTTGCCATTGCCACCACCTATTATAGAAGTGTCAAGTGGATTTGAATTGTCCATACTAGATGTCTCAAGAGGAACTATAGGAGTTAATTTTTATTATTATTGATCATAAGCAACCTTAGGTTTTGAGGGAGGAATTGCTTGCTCCTTCAACTTTTCCAATTTTTTTGAAAACATCATTTTGATATTAGCTAATGCTTCATTATTTGCTTGTGTCTTGTCCAGCATATCGAAGACCTTGCCATCCAAGTCATTATGTTTAATCTTTAAACTAGTTGGTCTAGCTAACATTCTTCTTGACATTCCCCATTTTAAATAAAGCACACCCTATTAATTAGATTTCTAGATAAAAAAGAAAACAAGGCAATTATTGACTACCAGAAATGGAAATAGGGTAGAAAATGGTAACTACAATTCAAGTCAATTAAGCATATTGGCATAAAAAATCAGAACATGGTAGCTAAACAACATGGCAACAACTTATAATAGGACAAGTTATAAGAACAAAACAACAAAAAAATATAGGTTAAGAAATGAAAAAAAAAAGTTTTGTAGTCAAATTGAAATTATCATAAGTCAAATGCTAATAAAATTTGCCAAATGTGAACGTCTTACTAAAGTATTATGCTCTAATCCTTGGAAATTGTCATGAATTTCAACCAAGCTTGGGTTCCGTTGTTTTTGTTTTTTCTACAACACAACTTAAATGGTCAATTAAAGCAATCATGTGAATCATATTCCATATAATTTTCTTTAACATGCAAGTGATGATGATAAACATGTTTGCATATTCACTTACCAACCGAACTTCCTTCCCAACTTTGCTTCTTTGCCCCACATTTGTCAAATTTTGGACCTTATTCTATGCATTTGACATTTGCGTTGCCTTCTTCTCCCACTATGCAGGCTCTATATTGATTGAGCAATTTGTTTTCCCTTCCAAAAACCTAGTTTTCAACTCGTTTTTTTCCATTTTTAGCCATCTTTTCACCATGTTCTTGAATCCCATAGTTGAAATTTCATTATCTTCATATTCAAACTCCTTGTCTAAAGTTGCTCACAACTTTTCTAAGGAGTTTGGCGTGTGGCCCTCCCATGATAGAACACTAGCATCAAGTATTTGGGGAATCAATGTCTTCACTGCCTCATCCCAAATATTCTTACCATCACAACATCCAGCTATATCTCCCCCCACTTTTATTTTAATCTTGTGAGGTTTTTTGCCAATTACTTACTATACATGACTTATAAAATCCTTCTCCTTCTTCACTACTCTCTGAGTTGCTTTAGCTACACTCTTTGACTTCACCAATGGTATAGGTGCTTATTGCATTGGAGGTGTAGTTATCGACGTAAATTTTTTTCCAAGTGCCATCCCCCATTGTGTTAATAGCCATTGCGGGGTATGTAAAAGTTGTTGTATACATTCGGGTGGTGGTTGCCATTTCCATTGCCTTGGAATAGGTTTTGGTGGATCAATTGAAGAGGAATTGTTTAGGGTGTTTGGGGCAAGAGCTAAACCTTCTTGGTCAAAGGTTTGTAACAACTTCCTTTTCCTTTCTATTTGTGTTGCAAGTGAACCCACAACTATGCCAACTACCTTATTTTTTGACTCAACATCGTCTTGAAATCACACAACATGCAAAAAATAGCAAGGTCATGAAGCCAACTTATGCATTCCCATAGCCAAATTATCAAGTGCATCCAAACATGCACAATATATAGCTACTACATAAGATATAACATAACATAAAAATTGGAAAATGTCAATAATTTGTCGCCATTTTCTTTCTATCACAAAAAATTAACTCAAGTGACAACCTTAGAAGTGTGGATTGTGTGGTTACCATAAACCACACATATGTAAATCACAACCACAATCATCAACAAAAATAGCTTTTGAGCTTCACATTTCAGCAATTTTGTTCAACCCTAAACCTTATGTTGGGCATGTAACATCTTCTTAGAACAATATCAACAAAAATAATTTCAATGCTTCACATTTCAGCAATTTTACAATGGTAAACCCTAATCCAAAACCCTATGCACGTGGCATTTTATTTGAACAATCATCAACAAAAACAATTCTTGATGTTCACATTTCTACTTTTTTGTTCAACCATGATCCCTAATCTTTGGGCATTGGCATCTTCTTGGAATAAACATCAATAGAAACAACTCTTGAGGTTGGCATTTCACTAATAAAACATGAGCTTTGAGTTTTTTCTTTGGATCTTGAAAACATAAACAATTGGTAAAGAATGCAGATCAAGGGGATCTATTGTCAACTTTTTACATGCTACTTAATTTCTATGCTTCTAAATATTTACATTCACATTGATAAAAGAAAAAAACATTCATAAGAGACATGTATGCACATCCTAATGTGGTAATGATATTACGAAACTTTAGATTTTTGAACATATATAGTTGATCTTGGACCTTCTTACACATAGATATACATCCATGTGTTAGATTTCATATTAGTAGGAGATTTAAGAATAAATAAATAGACCCAAAAAACATGTATACAAATAAAAATTGAATAACCATTAGAATGAATATCCATCACATTTTTTGTCATCACATTTAGGTGCAGTTCTAGAAGTAGAAATGGACTTAATCATAATAAGAATCCCCAAGAAAAAGTAATGAGAAACAACACATTCTTTCACATTTATGTGTAAATATGTAAAATATTTAGTGTACCAAAATCTTCTTAACTTTAATACATGACCCAAATGCAATTGCAAAAGATTGGATGTTAACCACAATTTTGCTCCAAACAACAAATCTATCATTTTACTCTTTGGTTGTATTGAATACTGACCAAAGGTGTTAAGAAAAAACCAACATTGTAATTCCATGACTATCTAAAGAATCCCTTAACCTTAAAAAAAATACCTTCAAGCTATAAAGCAACAAGGGGCAAATACAATTGCCCCTGTTGATTATCACTAATAGAAATTGGCCAAAATATAACCATTATATTTTCAACTACATGTGACTATTACTTATTTGCAACTACATTTGGACATTTTTACAACTATTTCTTGTGTTGGTCATATTTGCAACTATAATGCAACAAGTTTGCGATTATTTTGGTATTCATCCTTCCATGTGAACAACATTTAGTTTAATTTTCATCCAAGAAGAACAATTTATGTCCCATTAGTTGCAAATGTGACCAATTTAGTTGTAACCTTATGAGTATACAAAGGTGTAGTTTGTGAATTCTAAGGAATATAGTTGAATGTATTAGGATTTATAAATGTATATTTTGAATTTATATGAACAACCATATTATATGTGTATTCAAGTATTATTATTAACATAAATGTCCTTGATATTATGGTTACATAATAATGTGTATTTTGAATATATTAAAATTTTATGTAAAATATTTGCTACATATATTATGCCCATATTAAAAGTTTATCCAAACCATTTTATTATATTTCTTAAAATTATTACAAATGAAATTTATTATTATTATTATTATTATTATTATAAGTAATCAATTATTAAGTTTTATTAGATTAATATAATAACTAGTACGAAATATTAATATATAATTTTAAGTTTTTATATTTCAAGTTTATAATTTATTTTTTAAAATAATTAAATGATTAAAATCAACTAATGATATATTTTTTATTTTCAGTTTTATTATTCTATAATAATTATTGTATTAGTTAGAATGGGAATCTAATAAATTATTATACAAACATAGAAATTATTTTCAAAGGAAAATATACTTACTAAAAATATAAAGCATTTATTGTAATAGTTCATAAATGGCTTTAATGAGTGAAGTAATAATATGAATAATAAAAATAAAATAATTAACCTTGGCTACCAACCAGTTACAATAATCATTGAATTAATGTTATTGCTAATATTAAATATTTACATTTATATTTATCATTAACTATATAAATGAAAATAACAATGGGAACAATTATAACAAAATAGTTAGCTTAAGATACGTTTTATTTATATTATTAGATATAAAAAACTAGTATTCAATATTTATAGTTAATAGTTAGTAATTATTAAATATTGTATATTTCAGTTATTATTAATTTATTTGGTTATGAAATAATAATTTATTAGTGATTAATAATCACTTAATTATTTCAATGTTAGCCAATTACTAGTTAATTAAATTGGTTGATAGACTATTATAGTTTTTATATATAATTAAATATTATTACTGTTTATCTAGCTAATAAATTATGTAATATTTAATAATATAATTAATTTAGTAATCATGGTATATTGATGATTGTTAATATAAATAATTAGTTAGTTGGATAGTTTATAAAGTGAATTTGTTAGTTTCTAATTTAGTTGTTAATTAATTAATTAGAATTTTTTTAATTAAATATTTTATTCATTAAATAATTAGTAATTTTATTATTTAATTAGTTAGCTTATTAGTTAGCTAATTAGTTTGCTACTTAGTTATCATTTACTTATTTAATTATATAGTTTTCAAAATGAGAATGAAAACCAAAACATATGGGATAAAAATTTTAGTTACACTTTGTGTACAACTAAACATTTTTAGTTGCAAAGGACTTGTAATTAAAAAAAGTATCCCATATGTTTTGGCTTTCATTCTCATTTTGAAAAGTATATAAACAAGATGTTTTGTTTCACATTTTCATATTTAGATAGGCATATGGGATGAGTCAATAAAAATGATTTAACCCAAAATAAAATATAAATATTCATGTACTTACACCTAACTACCTATTTCCCTAACATACATACCTACCTACTTTAGTAGGTATTAGACCTAGGTAGGTAAATAGGTCATATCTAGATAGATGTTTAGCCTAAATGGGTAAGTAAGTATATAGGTAGGTAGGTACCTAGTTTAACCTACATGCTTAAATATTTATTAAAAATTAATTTGGAAAGAAATCAATTAATATGCCACATGGAAAATTTCTATTGCACCATGTGTCACAATCTAAACCATCTAGACATAAAAATTAAATAGTTTAGATTGTTTCAAAAAAAATTAATTAATTAATTATTAAAAGTTGGGACACGTGGCAACACATAACTTAATCCCTTTGTTCACCAAAAAGGTCGCATCTTAGTTGCAAGCAACAATACGTATATGACTGGTCAAAGGATGAAGGTGTATTTCGTTGACTTTTTCTTTCATAAAAAATTTGTTGTCATTTGCGACTAGTGTCAATGTAATTTATCCAATGTGACTATTGAAATTTTAGTTGGAAATGTCGCTTGCAACTAAAAATTAGTCGCATGGACTAGTTGCAAAATGGCCATTTTCTACTAATGTATGCACATAATTGACATACCTAACAGATACTTGTCTTGAAATAGGTTCATTATCTTAGCAACCAAATGGGGTAATTTGACAACAAATTTCAACACAATTGATCAACAATAAGGTGTTGATTGACAAACATTACATGGTAGCCATTTAAACAAAAAAAAGGTTTAACATCTTGAAACTAGATCAACACACTTGACATGTATTCGTTGTTTGTGTTTGTTTCAGTAAAAGCCTCCTCCATTGCTATAGTTTTAAAACTTTCCTTAACCTCAATGGCATTTGTGATTCTAACCAACCTTGCATTACGTTGTAATGGTTCACTGAGTTTAGGTAGGAATGAATGCAATCATTTACTTCCTTGTGCAGTAAAAGATTGATGTCTACATAGATAGAAACTAAGAACTGTATGAAAACAACTCATACATGGTTTTTTTTTTAATCTATATAATCACCCTACACCTTGGAAGAATGAAACATATGAGGAATATTACATGTTTTGAATCTCAACAAATATAAATGTTTATACCAAAATCTAGTTAAGTAATATAAACATAAGGTTCCTACAAAGAGAAAATGTAAGGACCATGATGTATACATTGAAGCTGCTCATGGGAACTTTTAATAAACTATAGTTCTGGCACCGCAAAACCTAAATGATCAAAATGATCTTTATTGTTAGTTAGAGAATGTCTCAAAAATCAAACCACTAATGGCATTTGTGGTTGAGTGTACATATAGATTACAAAGCATCTTCAAGAGGCTTCCACAAGTGTGCAATAGAAGCCACATTCATGTCCTTGGCAAGTTCGTATTTTCCTTTTTGATATTCTATTACAACACCCACATTGTTGTGATCTTCACCTTTAACACAGTCTACATCTTCCATATTGTCCATCCCCTATAATAATCTATCACATGCAGTCCCAATAATCTATTGACATAAACAAAGAGATAAGCCATGAATGGACGGGAAATGAGCAAGATGGAATAAAAGAAAACACATACAAATTTCATCCAAATTGTGAACTCTCATCTTGACCTAAAACTATAGAAGCCACTTTGCATTTGTTAGGGTTAAGACAAGACTTTGAAAGCTTTGCTCCAATGGCTAGAAACTTGCTTACAACAAGGAAACATGACCACTTTAGGTTGCCATAGCAATGATGAACTTACTATGTGGATATGTGCAAAATTGTTTGAGGCAAATGCATAAGGCTTGCAACTATAGTGGAGATGAAATACTTAACAATATCTATGGGTTCCAACATAGATCCCTTAAATGACTAGTTTATTCCCTAAAGCTTTTCTTGCCATGGAGCTACAACAAATTTTGAAACAAAGCAACTAACTTCATTTCAAGACTCAATTCAATATTTCAAATATCTAACATGTACATGTTTAATACTACCTTGTAACTTTTTTTCCTATGTAACGGTCTACATATACATGTAAGCTTCTTTACAATATCAATTTTTGATCTACAATCTCAATCTTAATACATGTTGCCACCTTAGTCCATAAAGGTGTTCAATATTTCACTTTCTTATTTGGAGAGGTAGTAGTTAACTAGAGTTACATATCTATTGAATTTGACTTCATATTCCAATTTTGCATTTTTGCAAGAGACTAAGATCATTGGGTTCCATGTGTTTCAAATCCAAGCATCCCTAAAACCCACGTTGTTTTAAATTGAATGGGTTGGCATTTGTTGGGGTCTTCCTTACTTGGGAACTATCAACCATAAACAATTATTTTGTTATTTGCAAATTTAATGTTGTGCAGGTGTTAATGCCAACACTAGCAACATTTGTTAATCAATGCTTCAAGTAGGTTTTTTCCATGCATCTTTAGAAACTTGCAATTGTCTTAATATCATTCACTTCCAATCAACGTGGAGCATTAAACACTTGTTTGTTTATTTGTGAAAGATGAGTTCAAGGAGCTTATTGGTGAGATTAGGGAGAAGAAGTCAATCACAACAATAAGCATAACATATGAGTCTAAGAAGATTTGCCACTTTCATGTAGCAATGATCAATGTTAGAAATTTTGTTTAGGTATGCTCCAAATCTAACTATAAGGACTAATGGACCAATTTACAAGACTTGCGCAGCTCCCACGGATACACATGCCATATCTAATTTCTTTGCTTGGACATGATCAATTGCATAACCAAAACTTTGCTTTGAAAGCTCTAACACTTCCCATTGCCCATATTTAACGAGAATGTTTAAACTTTGAAAAACTCTAAAACCAAATGTATAAATGTAGTCCATTGTGCATTTTACAATATAACCCAAAAAAATGCATCTACATGAGTGGAATGTCCTAGGATTTTCTGGATTTCCTAATAATTGTACAATCCTTTAGATTTCCTATTAAGGTCTTGTTCACTGCTTTTTTCGGAACATAATGATTTGTCTAATTCAACTAATGGGTTTTCTTGCACACTCCACCTTACATCACCGGAAGTTTCAAAATCCATTTCTAGCTTTGCTTGCTTTAGTGAATTCCTTCCTCCCAATGCATTCTTGTGGGACTTGACATCTGGATCAAGTGTTGAAGTAGTCACATCTGAATTAAAGCTTTGGAAGTCCGGTTACAACACATGTAATAACTTTTTAAGTTGTGAAGGGGAGTTATTCCTTTAGCATTAAGAGAAAAGGTTGTTCTTCAAGGTTCCTCTTAAATCAAATATGAGGTGTGTATAACAACTATTTTCCT
>Ga0209208_10004750_pt1 | contig 19120 bp, 14 predicted proteins | sample S1TSphfallax_3_FD_187694 | JGI IMG/M metagenome (GOLD analysis project Ga0209208, IMG submission 187694) | Host-associated microbial communities from peat moss isolated from Minnesota, USA - S1T2_Fd - Sphagnum fallax MG (SPAdes) (version 2) | ecosystem: Host-associated > Plants > Peat moss >... | reverse complement strand
AGGGATGCTTGCCACCCTGACTTCATCCGAAAATTGAAAAGAAAACACTGCTACCTGGCTAGAAACCTACCTATCCTGCCTACCCGAACCTACGAAGCTAGTCTCCCTACCCAAGTTGCCTACATGACCTAACATACCTACCTAAACCTACTTAGCTTAACCTGCCCACCTAGGAAAACCCAACCTAGCCAAATCTAATTTAACTTCATTAGGATGTTACATGGAGTTGATCCCCTCACAAGAACAAACCAAGTAGTTGACGGATGGACCACACCTTCCATGGTGACACCATAGAAGTCACCATAGAAAATATCAACACAAAATCATTTTACATGTAGTAGATAATAGGTAGGTACTAGCTATACTAGGAACTTCGAAGGTAATTAGATAGGTAGAATAGGTTCTACAATTCGGTAGGTCCTAGATCATAGGTATGCACATGAACCTCCTACCTACCTAAGACCTACTATCTATGACTTGGTGTTGGCAAGTTATGGTGTACACAATCTGTTTGAAATCAATGGGTGTTAAAACTATTCAATTTGCTAACTTTATGAATAAGTCTAGTGTTACACTTTCCATTTTTACAAACTAAGACCATCAGTATTAAGGTGGAAACTATTCAAAGTTCAAATGAGTAGGTCAGGTTAATGGTTCATTATGGTGCCAAACCTATATGGAACCTCTGCTCATGTTGAGACCTTCCAAGTTTTTCAGCCATCTCCTTCCACCACTTGCTTCGTGCTATTGGTGATGGGTTTAGGTCCAAGGTTTTGTGATTCTCCTCTTAGGGCTCCCCATTGTGGATTCTGCTCTTTGGGGTGTGGACTTTTGTTTGCACTTCAGTCCTTTCTTTTTTCTTCTCTTGTTCCCTTGCCTGGTGTTTTTCCTTTAATTATTTATTTATTTATAAATTGAAGACAGCTAGTAAGAAACTACTTATGGGCAGGAAACTCAGAAGCAAATGCAAGAGCTAGAGTTTGTTGGGTGCCAGCCATACTCCCCATTTCACAGGGATTGCTAAAAAGTCCTCGAATCTCACCTCCAGGCCAAATGATCGTAAAATCAAGTAAATTTTCCTGAAATGAAACAAATTAAATTTTTTTTATTGATTTCGAATCATTAAAAATGAGATAGAATGAATATTTAAAGAAACTTTTACCAAATTCTTGAAGAATAAAAAGAAAGAAACAATTTAATATTTTGAATTCTCTAAAAAAGAAATATGAATTAAAAATAAAAGTAAAGGCATCATACTGAAGCTAATTACAAAGGTGTCTAGAGCTGGGATGGGCCAGATGGAAAGCTCTTATTTGTGAAGGGGTTAAAAAGTCTAGGCCCCAAGTGGGTGGGCATTGGAAACCACCTTGTCACCTCAAAGGAAGGCAGCAGATGGGGAACAGAGAAGGAAACAATGGATGTTCTACAATTTTATGGGTTTGTAAATGGGTTTGTGCAGTTGTTAAAAAAATATTTTGATTTTGCAAAAGTGTCCTAAAATTTTGCTGAAAGAATGCATTTTACACTGAAAAACACATTAAGGTTTCTAAGCTTTTCTCAAAGAAATTTAGCAAAAATGTTGTTTTGGAATTGCCAAGGTACACTTGGATTGTTGATGATACTTTATTATTGATTTTTCAACACCAAGGTTTCTCTTTTCTAACAAAGACCATGAGAATTTTCCTCAAAACTTTATCAATTCTTCATTACTCTTTCTTTGGCAGCATCTACTGACAAACTGTTTGTAGTTTTGGTGTGATTTCATATAATCTCAGCATTTCATCTAGTTTTTTATTACCATAATGCAAAGGCAGCTTCAACACATGTCTGTCACATAATTAATTCAACTCAAATATTCCATGTCCAAAATTGAATATTCCTGAGTATTCCAATAGTTCTCTATTTTCCTTCTCAAATTTTGGTTTTTTGAAATTTCAACATTTCTACAAATAGTTTAAATAGTGTTGAAGCTTCCAAGGTACTATGACACATTCATAGATGAAAGAGCATCTCCACCAGTGCTCAGTATGTGACTCCAGACAGTAAAATTTATTGCGACAGAGTCAAAATGTGCCAGTTTAGTTCAGGTAATTGTTTTTTCCGCATTAAAATTCGTGCAGCTTTTGTGCACGTCCAAAAAAGACTATAATAAATTGGACTGATTGTGGCTCAGTATTTCTGATTGGTCGATCATAACGATTGGTCCAGGTTGTCCACAGTTTTATCGGTGGGGTTGCCAAAAACAAAAATCTAAACTTAGACATTTAATTTTATTATCCAGAGTGAGATACTGAGAATCGGTGGAGATGCTCTAATACATGATATTTTAAATTAAACTTGGGTTGTGCTTGGGAATGCGATTAAATCTCTAAAGCTGGATTTACACCAAGGGTTAGTAAGGATATTTTATTCCATTTAATCCTCTTCCTGATTTGGGGATTGAAATGACTGAAATATAAGAAGCAAACTAGCCCCTGTGTTGATCACACAAAGAGGATAGATAAAAGATATAATGGAGTTAATTCAACACTATGTTCAACCGTTCACATTGAGTGATTTTCCAAACTATACAAAAATGTTTGGGCAGCTCGGGGAAACTTACGAATTTTCCATTCTGCCCAAAACCTTGGGCACTCAGGAGAATTCCTGACAGACGTTTTCCAGGATATTTGAGAAAACAAATTAGCCAATTTTTGAGAATTTTGTTCCACTTGAAAATTATCGGACAGATTATACATGTTGAAAAAAATTCACTTCTGCTAAAAAAACTGGGAACTTGTAAAATCCCAATGCTTTAAAAGATTTGGGAGAAATGTTTTCCAGGATGCTTGAAAAAATTCATGCAGTTTTGGAAGTTAAGGCTCCCCACAAAGATTATAAAGGTTGAAAATAAAATCATTTCTGGCCAAAAAGTTTGGGCACTCTGGGAAAATCCTGATTCTCAATCATTTTGGGCATCTTTGAATTTTTTTATGCTGCCCGGTTATTTCAAGCACCTTCAAAAGGTTGAAAAAAAGAATTTATTATGCCCAAACAGTTTGGGCACCCTGAAAAATCCAGACGCTTGAAAATTTTTGCACCAGTGAATTTTTTGTTGCTGCCGGCCATTCTGGGTGGTTCTTACATGAAAGAGAGTATGTTGGCAAGAACAATTGTAGAACCTCTCTTGAACATGAGAACCTAAACCCCAAAACCCTAAACCCTTTGAAATCAATGGGTCAAATTAACCTTCTTATTCCACCCTAACTTTATCCCAAATCTAGAAAAACTGAAGGATTTTTTTTTCCTGGGGTTAAGATATCCAACACATTTATCCCCCTCTTAAACCCAATGCCATGTCATTTGCCAAGTCAGCCTTTTACAGCTCTCGTGTGAATGCGATATCATTAGGGTTAGTTTATTCTTTTGGTTTATCCCTTTTACAGCTTAAAGCAAGACCCATCAAATCAATGTGGTTGGTTAAAACTGTTAGTGTTTCAACTAGATGTACAAATCAATTTGAAATTATGTTGATATTTTAGAATCAAACTAGTATTATTGATCTCTCATGATTTTGTTTCAACCTGACAGAATAAACAGTGGAGTTGTTACACAATATGCTCCTTGTTTGAAATGTCTGAAGCCATGAAACATTCATAAATCTCTCCTTAGAAAGCCAGAGCAAGGTTTAAACTTCTTTTTAAGTCAAGGAAAAACTTCTAAAAGAAGACTTACAAACCTGTAAATAAAGGATAATACAACAAAGACAAAATAAGAACAAAAAGACAAAAAAATACTCACTTGCAGTATGAATCATAGTGACAATCTCTCATATGTACTGGGACCGTCCACAAGTGACATGTATGATAGTCACTTCTCTATCACAACTTCCCCACTGACTTCATCAACTCCCTTCGGTGGGTATAGGCGAGTGTAAACTCTAATCTGCATACTGTGTTTCTGTTGCAAGTCTGGAATCAACAGGAAGACTCCGCCATAACAATAGCTATAGCATCAAACGATGCAAGGAGAAATGCAGAAAGAAAAGACTTGAGGCGGAAAAACAAAACTGACACACAACAAGAGGAAGACAAAACATAGAGAAACTGACTGCAGAGAAAAATAAACCACGAAACATCAACACCAAATGAACCAAAAGCTTTTGAGTGTAATTGGATATTGTAGCTGTGGGTATGCCTTCAGCAATGTGGCAATTTTACTGCTTTAAGATTGCTTTGTACATGCCATGCTTGTCAACTTTTTTTGCAAGCAGGCAGGTGGTCAGAGGATACCCAGGCCTCAGCTGTGTCATTCTATGGTACATAATCACTCATAAGAGTCTAAGGGGGTTGGGTGGTACATAGGGCAGCACACTAAAGGAATTTCAAAAAATTGACAACAATGAGTAACAACAGCAGCCATTCTAGATGACTGCTACTTTGCAACTTCTCAATCACTTATACACACCATAGCATTGCTGCTTGCTTGTCCACCCAAAAAACATAAATAAAACTCAAATGCCTTATCTCAAGCTTCAAGTCGACATTTTCCAAATACCATGACTAGACAGAGTTTGACTTGTAGCAAAGTGACCTTCTGTGTAGTTCTTTTGTGCCTTTCTGATACAGCTATGTGCACCTTACCATACTTCTGTACCCCATTCAATATACCTATCACCCATGTGCGCAGCAAACATTTTGCCCATGTTTGCAACAAGCGTACCTGATAGCTTCTGCCTACAGTTTGGACATAAGTGTTGATATCAATGTCTCAGGCTGCCCAGCCCCCTTTACAGCCACCTCTTTGTGATCCAGATCCTCTGCCACTACATATCTCACTCAGAGGTACTTTGATTCCAATGATGAGCGGTTGATAATAATACCCACAGAAAAAATGTTGAGTGGCAACAAAGATTCAGCAAATATGGCAGAGAGATCAGTCCAAGATTTGAGCTTCATTTGCCGCATATCTACCAGCACATGGATGCCCTCCACTGGCCGTGCATACCCATTCTCGAGGGGACAAGCACCTGGTGTTCTGCAGAACACTAGAGGCCTTGCCAACCTTCGACTTCGAGCATCTTCTTCTCCACATTAACCTACACACCTGCAGATAACCCCATGCCCACCATGAAGTGATTTTTCTTGGCCAATTCTGATTTTTTGAAACTATGGGAAAAGAACTGCATCTTGTAGGATTGTTCATAGATTTTTAGATTTCAGATGTATTTCTTGTTTGAGAATTTATAATTAAACTAATTGGGAACTACGAAACTGATGGGCGTAGAGAAACATCCCATTAACACACCCCATCTTGACAAAAGAAAAAAAGAGTACATACGACAACAAGTATACCCTATAATTATATATTTACAATTAATTTAATTTTGTAAAAACTTGTTAGACTATTATTTCCTTGTTATTTTGTAATCCCAATTTCATTGATATCATCTCTTGTACACACTTGATATAAAATGGCATGTGGACAATGGCTGTAATAATCTCAATGAATATAGGTTTGTAAATAAACCATGAATTCTTATTCCCTATTCACATTGGAAAACAAAAAATAATGTGAAATTGCTCGTAGTGGATATATATTGCACAACAAACCATGTTAGTACGAAAAATGGGCCTCCTTTCAAAGTAAAGAAGAAATTGCCTTTAGAAGATTTACCCAAAGTTTTGTCACATTAGTTCATTGCTGATTTATTTTCAGGTACGGTCTAGAATTGTTGGTTTTTTTCCTATGCGAGCATTGTTTCCATTTCTATTCTTTTGTCCATTTAAATGTATGAGGCAAATTCGTAACATTTAGAAGCACTTTAAGAAGAATTTGTGATTTAGCATTTCCCATGCAATTGCAATGGGGATGCCTTGAGATTCTCAGATTTTCAAACTGGGGATTACTCACAAGTTTCTTGTGTTGGCTGACCCAGCACCCACACTGGTAGCATGATAAGAACCCAAAAATTCATTTAAATTGCTTCCAAGTATTACAGATACCCATGCTTAGATTAAATTAGGGTCTTTAATATTAAATCTAATATTTGTTGGGCTTAATATGGTCACTAACGTGCCTCAAATAAAAAGGTGAAGGTATCAGCGCAAGGTGCTGGTGCACCCTGGTCGTGAGGTGCGTAAGATGAGGTCGGAGTGCCCTGAGTCGCACTCACTGCGACTCACTGACAGTGACTTGACCCACACAGGAAAATGGTCTCCCCTTGTGAAAAGACTTTTGAGAACTTGAAAAACTTTCATCGTTTACTTATCTTCCCGTACCACCTGACAAGGGTCTGCTGTCCTGAGATCTTGCAGGGTTCTTATGGGAACCATGACATTATGCCATATAAGAGCATCTCCACCGCACATGTGCAAAGACCCCTGTTCATTAAATCTTGCAGCAGGATAGCGTAAATATTGCTGCGCTCCTGTCTTGATGTCGATTTCGCAGAAGTCATTTTAACCCGTTCAAAACGTTTTTTCTACCATGGATTTGCACATTCATTATTACTTGTCCAGATGTCAAGACAGAAATGGTCTTTGAGTGTGCAAAGGGACTCTTATGACGTTTTATGGGTGGGGACACTGATGATTACATACTATTCTATTTTAATATAAACGAGATGTTTACAGTCTTGCTGGGGAGATGCTCTAACCCGATTCAAAATGACACAGCATTTCAGCAGAAAAATCTTTATGCACCTGAAGTCGTCGTCACAGGGCCCAAGGACTTCCTGGAGGGATGGCCACCAATTCCTTGGGAAGAGGACTCTCCGCCATACAAAAATACTTTTTGAGTCCTCTATTATGTCTGTTCTCTCTGACATACAGAGGGCTAGGCCTAGGTTGAGTGTTGGTACCATCTCAAACACAAAAACTTCTCACCAACTGGACAATTATTCTGATATTTAAGTTTTGAGAGATACCAGAAATCAATTGTGGATTTGACAAATATGCACATGCTAGGATAAAGTTGCACAAATCGTACGTACCTGTCTTGACATTCTTTGCAGCCATGACGTAATTTTACAAAAATCCTACGCACTTCTATTGACATTTTCAAACATGGTTTCCCCAGTCCAAGCTCTGATACAGTACTCATGCATGCATAATATACGAGCTAACTCCAAACCCTCTATTTAGGGGGTCCATTCCACCTTGGAATGTGGTGAGCTAATGTTCAATTAGGTGATAACGGTTTCAAAATGTTGGGGGCTTGTTACAAATTGTAACTAATGTTCCTTGGTGGTGCTCACCGTCGATTCACATCATGCAAGGTTGCTCTCCACCGTTGATGGCAGCTCCACAAGTGGAAGCACCAGCTTGTCCCACCCAAAGAAAAAATCTATAACCTCTATATATGGGTCCTTTACATGACACCAAAACACGTCACCAACTTTGGAACAGCCCAGGTAAATTTATGAATGCACCAACGCCAGTAGGGTGAACCCAGCTCTCATTACGTGGTAATGGGCATTACCAGGGCATGTTCCACGTCTAGAGCAAATCAGTATCCACCAGCCCACCATCCACTGGATCCCTGCTATGACTAAGTTGTGGGTGGACCTCAAGTGACTTACTATCTAATTTCACCTTGGTAAGCCATTCTGTGAGAAGTACGTGCTGTCCATTTGTTGGCAGATAGCACTGTGGCCTTGCCATTTCCATCAAAAGGTATCTGAACGCAAAGGAAGAATTATGTAAAACTCAAATATTTCACCATGCAAAAATATAATCTTCAAAAAATCTTTTAAAAGAAATCAAAATCCTTCAAGATAATATAACTCTATAACTAATCTCAAGTTTCAACACAACCCAAAATATCATCTTTCAAAACTTCTCATGTGAAAATAAACCTATCACCTAGTAGCCAAAATCCCTTAAACTATTATACTCTATAATGCTAGGCAATGCCAACAATAAAACAAGAACAAGTGTGTAAGTAGATGATTTACACACAGGTAAGGACTGTTTCTTTAAAAAGTAATTGAACTAACCAGTGCCATCGCGAGCAAGGGAACTGGAACACAACAGAAAACTGTTTCCAGAGTACTTACCATTCATTCTGCATAGTGCTGGTTCACTGGGACTCCAAGAAATTTTCCCCCACGCTCCCCCTTTGACTTGGCTACCCAACTTACATAAACCCCAAGTCCGTGCCAAAAGCTTGAAGAAAAAGAAGTTTTCTAGGCTTTACTGTTCAATTGGTGGCGAACTGGTCAATTTCACCGCTTTTGTCTACTGCCGTTGAAGTTCTGGCCCCAGCAGATTCAGCGTTTGGCTTGACTTTAACGGTACAAGAAATTTCCATGAAGACGAAATTTGAGCTAGGTGCTAGCAAAATGCAAGCACTTGGCAATATCTCTCTACTTTTGCTTATGTCCCTACCTAAGACCTTAAGTGTTGTAATTTATCAGAGTTCTTTTGCATTCGGCATACTAGACTTGGCAAGTTCTGTAATTTTCAATTGATGTTGACGACACTAAGCCACACTTGTCTCTGTCTGTGCTTGCAGTGGTCAATAGTGGGTAGTCTTTCAAAGTTTTGCTCCTAGTCATGGCCAGCTCCCAGCTTGCAGCCGCAACTCCTGTTGCTAATTCTCATTTCATTGTTCTATTGTGTGTCTTGATGATTATAATCCAATTGTTCATGGGTGTTCTATCTCAAACGCTTAACTGCACGGGCCTAACTCAATTGGGGGGCATTTAATTGGCATTTAATTTATGTTGTGGAATTACAGAGATTTGAGTGGGAATGCGTTAAGTGGGCAAATAGCAAAGATTTTAAATTCAATCTTTGGAGGATAAAATAAAAAAACTTTATCATTGCAAATATTGGACTTGTTCTCAAATCAATTGAGTGGCATCATGCCTAGAATGCCACTTCTGGCTTCCGACTTGACCCAATTTTAAGTGATTGAGCAAACCTTAGAACTTGAGAAGCTAGTTGAAGCTCTTTTTTAGTTTATAATAAACTCAAGTATTTACATGCAGGTGAAGAAAAACACATAAAAAAATCTTTGATACATAAGGTCTTTAATGTTTTGTCCATACCTTGAACTTTAAACTCACTTTGCAAATGTCTTTAAGCTTGTTTACACATGTGGAAATTTTGTTTGTCCACCTTAGCTTGGGTGCAATTATATGTACGTAATATAAAACTTTAGAAGGAGGTTTGCGTCACTTTGCATAATGGACTTTGAGGTGTTTGTCAACTTGGGGTGGAATCTTGAATATTGTCATGTTTTTATCAATGTTCATGTTGATTTTGTATTCTAGCTAGATTGTATAGATGATTAAGTCTAAGATAGACAACTAATGAAAATTTGAAAAAAATGTTATTGTTGATTATAAAAAATAAGAAACTTTAGGAGAGGTGGTTATTTGGATATATGGATGTTTAAATAACTCCTCAACATGGATTGGGAAAACCTTTGTGAAAGTCCTAAAATAGCCAATCCCATAAATTTTGATTGTAGAAACATTTACCATAATCAACTCGATGGAACTCTTGATGCCTTCTTGGATCATTGACCAACATTACTAGAATCACCAACTTGGACATTTCATACAACAATTTTTCATGGAATGTTTCGAGCTCATTCCATAACCTTACTGTTGGTTTGTTAGTGTTGTGAGTATACGAAAACCTTCCATTGAAGTGGTTGTATTATGTTTTCTTTTCACCTTTAATGTAACATTGGAAAATTTGACCGTATTATATATGCAATGATGGGACTGTTAGCAATTACTCTTCTAATAGTGGTTATTCAAAAAAGTTGTTATATCCAATATTAATATGTTCATTTGAATAGATTACTCCAAACTCATAAAATTAATCTAGGGCATGATTAAAGTTGTTACACATTTGAAACAAGTTGAAATTTTCAATCTTGAACCCCCATTTTTTTAATATCTCAAGTGGAAATATTTAATATAGTCTTTGGAAACTTATCAAAATATATGGTCCATGATGGATAATGTTAATATCATAATGACAAATCAAGAATTCATTGTGGAAATTTAATATATTTTTCAAGAAAGACTATAACAAAATAATTTGTTAATAACTTATAGATCATGGAAAGGTTTGAAATTCTCATTAAAATGGATTGTGTAATTTGTCTCGATTGAACGTAAATGTACAATTGATTGGATGGATTAAACTACAAAAAGATATTGAAATAAACTTTTAGTTGCATTATTTTCTTACATTTTGGAGTTTTTTTGTTTTGTAGGTTGATGAACAATAATAACTTCAATGGTGATTTTCTTGATGTGCCATCAACACTTCAAATTTTGGACATATCTAAGAATAAATTTGATAGAAACTTTCCCACACTTAATATTTGAAATTATTCATTATCTCTCAAATATTTGTAAGTGCTTCGAATTTTCATCATTGCAAGACCTAAAATGCTTGTTTATTGCAATGAACTTATTTTATCTTAAGGACTCATTTGTTGATTCCTCCAATAAAAAAATTGGAAATTGAAGAGGACCAATAATTTACCACTATATATGTTGCACTAATAACCTATTTGTAGAATGTGTACATCCATCCTACCCACCATGAAATTAAGAGCTATAGGGTTCAAGTACAATTAATTTAACTAGGTTTCCGCATAGACAAAATCTAAAACATTACATCAAGCATTTATTAAATATTGCAATTTGGAAAACAATTTACATTTTAATTGTCAATCTAAATCCAAGAAAAAATAACTTTTGTCTCTTTTCTAGAGGAAAACTAATGGTCGTTTAAACATGCCCAACATGAAAATAGTTATATAATCATTCGATTGTTAAATTGGTTGACGAAATCATGGTGCATGCATGGCACTCTTTCCATTTGAATTTTTTCTTTCTTTATTCAAGGTCTTGCAAAACTCACACATTGCACACTTTAGCTTGAATATAACCTAGTGGGATGGCATACTTGTTATTTCCCACAATAATAAGTTTGCAAAAGTGTATAAAAGTTTATCTCTTCAATAGACACAATGTGCCTTTACTCAAGCCAAAATCTTGTTATGTCCAAATGTTTATTAAAACTACTTGGTTATTAGGGTCATTATAGCCCCCCAGGGTTCAAAAGGGAATTTAATCATCTTAGTTCCAATTTGCACTTCATCAAATTTCTTTAAAGTACCATATCTTGGTGCAAGCACATATGACTAATACAAAATATGAATATTATCATTATTGCTTAAGAACTTTATTACTCACAATGAATGATTACTATAAAAAAATATATTAACTAGTAGGGTCAAATTAGCTTTGGTGGGATTGCGGGTGTTTACCATTTATTGAAGAATTTCAATCACATCATGATGTGCTTGGAATTGATGATTTTGATTATTTCGGAAAAATCTCTTATAAAATTAGAATTTAGAATGGTCCTTCAATTTTGCATAGACCATATGGGTTTTGAGTTCACATTGTTTTCAAGTTTGAGTCAAGTGTTTGGACTTCTATATTTGAATTTGATTCCGTTTACTATCTTTTATTTATAGGAACATGGCAAGAAACATGTTTGTTGGCCCATTGCCTAACGAGCTTCTCCATTGTTCACCCATGTTGCAAGTTATGTGAGTATAGGAACATGGCAAGAAACATGTTTGCTGGCCCATTGCCTAATGAGCTTCTCCATTGTTCACCCATGTTGGAAGTTATGTGAATGGGCCTTCCAATCCTATCAAGTGTTTTATTCTATTTATTACAAATTTAACTAGAAAATTCATTGTTCATATTAATGTGCAAATGGGATAAGACAAGTTGCACTTGTTTGCTTTCGGGATTGCTTTGAGGGGAATTTTTAAAAAATATTCTTCCAAACTTCTTCAAAAATATTTATAATTTTTAAAATATTATTATGTCAAGGTTTATGTAAAAGATTTAGAAATATATGTAGTTTTCAAAACTTTTAAATATTATTTCAGATCCTTTTAGTGCTAAAAATAAAATAAAATAAACTAAAATTGTGGTAAAATTTCCAAGAACAGACCTTATTTATTTGTTAGAATAAAATTATTTTATCTTATATCTTTGGGTCCAACACATTTGTCGCTATTAACATTTGGACTTTTTAATCATTCACTTATCATAATTATTGTTTACAAATATGTTGGAGTTTTATGGCAGCTATATTATTTCCATTTCAAAATTTCAATAATTTACATGTTTTATTACATGGAATTTGAAATAATGTTTATTCAAATTCATTGACGCAGAATTTTTAATGAAAAAAACTTTAATGGAATCTTCAATGTGACAAACATAAACACAGAACATTTGGTGGGTGAAATATTTGTTTTCAATAATAGTCTAATCGAACTCATCCCACCTTGGGAAAGTGGCACAAATTCACTGATTTTGTAAGTGTCCAAACTTGCCCATATCTAAGGTCAAATGCACATTTGTGAATTTTTTATAATGGAATTAATGAAATAGATTGCATTGCATTGAATTTTTCATCAATTTTCATCATGTGAAGAGTGATTTTCCTAACAAATGTGATATTTGTGTTATAGTTCGAAAATTATTGAAATAGGAATGGTAATTATTTTGCTTGTAGACTTGGAGGGAATCCATGTTGTAACATGTCTCAATTAATTACTTTTTATGATTATCATTCTGACCAATTTATAATTCTTTATATGAATGGTTCTTTAAAATCTTTACATCAAACATACAATTGTTGATACGACTTATCTATAATTATTGTTCAAGGTTGGAAATACTAAGATCCATATTGAAATAATTATATTTCAAGTATACACCTATGTTACATCACAAACATATGTTGGTAATCATCAAAAAATTCAATGGGAATGTTCAAATACAAATGATGATAAAATATCATTGGTTTTGAAACAGTTTTTTCTGCCCTCGCCCCTTCAACTACTGATAATAGGGTGTTAATATGGACACTATCAACAACATTTCCATTTTTCATGATTGTGGGAGGTATAATATTTACCATCACATTTTGGAAATATCATGCAAATATGATCATTTTACATGAAATCCAACAAGGTATGTTTAACGTCAAATTCTTTTTGAAAGTTTTGATTCATGCATTTTGTACATTGAACATTTTGAACATATTTTTTTGAATTTCACTTTGGCTAAAACATGTTTGACACAAGCATTCTTCTTAATGATTTTCAGACATTGAATTTACAAAAGGATTTGTATCATTTGCAATAATTTTGTTGACAATTTTTTATGTGTATTAAGTTTACAAGTCAATTTTCACAGAGTTACAAACAAAGAAGTGCAACCTACACTATATTCATATAATATTTTGAAGACAACAACTAGAGATTTTCATCAAAGCAACAAGCTTGGAGAAGGTGGCTTTGGCATCGTCTACAAGGTGAATCCATTTAACAATCTTATAAAGCAATGTAATTAAATCACATAATTTATGTTACGTGCACACTCAACTATCCAACGATTATCTCACAAACCATACAATAATGTGAATTGAAAATTCTCTTTCATTGATCATTATTTAAATTATCAATGATTCAATAATTTAAAATCAATGTTTCAATGAACCAACATCAATGGATGTCCATGCATTTTTAAATACATTTTAAATTAAAGGAAATATTTGTGCACACATGTACGTAATAATTTTACAACATTACTTTCTAATTGTGTATTAATTTTGTAAGGAGTTTTGTCAAATGGAGGAGAGTTGGCAATTAAGTGGCTCAAAAAATCTAAACAAGGGGTAACTAAATTTTTGAATGAAATTGTTTTCCTCACAAGTGTCAAACACAAGAATTTAGTGACCTCAAAAGGGTGTTGTTTATACAGTGTACAATGCCTTCTTGTTTACGAATTTGTGGAAAACAAAAATCTTGCTAAAGTTTTATGGGGTATGGTCACTTTTCAATCCCATTATGAAGCTTTTACATGTACAATGATGAAAACCGTTCAAATTAATATTATCTAGTTATTTATGTCACATCAACTTGTTCACCTTCATGTTTTGATCAAAAAGTTTAATTAAAAGTTATGTTAATATAAAAATTACGTTGTTAATCATCATGTAGGAAACAACTATTTACAATTGGATTGGCCAAGACGTTTTAACATATGTGTGGGAATAGCTCATGGCCATAGTTATTTTCATGAAGACTCACATCAATGAATTATACATCAAGACATCAAAGCACCCAACATTCTTTTGGACAAACAATTTAATGCCAAGATTGTAGATATTGGATTAGCAAGATTATTCCCAGATGATGAAAGTCACATGACCACATTTCATATCGCTAGAACAAGGTAAGTTTTTCCCAACGAAATTCCAATATCAAACTTTGTGCAAAGCAATAAAAGTTTTGAAATTATGAAATTATTACATAAATGGTTTTGTCCCAATTTGAATATCAACAACTTTGGAAATTAGCCATTTACTTGGATTTATCATGTCCATATAAGGGATATTTGGCTCCAGAATATGCAACCCTTGTTCAACTCAGTGACAAGGTTGATGTTTATAGCTTTGGTATCCTTTTATTGGAGATTATAAGTGCTAAAGAAAACATGGATTTCACATTGTCAATAGACAAAATTTACCTTATTGAATGGGTAAGTGCCAAATCAATTTTTTTTGCCTTTGGGCACATTTATCATGACATTGTGGTATCATGGGTCACATAACTAATCAGGGCCTTTGTGTTACAACTTGACACTACTTAGACCCTATGGTATAAACATTTTTGCATTCTAACTTGTATATGGCTAACACATTATTAAAATGTTTTTGCACCACACAAGCACAATATTTATTTGTAAAATATTGAACATGTATCTTTTACATGTTATGATTTGGTTGAAATTGGTTAAAGTTGGATTAATCAAAAGATATAATTTGGTTGAAATTGGTTAAAGTTGCATCAATCAAAAGATATAATTTGGTTGAATTCATCCTTACCAAAAATGAACATGTGTTTTCACTTTCCATTGTTGTGAAACTAATGTTAAAACATTTTGTAGGCATGGTTTTTGCATGAAAACAAGATGTTGCAAAATCTAATTGACCAAAATCTAAATATCAACAACAATTTGGAAAGTCAAATACAACACATGATCAATGTGGCACTCTTATGTGTGCACACAATACCAACAAGATATCCACCAATGATGCATGTCTTGGCCATGTTACTGGGAGAAAAAGAAGTGGAGGTTGCATTTCGAGAATCTTTAGGCTTGAAGAAAAATTATTCATTTATGTCTGAACAAAGCAATCAATCTTCTAGTGCAAATTTCGCAAGTTTCAACACAAATTGTTCTTTGAAACATCCCAACAACAACAATGGCTTGGTTGAACTTGAAACATGTTGGATCTTTGATCATACATGATATGATGACACATTTATGCTTACAGGCCATTGAACAACTTGTGGCCATGATATGCACACTACATAACACGTTTGTTTTATCTTTTGGCATCAATTTGCCATGGATTATTTGAAAAACAAGGTTTTTCAAGTCTTTTTGTAGGTTTGGCCACCTTGGCACTTTTTTCAACACAAGCCAGCAATTGATGAAGGTAAAGCTACAATGCATGAAGTGCTACAACTTGAATAGATTCAATATTTTGAATAGAATGTTTTCATCAAATTAATTCCTAGATTCGTTCAATTCAACCATATAGCCGTAAGCATTTGTGGCATTATGTTTAGGATCCTCCACTTTGTTTAAAGGAGGTTTGTCAACACAACAAATACATTTGTGTTTATTGTAAATATCGTCACACACCTTATCCCCAAAAACTGGAGTTTCTTTAACCATTCCTTGTGACTAGGTCTTGGCTAAATGTAGGAATTTGTAACAAAGTTAAGATTTTTTTTTAGGAACAAAATATTTTCTCCACTTTAATATGGCACCTACTAATGAATATTTAAAACAACTAAAAATTCCAATTATTGCATTGATTTAATTCAAGGGCAACAAGATGTCATGAACTTGTGTTCAAATGCCATGATGTTGTTCTTGAATTGAATGATAATAATTTGGAGGGCAAGAACAAGATTTTCATTTAAAAAAGCTTGGTTTATAAAGGTTGGATCAAATGATGGTGGTATAGGTGAATTGTCATTTCATTTTAAAATAAAAATGACAGTTGGATTTATTATATCTCAAGGAGACATTTAGTGAAAAGGTTGGGATTTACATGCATGAAATGACCATTTTCAGGGGGGTATTAGACAATTATCAAACCTATTTTTTATCACATTAATATTATCTAATTTTTTAATATATACATATTAAAGCCACCCTATATTCATTATTACATACCCTATATTAGAGTGAAATTGATTATTTGAATAAAATGCACCTTAGTTTTTAGCTAATTAACTTGTAATTTTTACCCAACAACCAATATATTGCACCTTGTAATTTTATTCATGTATTTTCTACTTTTTTTTACTAGTGTTTCCCCCTCCCCTTAGATTATGTCATTGTGAAGATGATCTAACATCACTCCAAAACATGCCCAAATCCATCTTGGTACTATTTTCATTATGGATGCCATTATAATCAGTATATTTATTATAATCATAATAATCATGATTGAGCCAAAAGTTTGTCCCCAAATCCTGCACTGAAACGTATAGTTTCTTCCAAAACTATCCAATTCACAAAAATTCTCAACTTTGTCAATGTGGAGTCCAACCTACTCTAGCCCCCTTCCAAATTGCACATGTGCACTGCCCTGTCCATTGTCAATGGTATATTCACAAACATACTTGGCTTGATCCTCAATGATAACCAAATAGTTGTGACAAGTAATTAAAAAGGGATAGTGAGGTTACGTTTCCCCACCCCAACTATTAGCAAGATGAAAGATATGGCAAATGGTGTCATCTTATGGCATAAGAAAGATATACTTGTTCCTAAATAGTTCATGTTTGTAGTTTACTTAGGCAACAAATCAAAACTTGTTTGTAGGGATTGCATGGTCATTGTATATAATTAGAAGTGACAATTTATTGGTTGATATTAGATCATGCTGTGTTTTTGTCACATGGAACATCTTTTGAAGCTTTTTTCTAGATGCCAATGTAATTATATTTGGACAATGCAATAGGTTTGTGATTATATAACCTGAATTTTATTTAAGCATGTAACCATTGCCACTATTTGATTATGCTTAATTAACCTTGTCATCATTTGTAGAATGAAACTATCAACAAAATAATTATGTTTCTAGGGGATCAATTTTAACACATTTGTAAACCATTGTTGGTTTAAAAACCCAATTAGCCTAAAACATGGGGTGGTCATGAAATATGACAAGGCATTTTCATTTAAAATTATGATGGGTCAAAAACCTAATCTCTTTTCAAGTATAATTTTTTTTTTAAAACCAAGGGCAGTGAGAAAATGAACACCCAAAAATTATCAATTAATATATGGTCTGTGTGATTAATTTTCATCTAAAAGGTTATGGTTTCCTTTGACTAAGTTTAATATTTAATTAGCAAACAATTTTTATGATAGACCTTGGTCAAATAGGTAATGGACTATATGACCACTCTTGGTCAAAACACCATGCTCTATAAGACAATCTTTAATCAAATAAATCACGTAACCAATGTTTTAGAGTCAAGTACTATTCACCATATAAAGTTACCACAATATCAGAAATTGTGACACATGCCCACATCATAAGAAGCCAGTTAATGGCACATGTCACTATGTGTGCATCCCATCACCCAACCACATGGCAGATGAAATACACTAGATTGTGCCATGTTGTGGTTTAAAACATGGTGAACTTGAAGTTGTCATTTATACCTACCTACCCTAACCTACCAAGTTAACCTACCTACCAGTGTTTTTTTTTTCCAGATTTTTATTTTAAAAAAGTCCCTGGCTATCAATACAAAGGTGGTTTTTCATTTAAAATCGCCAAAAAATGACAACAATTTGAGGGTGGGGGGGAGGCTATCGTCACATTTATGTATACTGGCTACAGTTTTCATAATTTCGCCAACTTGATGAAATGTGTCTAAATCTACCTAGGGATGCTTACCACCCTGATTTCATCCGGAAATTGAAAAGAAAACACTGCTACCTACCTAGAAACCTACCTATCCTGCCTACTTGAACCCACCAAGCTAGTCTTCCTACCCAAGTTGCCTACATGGCCTAACATACCTACCTAAACCTACTTAGCTTAGCCTAGACTACCTATGCAAACCTAACCTAGCCAAATCTAGTCTAACTTCATTAGGATGTTACATGGAGTTGAACCCCTCACCTCCACAAGAACAAACTAAGTCCTTAACCAGTGCCCGACACCTTTGGAGGTGACATAAGTTGTCACCATAGAAAAGATGAATAGAAAATCATTTCACCACCCACATGTAGTAGATAGTAGCTAGGTACTAGCTATAGTAGGAACTTTGAAGGTAATAGGTAGGTAGAATAGGTTCAACAATTAGGTAGGTTGTATATCATAGGTATGCACATGAACTTCCTACCTACCTAAGACTACTATCTATGACTTGGTCTTTGCATGTTATGGTGTACAGAATCTGTTTGAAATCAATGGGTGTTAAAAAAATAGAATTCGCTAACTTTATGAATAAGTCTAGTATACACTATCCCTTTTTACAAACTAAGACCTTGAGTATTAAGGTAGAAACTATTGAAAGTTGAAATGAGTAGGTCAAGTTAATGGTTCATTATGGTGCCAAACCTATCTGGAACCTCTGCTCACGTTGAGACCATCAAGGTTTTTTAGGCCACCTCCTTGCACGATTTCCTTGGTGCTATTGATGATGGGTTTAGGTCCTAGGTTTCACGATTTTTCCTGGTACGGCTCCCCATTGTGCATTCTGCTCTTTGGGGTGTGATCTTTTGTTTGGACTTCAGTCCTTTCTTTTTTCCTCTCTTGTTCGTTTGCCGGGTGTTTTTCCTTTATCTATTTATTTATTTATAAATTGAAGACAGCTAGTAAGAAACTACTTAGGAGCAGGAAACTCAGAAGCAAATGCAAGAGCTAGAGTTTGTTAGGTGCCAGTCCTACTCCCCATGTGACCTGCAGGCCAAAGCCATCATAGTGAAGCTAATTCCAAAGGGGTCTAGAGCTGGGAAGGGCCAATG
>Ga0209208_10004749_pt1 | contig 19121 bp, 13 predicted proteins | sample S1TSphfallax_3_FD_187694 | JGI IMG/M metagenome (GOLD analysis project Ga0209208, IMG submission 187694) | Host-associated microbial communities from peat moss isolated from Minnesota, USA - S1T2_Fd - Sphagnum fallax MG (SPAdes) (version 2) | ecosystem: Host-associated > Plants > Peat moss >... | reverse complement strand
ACCTCAAATGTGAACTTCCCTACCCTTCTTGCATATACTTCCCTTACATTTCCTTAACTTGTGCCTATTTGGGTCCACACAATGGACCATCACCAATTAATAAAATAGGCTAAAAGCTTGTTAAGTCACCCCCATTAATGCAGCACGCCTAATGGGGAAAGTAAATAACACAAAGCACATGATTTACCTTGTAAATAAACATATGGGAACGTGGGAATAATGCCCTTGGGGAAGAAGTTCTTAGTCACATGCTTGGTATCTAGAGCTTGGTGACTAAATTATTTATTTATTTATTTATTTATTAAAATATAGAAGATTACTTATTTGAAATTTTTATTTACATAAAGTATTTTATTTTATTTTATTTATTTATTTATTGATGGGTGTGGGATGCAAGGTCCTTGAGAAGAAACAGTTTTATATAACAAAACCAAGCTTGAAGAAGAAGAAGAGATATGGTCGACGTGGCAAAAGCTGACAGGTGATTCTGGTATAACAGCATTGGGAAGGTGCCACATGGCATTGCGTCAAGTTCAACTTGGCTTGTCTTTGGTGATTGCATAGTTGGCTACTTGCTACTTACTACACACCATGCCAACTCAGCATTTTACTATTCTTACCATCACACTTTTTACCACGAGCCACTATTATCAACCCAAGAAAAGAAAAATCCCCCTTTTCCTTTCTTCGATTATTTATTTATTTATTTATTTATCTATTTTTGCCCCCCTAATTCATTTGTGTCCAATTCTCCAACACAAAGATTTTTTTTTAATTAAATGGAAATTAAATTAGAAATCAGATTTTCTTGTGTCTTTTGAATTTAGAGAGTTTTCTTTTTTGTGGTTTCTAGAATTTGTAACCAATTTCTTTCATATTGGGAAGGGGGCAGGTGGGAAGAAAATTTTCAAAAAGAAAAAGAAAAAAAGGGGGGGGTTACTTAACTACATATTATTTAGTTTTTAGAAACTCAAAATAAAAATAAAAATAAAAAAATTCTTGGCCGTCGCCTAAACAGCGAAGAAGCAAATGGGGATAATGAACACTCCACGTACTGACCGTTGGATGGAAGAGACAGACGGCCAGATGTAGGATATCTCCGATTCCAATGTTTTCGCTTTCACCAGCCAATGAAAGCCCTCTTGTTTCTTACCATTCCATCCCCACTTGTTTCTTACTCCTGGAAAACTCACTTTTTACCCCTGACTGACAGTCCACAAGAGACGCTTTTTCTACCCCCCATCCACCACACAGTAAGACCAACGTGTCAGCATTCCATTGGTTATTTACCCCCAAGGTTTCGGGACAGTTAAGTTACGACCTTCTTTTTTCTTATTGGCGAAATTTCGCCAGAAAAGCGAAATTCGAAATTCAAAACAGAGTTTTTGTTTTTTGTTGTTTCCCCCCCATATTGTTGACGTTGCTCAAGTGGCGAGCATCTTCAAGTTCATTTTACCATATTTGGCGATACTCAAAATATGAAACTAGGAAATCTGAAGTACCATTTCATTTTGAAGGCAATTGTGGCCATTTTTGGCGATTTTTTCAAATTAAGAAATTCGTTCTTCAGCGAATTGCTTTTCAAAAAACAGGGAATTTGCCACAAAAATGAAGTGATTTTCCAGGTTTTTTAATCGCCGGAAGTGAGAGGGAAAAATTAGTAAACTCCGAGATTTCTATATTTTCTTTAAAGTTTTTAGCCAAAAATAGGAAAGGATGATTGAAGATTTGCACTTCATATATGGTTTATAGCCATATTTGTCTAAATTTCTTAGAGATGATCCCACTTAAAAAAAGCCCAATTAAAAAATAATAAGGCAGTGATATTTTTCTCAATTTCCTGATTTCATGATGCTGTGTAATTGGCTAGCATCCCAAGAGGGATTTAGCATTAAATGGCGACAGGTATCTAGAACCTATCTAAATAGTTTTTAAAAACTAGGTTTAAGAAATGTAAATCGCCAAAAATAAAATCCAAATCCAAATCCAAATGTGTTGAATTTTTTTGTCAATCTTTTTTTTTCCCCAAAATTGACGATTTTTTTCCAGCAAAAAATGAGAAAATTGTGACAGAATTTTTTTTTCTTTTTTTTTCACATTTTGGCGAAATGTCGCACCCGGAAGAAAAAAAACAAAAAACTGGATCCAGGTAAATAGGGGGAGAGTAAAAATAGTAAAAAAGGGCTCACCTGTAAAGAATCCCCCTCCCCTCCCCGCCCCCAACACACGCTCAGAAGAATCGCCATTCTCGATGCATCGTGGACGTCCATGAGTGGGTTCCAGAGAATCTTGACCGTGAATCTCTGGGTTCGCTTTCGTTTCCGCCTCGCACTTGCTCGCGCTCTCTTCCGCCGTCGCCGATGCTCCTCGTCTTCCGCTTGCGTGCACTCAGCTTTTGTGTGCTCTCTTCTGCGTTTTTTTTCCCTTTTGTTTTCTTTTGCTTTCTCTCTCCTCTGGCTCGCTCTATTGTGTCGCGCATGCATAGATTGCTCAGTTCTGACGTTAGTTGATTTTTTTTCTAATTAAAAAAAATCTCTGCGAAGGTTTTGGAGAAGTTTTTTTTTTTTTTTTTTTTGGTTTCAGAGGACGGAGTGAGAGGACGCTCGGAGGAGATCATGAATGCGATATCTTGTTTGGAGTTGGGGTTCACTGTCGCTTGCTTTTGGCAGATGGACGGATTTCTGTTGAATGGTGCTGAAAGAGTCCTCTCTCTTTGATAGTCAGAAGCTTTTGAGTGGATCGGTTTCGGGGCCGATTTGAGAAAATCTCGTGAGATATTTTTGTGGCTTCTCTCTCTCTCTCTCTCAACACTGAGTTCTTAGAGAGGAACATTTAGTTTTTTTTCCAGCTGCTCTGTCTCCTATCGGAGTGTTTGCGGAGTCATGGTTTCTGTTGTCGGCGAGACAGATCCTCAGTGGCTGTTGTTATTCGCTATATTGAGAATCGCTATTACTGGAGCGGCGTCGTCATAGTTTCCGGTTGTCGACCAGACATATCCTCAGTTGTTGTTGTTCGGCATAATATTGAGAATCTCTGGAAGAGGAGCGGCGTCGTCGTCATCGTCGTCATGGTTTCCTTTTTCGGCGAGACAGATCCTCCTCAGTTGTTCGGCATATTGAGAATCGCAGGAGCGGCGTCAAGGAGATAACATCTACTTTCACAGACAGATAGAGTGAGAGAAAACGACGGCAAGGTACGTAGAATTCTAAACACCTGACAATACTTTGCAACAATCTTGAGTATGATCTCTGACTCGGTCGAACAAGCAAGCGGATTTCTTCTCCCTCGAGATACATACAGCTTTTGTTGCGAGGATTTTCTGTCAGATTGTATCCGGCTCTGGATTTTTCCTTTCTTTGCAAAGAGAGAAGAAGCTCTGGAAGAATTCAGTTAGCTGTTTTCCTTTTGAGCTTCAAGTCGCGCCATTGCATCTCGGTGTTGGTTTTTGCGCCATCAGTTTTCTCTCTCTCTCATCATCCGTGCTTTTGGCGTTCTTGCAGGCCGATGGAAGCCATTGAAGGAGAGAGCAAGGAGGAAACCGCAGCAGAAAGTACAGAGAGGAAGGAGACCAGCCGTCGTCGTCTAATCAAGAGGAAAAGGATGATCTCATCTGCTGTACCTGATAAGAAGCAGCAGCTGCTGCTGAGGAGGAGGAGTTCCTCTTGTGGTGCAGCAAGCGACGAGAGTCATCATCAGATGGCGTTTGGATCGCCAAGCAGCAAGTCATCAGGCAGGGGTTTTAGTAGTACAAGAAAGCGGAAGAGAGGAAGAAGAAGAATTCTCATTCACCCAGACGAGCTGGAGGACGTCGTCAAGCCTGAGCTCGATGCAGATCAAGAGTTCGACGCAGCTCAAGCTTTGTTTCAATTACTGGGAGCTAGTGTTTCTGTATCAAATCCGGCGACAAAACCTGCGGCGGTGGCGGCGGCCACCGCCGCCATGATGCTGCATTGGACAGGGAAGAAGACGAGATCTAACAGAAGCAGCACAAAGGCAAGTCGGTCCCTTACTACTTCCATCACAGTTTCTTGTCAGATTCTTCCACCACCGCCTGCATCCTCTCTGGATCTGTTTTCCTCCTCGAGTCGAGCAGCTGCAGCACCTGTGGAAGTCGAAGTTGTCGAGCACGAAATGATCTTTGACAGCAGAGCGAAACAGGAAGAAGAAGAAGAAGATTGCGAGATGTCAGATGCCAAAAGTAGTGGTACTGTAGATGTTGTTGGTGTTGATGTGGAACAACAAGTGAAGCTCGTTTCAGAATCAAGCCTGGAGTCAATGCAGCTAGATTCTTCGCGAGCTGTGAGTCCAAGCTCCCCACTTCCTGTGTTGTTCAGAGCAGATTTAACAAAAAACATTGTTCGGCCCAACGTCACCAACAAAACCACCGCCACCACCACACAGTCTGCATTTGCGCCAGTGATGCCCACGCTGCCACAACCTCTGAAGAAACTCTCTGTCTTCCAAAAGCCAAAGGTAAGAACACATTTCTTTTGTTTAGAAAGAGACCAAGGAGGTGAAGTTTGCCATTGAATTGCTTGCAATCCTTCAATCAAGAAAGAGCTCCTAACTTCTTCTTCCCCTTGCGATTCTAGATTGAGGATGAGCTTCCTGAGTCTTATATCATGCCAGTCATGAAAGAGGAATGGAAACAAGGGACTCGAGGAAGAATTCCTTCTTGGATTTCTTCTGAAACTGGGAGCCAAGTGATGGCATCATCAAAGAAGGCTGAGGGATTTGGAATTCAACAAGGACCTGCTGCGTTCCTGAATGAGTTCAGCAATGGAAGGAACAACATTGTGAAGAGTGGTGAAGGAAACCATCTGAAGCTTCTGCATTCAGTGACAAGATTGAAGGAAGAAGAGAACAAAGTGGAATCCTGCAGCAGTGGACTGAATATGGAGGAGATGATTAGGCAGAAGCGACAGAAGTGGAGCGCTGCATCCACACAAGGAAGAATAGCCTTGAGTGAGGTATGTACCTCAAGAACTGCAATTTCCTTTGCAACAACACTGAATGAATTCTCCACTCCAAAAACACAATAAGTGCCAAATTCTAGCACTGAATTTCTCGCATTGGTGCTTCGAATGTTGCAGGGTTTGGAAAGAAATTACTTGCACTGAATGTCTTGCATTGTTTCTTTGAATGTCTTTAGGTTTGGAAGAAAGTTTCTTGCACTGAATGTCTCGCTTTGTTGCCTTGAATGTCCTAGGGTTTGGAAGAAAGTTTCTTGCACTGAATGTCTCACATTGTTGCTTTGAATGCCTTAGGGTTTGGAAGAAAGTTTCTTGCACTGAATGTCTTACATTGTTGCTTTGAATGTCTTTAGGGTTTGGAAGAAAGTTTCTTGTACTGAATGTCTTGCATTGTTGCTTTGAATGTCTTTTAGGGTTTGGAAGAAATTTCTTGCGTTTGAATTTCCTCCCATTCTTGCTTTGAATGCTTTCTTCAGGTGGAAAGGGAGGCACGCAGGCTTCGCCGCATTCAGGCAAATAGAGAATCTGCAAGGCAAACTATTCGAAGAAAACAGGTAACTAGCTGCTGCTCCAAAAACCTTGAATTGTGGCAACAGTGCCATGAATCTTCATGCCAGAGTTTGGTGATTACTTTCAATGATTTCTTTGAATCTGAAAGAAAAAAGATTGAGTTTAATTGAGCGGGAGATGCAAATCTTGTGGAGAAGAACATGAAGGAGGGACTCTTAGGGTATGTGTGTGCTTTCAATGCTGCATCTACTTGTTTTGTACATATCTCCTGAACTCTTTGTGTCTCTGCATGGCCTTGTTGACTGTTGTTGATTCTAGGTTTTGTGTGAGGAACTGGGTCAGAAAGCAGCTGCTCTTGTGGCAGAGAAGGAGGATTTGCAGCAGGTAGGGGTCATATATGTTGGTATCTATTATGGTTTTGAATCCTGTTGCAGCCTGGTCTTGTATGGAAACTCAATGACCCAGATTAAGATCTATCTAGAGCTTTTGTTGATGATCTTCATGCAGATGTGTTTTTCTGGGAAAGGTTTCTGAAACACATTTTCGTTGCTGTGTGCTTTCTGCTCAGAAAGTGGAGCGTCAGACAGCAGAGTATAGACTGTTGCTTGAGATGAACATGCGCCTCAAAGAGCAGGTAAACTGAATTATTTGTCTCATGTTTGCTTCTTTCCTTGGGGTACCAGCACTAGCTTTTGTACTCATTCTCCTTAACGCAGCAGGCAATATGGTCAATGGAATGAGAGAACTGTTTAGAATCATCATCTTCCATATAGAAATAGATTAGGTCTGGTCTCAAAAATGAAGTAAACACCTGCTGAATTGGATTATGCAGGTGGCATTTCAGGCAGACAACAAGGAGTTGACACAAGCTTCTTCTAAGTTGAGCAGCAGTGCAGTGCCAGTGATGCCAATGTCGCCATTATTAGGACTGCGTTTGCCACCATTTTGTTGGGCTTTGGCATTAGCACAAGGGGCAGCTGCTGGCCAAGCATCAGTAGAACAAGCAGTGGGAAGAACTCTGGGATTACAACAGCAAAATCCAATGCTTCTAGCAGCAGCTGCAATGGCTGCCACTGCCACTTTCAACAATGGAATTAGGCTTCCCAGTTTGTGGATGGGGAAGGGTGGTGAAAATATAGCCTCAACATCCAGTCTGGTTCCTAAGCCAGCTACCAAGTCTGTTGTTGACAATCAACAATCACCGACTACTACCTCTGTTTCTGTGCCTTCCATTCCTCCAGCACTCTCTGATGTTTTACCAGAGAAGAATTGTGTCTCTTTTGCTGGAGAAAGGAATAAAAACTTGGAGACAGTGCAGATCATGAGAGAAGGCCAATTTTTGGCACCAAAAGTGGAGGAGGTTGCAGTGAAGTCAGGCACAAGCAATGTGAAATCTCAGCAGAGACAATCAAGTAGACCGCCAGTAGAATCCTCACCTCCTCTCTTAAGCATGGTGCAGCCAAGCTTAACAGCAGCTAGGCCCAGTGCTTCCTTACAGTCAAACCACCATGTGTTTGGGATACCATATGTGAACAAGGAGATCAACCCAGTTGTGTTTTCATCTTACAGAAATGGAAGACAAGCAGGTTTCATGGGAGGAGGAGCTATTTATGGAACCATGCCCATCAATTCAGGAGGAACAACAGTAGCTGCTGCTGCTGCTGCTGCAGAAGCGAGGCGACGGCGCATTGAAGAATTGAAAAGAAGCCGCACCTTGCAAAGAAGCAGAAGTGCTCCAAGCCGAAGTGCTCCAAGATTAACTGTGAGTACTTTGGCTCTGTAAAATAGTTTGTTAGTCATTCTTATTCCTTTGTCATTTCTGAGGTAATTTTCAGTACATTTGAGTCGTCCAATGAGACAATGGACAAATTTGCATGTTGTAGGAAACAGATTGTCAGGTATTATACACATAGTTGTCATTTGCTCATTGAGCATCATTGCTCAAGCTTGAAGAAGCATGGTGCTCATTATTGCACCACTACCAAAAGATTCATGAGCTTATATTCTCTTTGACCACCTGCTCACCCATTCAACAACCCAACTCCGGTGTTGTTGGTGCGGGTGCTTGTATGTATAATTATATCTTCAAAAGACACAGGATTTGTCACTAGCTTCTTCATCAGCAAACTGTTTGCATCTCTTGGATCATGATATAAGGAGTTTATTAGAGATAGATTTGATTCTCATATGAGAGGAAAGCCCAAGGATGCACAAAAAAGCCCTCTCAAAGATTTTATTCTTTTATGTTTCTCTCCCTAGTAAGCTATGAATCTGAATCATGCACAATTAGGAATAAAATCTTTCTGATAAGTCGAGGGATGAGAATTTCGAGGAACTGGTGTAGTATATGGGTGGTGTTCTATAATCTTTCGTAGGCTCCTTATTGATTTTGCATAAATCCTTTGTATGCTCATCCCTGGACCATTCCAAAGACATTTTCAAGTATAACTACCTCGTTTCTAAGCCTTAACTACCTCACTTCCTTCTTAATAACTACCTCTTAACCCCTAAATTTGACATTAACATCAATAATGATGAATTGTTGATAATCATCTGGGAACATAATAAGAATAATTTTTTTGTCATTGATAGTGCGTAGCAACACAAAGCCCAAGTATGTAAATTGAAAAATGTTATTCTAGAATTGAGGAATAATACTAAATATTTTTCATGTTTAAATTGAAGTAGAATAAAGTTACATGGAAATGACGGGAAACTCAAGAAACACAACATTAGTTTGGTCATGAAGTAAGACTCATGTGAAAAATACTCTAGTTATTGGTACAGGGGTTAGTTCATGGTTTAGGTTTTAGGGTGATTTCATCTATACTTTCACCATAAGCAAAATGGTGAGTAATCTTGTGTGCAATAAATGCTTAGTGATAAGATTTGACACTTATATTGAGAGAATATAGTTTTTCCTTGAGCAATATGTCACATATTTTCTTGTGACACATGTTTGGTTTTGCAAAACTAATGTGGTTTCATCCATTTCAAAATTTCAAATGTTAAACATAACTAATCAATTTTTTTAAAATATTTATGTTTTGCCATTTGAAACCATGACAATCATGACAAGTTGTTCCCTTTTTTCACTAATATGAATGTCAAAAGATTCAAATTAAATGTCTATTTGATCAAATTTTTAATTTAGATTTTAATTTAAGATGTTTGAAAATCAACATTGATTGTGTTAGGAGGAAACAATTTTGTAAAGGATTATCAAAAGGAAAATGTTTTGATAGAAAATACTTAGGTGATAAAAATTATTAGGCACACTAAAAAAAACCACTCATAATTTTTTTAATGTAGAATTTTCAAAACAAAAATTCAAAAAAAATTTCAAAAAAATTGAATTTTATAATTTCAAGAGTCTTTTACCACATATCGATTGAGTATAATATACATGATATATCAAACAAGGTTGTAGTTTATAGAACAAGGAAGGTTTTCAATGCAAATTTGATGTTTTTGGCATAATTTGAAATTGTGATCATTTTTCAAAATGAAACATTCAATCTACAAGGAATTTACAAACTTTTAAAAAATCATAATTAGTCAACAAATGATGAACACAAAACATGTCATGTATTGGGGCAAGTGTAGATATTTTAAAGAACAAGTCACAAAAGATTTCATTCAAAAATTATTTTCTATGAAAAAATAAACATTTCGGTTCATTTTAATTTGTTTTGACCCAAAATTGCATTGTATAAACACATATGTCCAAAACAATTTGAGCTTCATGTTGTTGCGCACTACTTGTGAAGATTAGTTACTTTAATTTTTTCTTATGTTTTCATATATTTATGTCAATGTCAAATTTAATTTAAATTGATATACATTTCATAGACATGAAAAGACACATGTTAATTTTATGTTTTATATTTGTGTTGGTGGATAGGAAAAAGGAGTGAGGTAGTTATAAAATGGAGGTTGTTATTAGGAAAGGTGGGAGATAGTTATTATGAAAGTTAATAGGAAGAGGAAGTAGTTAGGCTTCAAAATGAGGTAGCTATTTCTAAATTGTCTTTGCAATGGTCCAAGGATGACCATACGACCAGAATGGTCTCGTAGAAGTGACATACGAAACTTTTTGCAAAGAACCCCATATAAACCAATTCCTACGCCACTAAAATTTCCAAAAGACAACCACCAAATTGTGAAATGTGCCCCAAGAAAGACACGCATACACACAAAGCTTATGATGTTTTAATGAAGTCAAATAATTGTGAATGATTCATAGAATCTTATAATTATTTTTTCCTTCATATAATAGAACTATTGTGTATATTATACAATATGATATGCTTGTTTTAATCCAAAATCTTTGTTCACTCCATGCCAAAGCATGGAATTCTAATGCAAGGCATTGTTGCGACAATTATGTTAAACCAATCAATACTAGATTGCTCAAATTATTTGGGCTTACTTTTCAATGGTGACAAAATCTCAAATTCAAAGCAATTTTAATTGATTTTTTTAATATAAAAAAAGAAATTGTATAGTGATTATATGGTTCAATGTTGTATTTATAGATGAGAATATGGACTTATAAACTAACATGTTATATTTTGATGAAATTTGTGAAATTTTTAGAGTTAACATTTGGAATTAGAAGTCAAACATAATGAGCAACTTTTTTATTGCATTTTGGAAGAACTCTAATTGTTAGATAATGTAAGATACATTTGCATAAGGTGCCTCCACACCTAGTGGGGTGATCACCTTGTGATATTCAGATCCATCATTGACTTACATTGGTTTACAAATGTTTAATTCATGATGAACATCTTGTGTTTTAAGTTGAGGTTAACACCCACATGTAAAGGCTTTCCCAAACTACAAGGTTAGGCTTGGTTACATGTCCATTAGGCCCCTCATCCAAGGAATGTTCCCACCATGGGCATTACCATACATTTAAATGTGCATGATTTGAAATATGTGACCTTCTTCACATGCACTTTTGAGGTTGAAAGAAATCATGTTAACAAATGTGTTTTTTTTTAATGACTATTATATGCTAACATCAACTTATATGCCCCCCGCTCCCCTCCCTTCCCTTCCCTTCCCCCAACTATATATATATAAATATAATCTTATTGATAATAAATGAGAAAATATATTACCAAAGCGTTTCCAATTTTAAGAAAGGATGCCAAAGTTAATATCTAAGAAAAAATTCACTTGAATTGTGTTAAGTGTTTTCAACACCATCACCTAAAATTAAATGTTTCCATACTTTAGCAAGTTATGAATTGTCATGAATTTATATTGATCCTATTGTCTTTCAATATGATGAACTCAACATCCCTCCATGAATGGAAGAGTGCCACCAATGGCCACAATTTGTTTTTCCAACTGTGCCAAAATAATTTTTACATAATTAAAACCAACATCAATAGCAAAGGGTTAGACAAGGAAAAGAAATAATATTGTAAAAAAAGCATGTACTTCCCATTAATTGCTTAAATTTGAATGATTATTCTTGGTCTTACACTTTATTTACATGGGGACATATTAAGGAATGCAAATTGGGGGTTATATACATATTGTATTACCTCAAGCATGGTCTCAAGCTTTTTCTTGATCAAATTGTACTCTTCACCCACCTCCTCCAAAGCATCTTGGCACCTATCAACATCATAGAAAGGAAAATGATCACTAATGCATTAATTATTTAATCATTTCTTACCCACAAACCATTGTCAATTAAATGACATCACTTTTATGACCAAATAATGAAAGTAAATGAACAACATCAAATGTAATTCTTGTAATCAAAGCAAGGACCATGATCCTTAGCTTCTTTTAATGGATGCAAAATAAAGCAAAACTTCAATAACTACATTACACAAAAGGTATGCTTGATCATATGGACAAAAAAAAACATTGATAAGATTTTGATGGTAACACTCACCCTTTTTTATCCTCCTTATCACAACATGTACGAAATGTTACACAAACATTCTTCACACGTTGTGCACCGATACTAACATCCTCAAATAATACACCCCCCACCCCAATTAATACTACCTAATATGCTCATCATGAATTCATAGCAAAAAAGTTGGAAGACTAATATTTATCTCCTCACATATGATTCTAATCAGACAAATAGCTTCCAAAATTTCAAGAATTAATTTATAACATAAGAAGACAACATTCCAATTGCAAGGAAAACAATACCTAGAGCTACTTCCTTTAAATTGATGCACTTGGCTATCGATCACCTTGTAGTCTATTGGATCCTTCCCTCTGCAATATCATATGACCAAAATAATTTATACCCAATGAGGAAATAGTAGAAATCACTAGCACTTGAAAAATACAAATCAAATTGTATATTGAAATCATGAGTTCTCTCTTGATCAACATCCAAAAAATAGATTTATTTGTAATATAAATATGCTGACACTTGCTTATGTAAAGAAACATCAAACCATGGACTAACAAACACAACTTCATTCATGCTCAAAGTGCCACTTGTATGAAAACCAAATCTACCCTCGAATGGTCTTAACACACATGAAGAGGAGAGATACAAAAATCAAGTTGGAAAATACATACATTGTTTCAGTCATATTTTCCAAAATCCTTTGTGAATCTTCAAAGAACAAGGAAACCACCTCCTCCAAAAAGTTTGGATTGTTTTCATCTTGTAATTGTTGTAATTGATTAAATTGTTCATCCAATAAACCCTATAATCCACAACAACCAACATATTAGATGTTTTGTGTAAATTATAGGAAAGATATTTCACAGAAAATCTAATATAACAATCTTGTCACCATTGTAACCAATAACACAATATCCAACATGTTGATTTCCAAGATATATATCTACAACTATTGTGCCCATGATTCAAAAAATGTAATGCATGTAGAATTTAATATTCACCTTCCAAGAGATTAAAAAATGTAGGAGATTTGTTGTTCTTGGGGATGATTACAACACACATAAACGTCAAGGTGAAAAATACTATATACCAAAATTTGGAAAAAATGGTGGACAAATGAAGGCAACTTGTTGGGGAAAAAGTGAATCACACCTCCTTAAACATATCATCCATGAGATCAACATGTTGTTGTAAAAGTTTTGCTACATCCATTTTGTCCCCTCCCTTGACTTTTGTTTCCTCCTCCTCTTTAGTCACTTTCTTGCACTTATTCATGTCATTCACTACACTCCATGCTTTTTGTAGTTGGTGATGACTCCCAACACCACCCACTAACACACTTGCCATCCTTTCATACTTCCTTGATCCCCCATGCACTTTCTTCTAATTTCCTCCCTCAATGGCACACAACTCTTAAACTCAACTTCTTTTCGTTGATTTTCCTCCTCTTTCCCCTTACCAACCATCTACCACTTTCTTTTCACTCCTCATACTTCCCTTTCCTTTTTATATTGCTTAAGATTTGGTCCTTCCTCTCCTTCTCATAGTATTCCCAATCCTTCATAACATCACAAGAACCATTTTCTCAAGTTCTCTAATAATCCAACCTTCATCTATTGTTGTTGAAATGTAGAATGAATTTTTCGTTGTGTTGGAAGACTTGCACGTGTTGTCTATTTGTTTATAAATAGAAATACAATAGCATGAATCATATTTTATACATTTTACAAAGAGAATGAAGGACCTACTAATTGAACTTCTCGACAACTTTTTATGTAGTTTCATCAAGTTGCAATTGGTGGATAAGAACTTGCATAAAAAGACAAGAGAAAAAGTTGAAAACTTAAAGCTAGGACAATGGCAAGAACATTTGGACCTTTGCTTTCATTGAAGGCATTTGCACCATTTACCCCCTCCCCCCTTTGCCCCCCTCCCAAGGTAAATGGTTCAATTAGGGTTGAATTAACCCCATCATATTACTCTATAGATAAACACATGAGTTAATTTGCTCACATTTCTCATAATTCTAACCCCTAAATTAAGGCTTAAATTGAACAATAGTATACCTTATTACCTATTCCATAGTGTTGATGGACCTTGAAGGCGATATATACCTTGTTGATACACAAGCAATATTACATTGGATAAATTTTACAATGTTGGCAAAACATTTCCCATGTGAACATTGATCTTTTGATGCCTTTGATGACATTAGCCATGCAATTGGAATAATTCTTGAAAGCCATGGCCCCATTGGGTACTTTGAAGCTTGTATACATCCAAAACAAACATGAATCTCTCTCTCTCTCTCTTTCTTTCTTTAGACTCCGGAATAAAATCTAAGGACAAAATCTTGAGGACTTTCTTTCATGATAGAAATCAGCATTTGGCGGAAAGCACAAGCAAAGGTGTGATGTATGATAGAGTGGACTAGAATAGATTACCCTGAGGAATCCCATTGAGTTTGTCTATCACCCCTACCATTACCCTAGGCCAAAAATGGCAATGAGCCAAATTCTTGGCAACAAATGAGATGAGGTAGCATACACCCAAGAGACCCAATTTTTTTCCCTTTGAGATAATGTGATTCTTTGGATTTTTGTGTTCCCAATGTGTTCAATTTAGTTTTCAACCTGTTCCCACCATGTTCCCAATGGTTATTCATTATGTTCTTGACTTTTTTCAAGTTCTCAATGTGTTCCCAATAGCACCACACTTTTTTCCAATATCCTTTTGCTGAAATTTTACCCTTGTAACCTAAATTGCTAGACCAAACGGAAACGTGACATAGTCTTCTATTTTGGGAGTGTCCATAGTGCAAGTGCTTCTTTTTTTCGGTGACGGGCCAATCAAAGAGGCCCACATCCAATTATTTTTAAAAAAACTTTGAGGGTGCCCACAACTAACCAATGTAAATGATCAGGCAACATGTCATGACTGGGCTGGTTTGTTTGCCTTGGGTGAATCAGCACCCACACTTGTACAATGGCAAAACCCTAAATTTATTTGGGTTGCTTGTAAACATTATAAACATGTCTACAGCTTGTGCCATTGAGCACATATAATAATATTGCGTGAATTTTTAAAGAAAAAATGGTACACCATCTAAATCCTAAGTGTTAAATTCAATTTTCATTAAAAATTCTTCTTCTTCTTTTTTGGTTTTTTACTGAATTTCTAATGACAAAAATTACTCAAGTTGCAATGTCCCGCATACCTTAGGTCTAGAATTTAAGAAATCACCTTCCATGCAATCTTACTCATTGCGTGTCTTCCAATAGTATCAGGAGTGTGCCCCAATTTCATTATAATTTCACCCAAGACGATGAAGGTACTATGTAGGTATTCAGGTCACCCTGGCCTCTCTTCCTTCAAAGTTTGTATGCAGGGAAGTTGTGAAGGATTATTCTTCAATGGTAAGGAATGATAGGATGGTCTTCACAAATCATAACACCCAAATGCACAAAATGGCACCCAAGAGTGAAAACAATAGACAAAGCATATGAGATAAAAGTGTGATGCTATTGGGAAAATATTGGGAACACATTTGGTTCTTGACAGGAACCCCTTAGGAACTCGATGGGAACAGAAAAAAAACAATTTAAATCCTCCACACACTTTGTTGGCTCTGTACTGGAGGGAGGGACTCCAACAAAATGGAGTTTTCATCTGGTCACACATTTTGAGGAATGTTCACCAGATGTTACTGTCAACTGTGAGTTACATCTTTTGGAAACATTTGGTAAGAGTTACATGTAATAATAAGCTCGACTTAGTTATGTATTAACTCACTTGGTGCAAACAAATGACAAAAACAGATCTGTGGGAAAAAGATTGCTTGTAACTTACCTGTAAAACTGTAACTGAGATGTCTGAACAATCCCCTGTAATTGACACTGATGTTCCAGAGTCCCACTTTACCTTGAAGAGATGCAGATGGAACTGAGAAGATTGTTAATGGTTTCTTGGTAGTCTCCAGATGGATGGTTCGCAAACTTAATATGCTGAAGAGAAAGATGGGAATCAACTGGGGTGTGGCGCCCCGGTTTTAGGATGCAGATTTTGCACCTCTTCCCTACATTTAGACAGTGTACCAATGGGAATGTTTCAGCCTGCATGCTTATCCCACCAGGCACGGATGTGAGCAATTCCATCTTCAGCAACTCTTTTACTCTCAGATTCCAGCTGACTGAGTTCCTTTGCAAACTTGTCAAGCCCTGCAATGCCTCATCACAAATCAACACAAAAATTTAAACAACTCCTTTGTGACTTGACAAGTTTGATATTCTTTGGTCATGAATATTTCAATATTACCCTTTCAACACAGGGCCGGTCCTCTTTGCTACTGTTCCAACTTCATCAGCGCTCAGCACCTTCTCCATGATGCCAAACCAGACGAGTAGGGTAACTGAAGGAATCTGAAAATGTCTCTTCATCAAGAGATGGTACATCATTCATGGAACCCAAATGCTTACTTGCACTGGAAAGAAGCATGGCCTCAGCCCAGGCCCGCAAAATTATGCAGGAGCCTCTTGGACAACACAGCTCAAGTTTCTATAATACTCAATCAGCCAACAAAGCTAGCATAGAACTACACTATGCATCATTGCTCGGGGCAGACTATTTACAAGTAATTTCCAGGTGGGGGGGAGGGCAAGAGAGAACTCAAACCAAGAGCAGTTATTGTAGATGATGACGTGTAGATCACCCACCAGTCTCCCAAACACCCCACCATTGTAGAATTTTCAGTGAGAGATGTGACACTTGCCAGGCAGAACAGCATGTAGTCACGCACTTCCACATGCATGACCGTGGCTGTTGGATTTAGCTGCCAAGCCAACAGAGAGCTGAGGGTTGGGTTTGTGCAGACCGAGGAAAGATAATCTTTAATCCCAGATGATTCACCAGACTGCACAATGCGGTACCCATAAATCAGCCTAGGACTGGAATGCAGTACATTGAAAACACTGCACAACTAGCAGTTTAATGTCATGCAATATGTGTATGAAGTGAAACCACAGGTAATTATTTCAACTCAGAAATAAACACATACACACTTTGTAACCAAGAGAAAGGTAGCCACAAAATCCTCAAGACATGCGTTGCAATTTTCATGACAAGTAACTTGAGGTTTGATGGAATGTCAACTTACCTTGTCCTTGAGAGAGTCCAAGTTTCGCTTTTCATAAGCTTGCTTCAATCTCCTCTGTACAAGCAAGTCAAACACAACGAATGTTTAATAGACTTCTAGAGAAAAATCTCCTGCAAGGACTGACACTAAGTTTTGGATGTCCCATGAGACTTTCCAGCTCTGACAACCTGAACTGTATAAAACTCCCATCATTCCAGAAGTACAATAGAAAGCTTAGGTGAGGCTGTTGAACCTTTTCAACCCAGACATATATGGATAAAGGAGTAGGTTTTGTGCTCCACATCAGGAAGACAAGAGTCACAAACAGGGAAAAGGGATACTGATATCCTGTAGCCACTGTCAAAAGCACCAAAGCAGGAACCCATAGCCGCTGCAGCCACTCCACCAAAGGTTCTTGCCCCTCATCAAATTTGCCCTCTTTAACTGAGCAAGCTGTGACCCTTGCCTGCTGATCTGCAAAAAAGTGCCACCATCATGAGCTGGAAATTAACTCTTACAAAAGCACCTCTCTTCTGTGATAGAGCAATGACACAATAATGGGACAGGAAGGTTCACACTGTAGCAACAGGACCTACTTGTGGACATGCTATCCATGCCACAACTGACTCCATTCTACAGTGGTTCTTTCCTACAGTAGTCATTAGTTTAAACATAGTTCAGTACGTAGTTCCTATAGTTAGCTTTGTGTCTCCACCCTCCACCAGGCTTGTGTTGTAAGTTGACGCTACTAGCCCATAACCACTAAGAAAACTGACTTTGCTGCCATAGATTTTCAAGATGATACAAAATATGGAACCCTCAACTTTTTCAAAAAGCCATCTTATCACAGTGCCAGCTTGAGTCACTAGCAACAGTCAGTTCACATTGCAAAGGCACAATACTCTAGCATTAATCGGGGTTCTATAACTGGCTTCCTGTAATAGGGTTCGAAAATTGGGTAATGGCATCCTCCCTGTGAACAGAAACAACTGGAAATGGTATGTTGCAAATCAGTTTGATACCACTGTGCACACCCCACATTGGAAACAAGACAACACCAGTGAGCAAGTCAACAATGATGTCTTGTATTTTGGCACTGAATCTATGGAAGGCTTACTTTGTTCACATTGTACTGTGTCTGAAAGTCCATGCCATCTTGAAAGGTAGCTGGTTGCCAAAGTAAGCCCTAAAATACTTCCTGTGTGATATTTCACACCTGCCAAAAAAACAACATCAGTGACTTCACCAGTTGTCCATCCTTTACAATACACAAAGCTAGCTCAGTGTACAAATAACACCATCTTTCCAAAGGTCTAGATACGTTCAAAAGCAGACACTGCTGAAATGAAAATGTACCACTCTGTTCAAAAAGGCTATGGAAAGCATGTAGTTGACAAAAAAAGGACCAAACACCATACACAACAAGTTTCACCTTGTGCCTCAAATGATATCTCCACATGATCTCGAATTGTTGGTCATAACCTACTTACCAAATTGCCAGATAGCTGGCTGTAAGAGCTTCAGTGTTCTCAAATGAGAATTTTGGTGAAAAAGTGTTGTTGTCAATTGTCCAGAAAAGGAAGGAGATGGGCCAACCTTGGCCAAAAGGGAATTATTCCCTACTGCTGCAGCATGCACAATTCAAGGTAAAAGTTGGGAGCAAACTGCAATATGGACAGCACTGCCTGGAACCCTAACACTTGTGTATGACAACCAGATAGGAGAATTGTGATATCAAGGGAAAGGTCAGACGAATGCAAGCATGGCATACAATTCATTGTTCTCTTGCCACAGGAAGCTTGGGACTAGACCTAGGACACTTGAGTCTACGCCCAGCTGACACAGAGCTTCAAGATTGTCTCAGAAACATTGTAGACTTTATGGTGCAACGGAACGTCGGTACAAAAAAAGAAAATTCCTTCGCCTCGTTAGGACTTTTTATTTCCGAAGTTCTAACCAGTTTCGACAGGGCGGGAGCGACAGAAAGAGGAAAACGCTAAGGTTTAACAAACACGTTATCTGATTCTTCCGCAGAAAAATACCAAAGAAAAACCCTTACTGAACACATTTCACAAAGGAGAAGAAGAGCATGCGAGAATTGCACAACAACAGCAACAACAAGAATTTCATGAGAGTGCAGAGGGGAAAAACAGTAAGGGATCTGGAATGAAAATGGCGATGAAAAACTGGTCATGATTTGCTGACAATACGATTACCCTAGAAAAACAATGGAAATACAGACAACTGCAAATCGAGCATCTTCAAAAGGAACTCGACCTACCTGCATATTGTGAACGCACAAACGCGATGTGAGATCCACGGAAAGATGCCACCGGCGGAGCATGCAAACGAGAGCGCAATAACCTTACGACCTGCATCGCTCCAACAAAACACAACGCACAACAACAAAACGACAACGTCGCGCGCAGGCAGCGAGCGAGCAACCGAGCGCGCGCCAAAGCAGAAGGCCAACGAGCTTCTTCACGCCCGCAGGGTATAAACAACACATACTAGGGTATCAGACCCCTTGAACGCGCTACTTCATTCATATGCACCTCCGGGTATTAGTCTTAGCCTTTGGGTTTTCCAGAAAATATTTATTTATTTA
>Ga0209208_10004748_pt1 | contig 19129 bp, 16 predicted proteins | sample S1TSphfallax_3_FD_187694 | JGI IMG/M metagenome (GOLD analysis project Ga0209208, IMG submission 187694) | Host-associated microbial communities from peat moss isolated from Minnesota, USA - S1T2_Fd - Sphagnum fallax MG (SPAdes) (version 2) | ecosystem: Host-associated > Plants > Peat moss >... | reverse complement strand
AAAAAAGAAAAAATAAAAAAAAAAAAAAAAACACCACAATATTAATATGAGGAGCACCTTAAGTAAAATGAGAACATGATACATAAAAAATTCCACAATTCTTGTTAAAAGCTTGATGCAAATTTGCATGCCACATGTAAGTACTAGTTTGGTAATGCAACTTTTAAAAACAAGTGAAGGCACCAAATTGAACAATTTCCAATGGTCAATTTTTTTTTCTTTGCATTTATGGATAAGACTATGATGCTACTACCAATCATGCTTGGTGAGATCATTGGCATAAGTGATAAGGGATGGCCTCCCCTTTCCAACATTCATCTGGATGGTTTTTCCCTTATGAAAAACAATAATACTCCATACAAGCACTTCATGGATTCATCAAAAGTTGACAAACATTGAGATACAATATCCGATTTCAGTGCCAAGATGGATCAAACATCATGATGAAATGAAATTGGTGGAAAAATGCAAAGCTTATAACAAAAGAACTTACATCATATGAACACCTTTGGCATAAGCCACATCCCGAATGACAAGAGCATGAAAGCATGATTGGGTCATCATATTAGAATTGTCTATGAATTGTTTTAGATATCACCTTAGATAGGAGATGAATTTTTCGCAAGGAATCCAATTAAGGTTAAAAAGCATCAAATTTTTGCATTAATTTGCCTTGGGTGCCATAAACAAAGACCAAACTAGTTTGAGCATTTGTGAAAGCACTCAAATTAATTTGGTCTTGATTGAGAATTGTCAATTTAACTCCCGGCCTTTCTTTTGGCCATAACTTGTGTGTTAAATGTCCAAATGGGTCATGTGCACCCATTTTAGATATCTATGTTCCAAGAGTTTTCCAATGATATAAGGAATTCCTCAATCCAATGTGTTTTGACCCCTGCAATCATTCTTTGAAAATTCAGAACTTCAATGGGATTCCAACTCCCAAAGTGGGAACTCACTTGGGAGTGTGAAGGTTCATTTCCCTCACACTCTTTCACACTCCCGGGAACATGAAATGTGACTCCCGGGCTTTACTCTTGGCCCACACCTTCACAAGCTCTTGCCTTGGTCATAAGCCTAAGGCTAGGGTTACAACATGTATTATATGTGGATACATCGACACATTTTGTGATTTTTGGAAAACATCATAAGGCATATACAAGGTCAATAATGCAAAAGGATAATTTCAAGTTCATGGTAAGTTTTCCCATGGTGACATTTGTGTCCCTATGCAAGATATTCTAAAAAGTTTGAACATTATCTTAATATTCAAACATTGTACATGAAACAAATATGTCTTATAATCCACAACAAAATGGATTTACAAAAAGAAATAATCACAAAATCACAAAAGCAACATGAATCATGATTTATGCTAAAGGTCTTCCATTATGCTTATGGGTACAAAATTTAGCCCAACACATCTTGGTGACAAAAAACCCTATGAAATTTGGCATGGGACAAAGCATGTCATATCACATTATCGAATGTTTGGTTGTTTTGACTACATGTTTTTCAACAAACAACAATAATCAAAGTGGGATGCTAAAAACACCAAGTTGGTGTTTGTTGGATACAACATTATAAACAAAGGATATAGAGTCTAACATAAAAAAAAATGAAGGAGAATGTTGATGTTATATAAATTTGACATTAACATATAATGTTCCTTTTGCATAAAAGGCAACATAGATGGTGAGTTTTTTCAATTTGAGATTTAACCAATTGTTTACAAGATTCCCACAATGATAAAACGTTCAATATTTGAAAACACAATGAAGTTGAAAATGGGCAAATCCAAATAGTAGGAACAATGCCAAATGATCAAACAATAGGACTTGTGCAAGATACAATGATGCATGAGTCACCACCAATTTTTCAACATTATAAACCTATTATTGACATAAAGAGTTCCAATTCGTAGTGATGATGATGAACTAGTTCAAAATTCCTTTGTTAGTTTAATGGAATCATACCATTGGATTCATGGAGACTCAAATTGTTAACCTTGTAATAACCATGGATTTAATTTTTATAATTATTAATTTGTAATTATTAATCACAATTTAATTATTAACATATATTAAATGTTTGTAAATATATAATATACGTATATAAACCCATATAAAATACAAATTTGACTTTTTAAAGTGTTAAGTCAAAATCTATAATTATCTTTCTAGTTAAATGTCATCACGTAATAAGTGTGGATCTTATTTTTGTATGTGTTAAATTAGAATCTAATATTTTTAATTAATTTGTTATTAGTTAATATAATAGTTCCTACTTTAGTTACTAGTAAGAACCACCTAGCCTATATAAGGAAGTAAGTTTGAATCTTTTGTATTTTTACTCATTTACAATAACATTCATAGAATTGTCTTGTTATTTTTTGAAATTGAATTTGTACGAATTTGTGTTTAGTTTGAGCATGCATGCATAAGAATAATGAGATTCTTGTGTATATGTTTTTTTAGAAATGTATACGTTGTCCACTAACACAAAGTTTCCAAAGAATTATCCAATCTCCTAATATTTAATCATGGAAAGGAGCCATGGACAAGGAATATACATCATTGCTCAAAAATGGGATTGGAAATTGATCTATTGTCATAAGGGAAAAGACATATTCATGGCAAATGGGTATACAAACTCAAATACAAGTTAGATGGTTCTATTAAATGACACAAGACTTGTTAGTAACTAAGGGCTATATAAAAGGCCAACATTGATGATATAAAAAATAATTTATAGTGGTGAAAAATAATTTTGTTCACATTATTTTGAAAATTATCATTAATAGTTGTAAGATACATATGTACTAATTTGACATATGCACTTCTTTCCGTAATGGAGATTTATCAAGAGAAGTCTATATGGCACAACCTAAAGGTTATGTGCAACCAAAAGTAGAAAAAATGGTTTGTAAATTAAAAGAAAGTTTATATGAACTTAAACAAGTAGCAAAGTAATGAAATTTCAAATTTGATTCATTTATGAAAAAATATAATCATGTCATAGTGAACATGACCTTTGTGTTTATTACAACAAAAGGCTTATGGAAACTATTTGTGGGATTTTTGTTGGTGATGGGATTATATATGCGAATAAGGAATCAACAACTAATGTCAAGATTACATTAAGATTGAAGTGATTCAAGGATGAATAGACTATGAATTTGTTGGATTTCAAATTACCACTAATTTTTCAAATCATCCAATTTTCATCAATCAAAGCCAATCCATCATAGACATCATCAATTTTTTTGGAATGGATAATGTTAATCCCATTGTTAGTCCTTATTATTCCCATAGATTGATTAATGTTCAAGTTGGACCAACAAATAAGGAGGTCCATGAACTTCCTCGTAAAAAAGTAGTTGGCAATTTTAAGTATGTTATGATGATGACATGGTTTGATATTGCATATGTTATAAGCATTGTAGCTTGATATAATGATCAACTAAACAATTTAAGTGGTCGATTGTCAAATGAATATTGTGCTACTTGCAAAGCACTATTGACTATGGTCTATTTTACTATTATTGGAACTACATTAAACATAATTTTAGATGACTTTTATGATGTTGATTATGTTGGAAACCAAGATGATTGCAAGTCTTGAACATGGTGTGTGTTCATTTTTGGTAATGCTATTATTGCCTAGTGTAGCTAGCACCATTTGGTTGTACAAAGAAATTCATAATTATATCTAAATTTGTTGTTGTTAATGAGGTAATAATTAAGGAAACAATTTGATTATGATGCTTACTTTCCAATATTAGCATTAGCCAACACAATCCTACAATGATTTACAACGATAACCAAAGTGCAATTTGATTAATGAAAAATCCGAAATATCATAAACAAACCAAACACATTCACACAAAGTACTATTTCATTCATGAGAAGTGGAAGATTCTTGAGATGGAAATATCATATGTCCATATTCATAATCAAACTAGTAATTTACTAATTAAATCACTATTGAATAATATGTTTAAAAAGTTCCATAGCTATATGGGCATGGTAGCATTTAACTCTCATTTATTACATGAGCAAATGAAAGGGTGTCAATCATTAAAAGTTCATGTATTTTCATAAAACAAATGATTCATGATGTATGAATGGGAATATTGAATATATATTAAACTTTTATGTTCATCTATGAATGATATAAAAGTTAAAAGTAGTCAAGGACGATGAGTTGGTAAATTGAAATGTTACGAAACTTGCCTTCATGGGTGAACTTTAATATTTAGTCAATTTCCTATTTTCTTGTTTTTCGATCTGATAGTTGTAATTATAGATGTTAATGGAGATATTAAAGAGGTGTAAAAGAACAATACACTAAATTTACAAGTTATAACAAAATGTGTTATAAATAGACAAAACCATGGAATAAACTTATTCTCAAATTTTCTATAAAACAAGTTTTTGTGCAAGTTGATTATTTTCTTGAATACATCAAAACTTAATATTAATAACTTTGTTCCTCCAATTTCAGCAATTCTTTTGGTTTGCACTCCAATGTTGTTAATCTTTGTTCCTTTACTAACTCAATTTCAAGTCATAAAATAACAAGGCCCATTGAGTTGAACCCCAAATTGAAGAGTATTGTAAATTTAGATTTAAATTCTCATGGGAAAAGTGATGAAAAATGACAACAAATCTTCAAATGACAACATGATACTTCATTGAATATTGGCTATTTTTAGCTTAACATGATTCACATACTTTTAGTAGCCCAAAAAGTAGTTTTGCTATGTAAAAACTAAAGGCCTCCAAATAAAAGGTACAATAAATAAATGAATTGTGAAAATAATATCAATTTTTTTGGGTACAATATTTCTTAAATATTGTTGGCATTGGTTTGAAAAGCTAAATTGATATGTATATTTTTTCCAATGCACTTGCAAGTGCTTGAACTAAACCTTTTATTCTTAGTAATTTGAAAAGTTAAGTTCAACTACTTGAAAGTATATGAATGTCTTTTACAAATAATTGTTTTCTTTTTCCCGACCTTCAATATTGATGTGGTGAACATATATATATATATATATATATATATATTCAATGGAATTTGTCTTCATAACTAAATTCATCCCAACCCTCAAACACTAACTTAATTTTTGGGGATACTTTTGAGGTATTTTTTCAAGTCCAAATGGTATGGTGCAAATGTTTTTGAGGAGTTAGATGGAGGCTAGAAGGGCATTGAGGAAATCTATAGGTTCCATTTGATTTGAGATGTTAAAGGAAGGTTAGAAGTTTTGAAAATTATTTGTTTCAATTTACAAGTAGAAAAAAATTTAATAACAAATAAGTACAAAATATTTTACTTACACCCCACAAAGAAATGCCCTATTTTAGTAAGGTACAATCAAGCTACAAGCATAATTGTAACATTAATAAAAAAACAACACATACAAAAAAGTTGTTGCTACAAATCAATGTTAGGTCTAAAATTTTAAATCACAACAATTAACAAAAATCTTTGAGATTGTAAAAATTAAAGTGATGATGTATTTGTTTGAAATTCATTCACACACCATTGGAAAATACCCAACTAGTTCCAAATTAGTGTAGTTGAAGACATCTTGGGAAAAAAAAGGCAAGAAGACATGTACATATACGTATGTAATCATTATGAACACATGAAATCACATTCATTCTTCATAGTAGAAAATATGTCCTCAACACAATGGGTGGTAATAAAAACACATGACATAACGTTTGTAACATACAAGGTTTTACATGTGTTAATGACTACATTAATAGATCAAACAAGCAATTGAATTAAAAATTTCCATCATCCATGGGTCACCACTTATGTTGAAACAAAACATAGTTGAATAAAAAATTATTAACTTAGGATTTATAACACCACATAACACACCAATATGTACTTTAGTTTTGTATGAATTTTTTTCAATTCTCTATAGATTTTCAATCAAAGTCCACCTGTCAATCATGTCAAATTAACCAAAGTAAATACGCAACTTATTGTTTCATAATGTAACATGGCTTAAATGCTTGTACAATGAAGATTATCTTTACCCCAAAACTTACAAGCTCCATGATTTATAATTTTGTCACAATGCAAATGCTTTTTAATGAAAAAATCCATAGGAAGAAAATGTTTTCACAATCCCTATGTGAAAAGCAACAATTTTGTTTCAAAACCAATAATTGCAACTTGAGCAAGTTGAACCTTATAATGAAATAATTTTGTTTTGATAGGGAAATCATGATGGTCCTCTCTATCACACCCCAAACAACTTTGTGAGAAATTAGTTCCTTGCAACATCTAAATACAAATGGTGAAAATAATTCACATAATTATCTTGAATTGGGGACATCAACATGCCTACTATATTTGGAAACAATTCTTTGACAAATCAACAATGAAATGCAAATCAAAATACTTCCTCCCTCAAAAATCAAACCATACCTATAGGATGACACATAACATCCCTTTTCAAAGCAATGAGAAAACCAACAGTAAAAATTTGATTAGAGGATCAAATGTGCGATTGGGTTGAGGGGGAAAATTTTATTGGAAATAAGGGCCTTGTGAAGTAGAGTTGAACGTGAATTTGAATCCAATAATGTCCACCCTCAAAAGCCTTACAAAATTTAAAAGTTGATGAAATATTTTTTCCTTGTGATATTTAGAAGGTATTTGGCGAATACCCACCATGCAATATCACATGGAAAAAAACAACATGGGGCAAAATGCCCATGTATGCAAATGTTTTATTTTCCAAAATGCCCAACTTGTTTATAAGCTTTGTGAATGTATTTCCAAATACACTGGACAAAATTTTGGAATGTTTTACAACACTGAAAATGCACCTAATAATGATTCATGGTGAACATGGGAGTAGACTTCATAAAATATAATTACATCTACAACATGGGTCTAAATGAATTGTTGAAATTGAAATTGACAACAAAAGATATTTTGGATTACCGTTATGCATTCAAAGACTTATAGCTATATACTTGGGCATTTTAACACTAGACAATTGTTTCTCACCATAAATTGCCAAGTATTGAATCAAAATCCAAAACTAGGCTAACTTTTAGTTTGATTTTCTCTAGAAGAATTGACGAATATCAATTGGAATGATACTTGGGTTGATACCCACCTTTTTGGTTCTCACTTTAGTGAGTAATGTTCATTTGAAACTCATCTTATAGATAAATAAATAAATAAAATTATGAAAACTGTCCAAGGCATTAAAAAAACCCAAATGTGGTTCTAAGTTTTAAAGTTCTAGGATTAAGGGGCTACATACTCTAAAAACAAATATTATGCAATCTATGTTTTTTGTATTAGTTGTGTGTGCATCATAATGTGAATGCATTTCAAAGCTCAAGATTGCATCAAGATTAAAATTATTTTTAATGTTTCTGATGTGTTGATACCAACACATTAACCTTAGAGGGGCTTCTGTTTAATTCACTTATATATAATACATGCCCACATTTTTGGGCAAAAAATATGGGACAAATAAACTATGGTGCTAAATTGGAAAATATTTTGAATGCACATTGCACACTTCCTTGCTTGAGTAGAATAAATTCAATAACCATTGAATTTGGAATTTTGCTTTTTGGGCAAGGCTAGTACACTTGTATATGTAATTTTTGTCAAGATTGTGCAATACAAAATATTATATTGTATATAGTTGCAAAAATGTATCATAATTCTTAACAACATGACATGGCATGATAATGAAAATTAATATAAATTTTCTACAAATGATGACAATCTCATATACACATTTTTACATATGTCTTTTCATGAAAATACAATGATAATAATAGAAATTGATAACATTATTATAGCAACAATTCAAATGACAATTTAAGGAAGTGCCTTTAGATTATAAACATATTGACATAAAAAAAATATGGTCACATTGTAATTATAGATCAAATGCAAAATGTGTGCATTTGATTAACCAAAGTTGATACCTATGATTATGAGTAGCAAAAACAAACTTATGTAACATGATAAATGTTGGATGCCAATATCCTATCAAGTTACTTTTATTTTAGATAGTTGTTCATCATGTCCTTCAATTAGTTTTTTGGAACTATGAGATATTTGACTTAAGGTTAGGTAAATAATTCATTACATGGGATTCTCAACCTAATTAAGTGAGGATGACATTTGGGTGGGTTGATGACCTTGTGCATGCAAATATTAAACAAGGTAACATCTATACATATGAGAAGTTCACCTTCTTTTTAAGATAATCCAAATCTCGTGGGTGGATTGCAAAGTTTGTAATAATTTGTGTGATCCTAAGGTTAGGTGAAAAGCTTGTTGTAAATTCGTGTTTTATTGATCTCTATTCTCTCATTGATCCATTGTCGATTTCCAACAATAAATACACCAATAGAAATAATTTATTAATATATAACATTTTATATGCAAGCAAAATACCGAGTTGTTGAAATATAGTAGCAACAATTTTGTACATGCAAATATTTTGGTGTGTTGATCACAAGTGAGAGATTAAAGGTGTCATCATTGAGTGGGGGTGACATGCATCCAATCAATGGCCCCAATCACAAATTGTTGGTTTGGATAGTTCATCCATGTCATGTTGCAATTCATCCATCAAATGACATTGATGCATATTTGCTTGTTTTTTAAAAAAAATTACTTATATATTTATTTATTTATATGTAGGTTTCAAATTTTCTGTAGTTGTTGTGTTTGGTGTTGTTGTTGATGAGGGTTCGACCCCGTGACCGGTTGGATCACATTCTATCCGAAACGAGTGATCCAGAATCCTCAGGGATGGGGTTTTGACGATCTTCGCTTCGCCGTTTGCAAGCTTCCGGATCTGCTGCGGGTGAGACTGCTGCAGGCAGATCGATCGATCGATCGATCCCGGGGTTTAGCTTGTGAATCCGGAGTTGCAATCTCTGTAGCATTCCATCGGCAGCAAAAATGGCGAAAGAGCCCCAGGACGATTTGGATTTGGAGCTGGGAGATGATGAAGAGGATCAGCAGCAACGGTCTGGTGCCGCTACTGGTGCTGGAAGCAGAAAACCCAACTCTCAAGAACCCGTCATTCCCAATTTCCGTGGTAAAGTTCCGGATGCGGAACTTCCTGAAAGAAAAGGACCTGTACAGGTCAGTAGTCATGTTTTTTCTTTCGTCTCCCATGCCCAGCTCATTCATCTCCAAACATGAAATGCTCAAAACATGTGCTTGGTTATGTGTTGTTTTCCTTCTGTCTTTTTTGTGAAGAAACCCTCTTATCACCATCAAAGTCTCCACGACATTGCTTCTGTATGGTTGTAAAACGTTAGGATCTGTGAGATTATCGTCAATGTAATGTGTCATTGTTGCGAATTGACGAAGTGTGAAGTAAGGAAGTGACGTTGTGGGTCTTGGGGTTTAAGGTTTAGGGTTTTAGGGTTTCTGTATTTTGTGTGTTTTCCTTGGGGTTTTTTGCAGGGAGAGTTATTCAACTCCATAACTCTCTGTGCTTATGGAAAATTTTCTCTCTGCAAAAGTTCTTCTGTAATGTATGTTCCCAGTTTTTACAACACATTTGCAGTTAGTGTGCAATAATCTTATCCTTTCCATTCGGCAGGTTGAATGGGCTTCCGATGAAGAGGATGAGGCTGATGATGATGCCGATGATGATGAAGATGATGAAGATGAAGAAGAGGAAGCAGGACAGGTAGAGGGAGAAGCCCCAAAGACAGAGGGTGATGGTGCCAGTGCAGCGGCAAAACGGCAGAAGGCTAGAGCGAAAAAGAAAGAGGAGGATGAGAATGAAGAAGTAGTTTTGGAAGAGGAGGAAGAGTGGAATTTTCCAGTAGACAAAGACAATTGGACAGAGGCAGATTTGGGAGAGGAGTGGGCAGACCCCACTCCAGCTGATGACACGGTGGGACGGGATCCGGAGACTGCAGAGGATGATGAGGAACTCATTGCTAAGTTGAAAAAAGATGGAAGGGCTCCTCCTCGAAGACCATACTATGTCCCATATAGGAAGTGGTATCCTCCAATTCCTGAAGACCATCCAGACATCGACAGTCCTGAAACTGTGGTGGAGGAACTTGAGCGCATGGAGGAGTTTCTCGTTTGGGCAAGCTATGTTTTTGAAGATGGCTCATCGTACACTTCACTCTCTGCCTTGCTTTTTCTCTCCCCAATGTGTGCCAAGGGTTTTGGGTTGGAGGATTTCCATATCAAGCAAAATGATACAGCTTTTAAGGTCCAAGAATCTGGGAGGGAAAGGAGGGAGGCACATTGTAGAACATTGACATCCGGTGCATGAGAAAGAATGACTAAGAGTACCCAGTGCTGTGATATTTGACAGCATTGTTTCTGTTTTATGCAGCTATGAAGGAACAGTGTTTGATGATCTCGCACATGGGAAGGGTGTGTACGTAACGCCTTTGGAGCTTTGCAGGCAAGCTCATTGTCTAGAATGGGTTCTGCAATGTTTGATACAAACTTTCATCACCATGGTATTCAACATATTTTGAACAAACTTAGTATAGCAGAAGGACCTATGTGAATAGTTGAAATGTAAAGGTGTGGGATGATTGACATCCAAGAAGTCCTTGGGTTACTTTGCACAGATATGAAGGTGAGTGGTTCCAGAACATGATGGAGGGTCATGGAGTACTTGAGGTTGACGTTCCCGTGACTGAGCCTCCCCCAGGCTCTGAGTAAGTTGCCAGAACAATTATCCTAATTCTCTTCATCAGCTATTATATCAAGTTTATACATAAAGAACTTTGTCTGTCATCCTGTCTATGTGGTAGGTTTCTTCTTGTTACTTAGTGAGATATTTCTGCAGCCAGATATTACACCTCCTAGTTTTTGCAAATTCCTGTCCAGTGCAACAGTTGGACTTGCTATAATTGTGTATGAGTTGTTATCAATCAGATTGGCAAGGAAATGGAAGGAGCAGGGCAAGATTCTGAAATCAGATTATATGGATCCAGAAGACAAGGAGTGGTTAAGGATGGACCTTGAGGATATAATTGCCAACAACCCAAATGCTATTGACTCAAATCCATTTGAAGACGATGAGCTTTGGGTGAAGTACTTTGGAGAGAAACCGTAAGTTCCATGGTCATTGTTCAAGCTGTTTATGATTTGTTTGAAGCATACTTAGTGCTTTTGACAGTTTGGTTGGAATTCATAGTGAGGCACTGTGCATGCCCTCTTCTTTGTTTCAGGTTCTTCCAGGTTTCTCTGCAGGAAACAAACTTTCTATCATTGATTCTCATGCCTGCTTAAAGAAGAGGGACAGGGGTTCTGATTTGTGGTTTTGTGCAGAGAGAAAGGCCACTATAAGTATGCTGGACAGTGGAAACATAGTCGCATGCATGGTTGTGGGGTGTATGAGTTGAATGGTCGCCAAGTTTGGGTATGTCACCTTTGCCTTGACTTGGAGCTAAGGATTGTGCAATTGGCTCAAGCTGTCAACAATTGCAAGAAGAAAGACAAGTCCTGAGATATGTCATGGATAATATGGAGGCAGTGACTATGTAGACTTGAACCAATTCAAGTGTGCCCTTCTGGGAAGTCCTTTGATTAAGTGTTAGTCATCTTTGTTGCAGGGGAAGTTTTATTTTGGAGAACTACTACCAACTGTTGAGGAGTGTGATCACAATACATCAGCTGTGAGTTTTTCTTCCTTGCATAGCCATCTGTATCTTGCAAAATGGCAGTAAGGGCTTGTTAGTACTCGTTTCACAGTTAACTATCTGTTGCTTTTAGGATAGGGAACACTACTTGTAGTAGCAATTCTAGAGGTTCTTTCTCTACTGGTTGTGACTTATTTCCCACCAGAAGTGAGCCTGAAGTGAAGATTTTTTGAGGCAGTAGATGTTGACAATGGACTGCAGATGCATGCTGGATTAGCAGAGGTGGCTGCTGCAAAAGCGAGGATGTTTGTCAATAAGCCTGATGGAAGTAAGCTGTGTCTCCTACATTATTTAGAAGTCTTCTTGAAGAAAGGAGTTGTTCTCCAATATGCTGCAAACTATAGGTACCTTGTCTGTTATTTTGTTGAGATCAACCAGGAGTGGTAAGAGTTTTGAGGAAACTGTTGTGGACATGCATGTGGGTCGAAAGATGCATATGGATATTCACAAGTGGAATTGGATTGTTGTTGATGATTAGTGGTGCGGGAGCGCAAAGGTCCATACACAGATCCTCAGCATCCCTACATGTATGAAGAGGAGGATGTGTGGATGGCTCCTGGCTTCATCAATCAGTATTATAAGGTTTGACTTCAATGCTATGAAATGTTGACCATGTTCAAGCCTCTGTGATACAGACAGTTAGAAGTGAATATTATAATGTTTCATACTTGTTACTTCTATCTTGCCAAGTTTCTGATTGCTGTGTTCTGTTGTGTCGCAAAAAAGCATAGAGCCACTCTCCATAGTCTTTGGTATCCACTGTATTCCAATTGTAAGTGGAGGTGAAGGAGAGCACTTTTGGGATCAGAGGAGTCAACCAATGCCTTTCTTGGCACCTTTTGGGTACAGGTGCCAGAGCTCTGGGAGAGGTATGCAAAGGAGGTAGATGCTGAGCAAGAGATGTGGCTCAACTCTTTCATCAAGTCACCATTGGTGATTCCAATGCCCCCTGAGCTTGAGTATGCTTGGGGAAAAGGTAGCAGATTCTCTTAAATAGCATACTGACAAATCTGTTCTGCATGTGAACTGTTGATCCAAAAAGTTGGTGTCTCTCTTTGCATTGTGGTCTTTTATACTATCTTGGTCATACCCTCCTTACACCAAGAACTGCACATGTTTCAGGAATGTTAATGCTGGAATTTCATATGGGTTGGTTTGTGTGCAGATAGGGAGTTTTTGGTTCTGAGTGGTCCAGCAGGTGATGACAAGACCGGGAATCCAAATGAAAGAATGGAGGTTTTGTATCATGTTCCTTCTGGACAGATTATAAACTGGGCCAAAGATCCAGAGGGAAAGATGCGGTTTTTTATACAGCCAATAGTGGAAGATGGCTCTGTTATCCCTGAGCTTGCAATTCCCCTCCCATTGGGAATGAAAGAATTTTTTGGTGAGGAAGGAGGTGACGAGGATGGAAAGAGTGATGCTCCAGGTGGACAGAAACTTACAGAAAAGGAGAAGCTTCAGAAGAAATGGGCTGAGGAGGATGCTGAGAGAAAGAAACGCTGGGATGAAGAGGATGCAGAGAGAGAGTTGGAGTGGGCTGAGAAAGACAAAGAATTGGAGCTTGAATTAGAAATTGTGGAGCTGGATGCAAAACTTCAAGAGCTTGTAGATCAGGCAGAAGCACAGGTTATTATCTGCACTGTCATGCAGACCATTAAGTCACATGTTTTCACCATTATTCTTAGTATTATTGCAGTTCAAAAGCTTACTCAAGAGGTGGCACATAGTTCTATCTGGTCTGCCTTCTATCCTGGTGCATAAGTTATCCATGGCTCAAAAGTGTTTTAACTGTGGTTTCAGGCCAAAACTGAAGAGCTCTATTCTGAAGTTATGAGCAGCAAGAAGCCTGCAGATACAACAGAAAAAGCCTCGGATGATGGGGAAGATGGGACCCTGAGGACTAAGAAGAGTGAGGGGGAGACAAAACCTTCAGATGGTGCCGATGATGATGATGACAACGAAAATGGAGGAGATGAGGAAGATGATGATGAAAGTCCAAAGCCTAAAAGCTTTGGCAAGGTGGCTATGGCCAATCCCACTGAAGGGGCCAGGAATTCTGACAACTCTACAAGCCAACCCTTCCCAACAGTGTTTGCATCATTGAGTTTGGTTCCTCTGGTACACCTAATCTGGACTACATTCTAATTTGCTCGTCAATTCTAGCCCCTGGAGTCCTTTGCTGTTAGAGCATCCGCCCTTCTGATTTGATGTCTATAAATGGGCTCAGTACTTTGGATTGTAGAATTTTGAAAACTGAGTTCCATGGCCATTGGCTTTAATATTTCTTTCCTTATCAGCCTTGACTTCCTGAGCTGAGTCAGTCAAGCTTTTGGTTGAAACACTTAGGGGAAAAGAATTTACAAGTTGGTTTAATATTCTTTTGTAGTGAAGTCATGCATATACTCAGTGGGGCGTGTGTTGATTGCAGACCTCTTTCCAGCAGGTGTTGAGTTTAGCAGTTGGCAAAGCCAAAAAGTCATGGCTCCCAAAAACTTTTGCTACACCATCTGGATCACCACCCTCTGCGCCACCCGCTGCCACACCCTCTGCCACACCCTCTGAAGTCTCAGCAAAGATGGGTTTATGTAGACCTCTGGAATCAACGCCCCAGTCAAAGCCTGCACCGATGAGTCAGATATGCACAGTGCAGTTTATGATCAAAAGAAATTCCTCAATGCTGAGGTTAAGAGCAACTGCACCTAAGAGATTGCATCCAACAATCATGAAAACTGGTCACCATTTCAGGTTGCATCCTAACACTGCCTCTAATGCTGAAGGTGGATCTTTGCCCAGCCAGAAGTCCCAACGCAGGAAGAGGCAGCAGCGGGGTGGCCAAACCCAAAGCAGGTTGATGACAAGGCCAACAGTCAATTCAGCAGTTCATCAGCAGAATATGAAGAGTTGGTGGTTTCCACCAAGTATAGAGATTCTTTCTTTGGCTGTTCCACTGGAGACCTAGTCAAAACGATCAAGACCCTCTTCTCTCATTCATTCTCATCTTCCCAACATTCACATGCTTTCTGTTTCCACGTTGTTCCCTCCTAGTTCTACCTTTTTATTCACTTCTTTTTAGTCAACCCCACCACACCACCCCTCCTCCCACTTCTTGTGATTACAAGGCTACAGTAAGCAATGCCTTTTTGAGTGAGTCATTCTGTACTTCTCCTGTGTGTAGGATGAGGGGATGGGAATTTTTGTCAGTTCAGTACACATTGCCTTTTTGGTTGGGTCATTCTGGACTTCTCCTGTTTGTAGGACAAGAGGATGGGAATTTATGTTAGTTCACACACTGCAATTGCAGCTCCAGTTTTGTTTCTTTTGGTTATGTCAAAGAAAAAAGTAATGTCAAACCCTAGATGGGTCAAGGCTGAGCTTTTACACCCACTACACATGTGTCACGACCACCTTTGCAGTGCAGCTCACTCATCTTTTGTGCTGTTTAATGGGAGAGCCACAGTGAGCCATAGGAGGACTCAAGCCAATGCAGGTTGAGAAGTTTGAGATTCTTTTGGAGTATAGAATGGATCTCATTTTAGTCAGGATGGTCTTTTCATTTATTCTATGTTTCTTCGCCTGTTCCTCCTGCAATAACAAAAGATTTCCTTTCTATATTGTGATTGTCGGTGTTGAGACCTTGAGTTTCCTTATAAAACTGACTGGACAGTGGTACCACAGGCATAGTAGGGTATATGAAACATCAGACCTGTGGATGTCAGAACAAGGGATGTCCGCATGATGGCAACAGGTCTGCAGCAACTCGGTGGTAACCACAACTGAAGCTCACCTGTTGAGTGATGCTCTCTGTAGCAGATGGGCTGGATGGATATTTCAGCAGCCTGCTTCAAACACAAACTGCAGAGACTTTTTGAGATGGCAATCCTGCAAAACACAGGTCAGAATCATCATTGACCAGGAATGAAACCATTATTTACATTACATTTGCTAAGATTTCCCAACTCTGATGTGGAGAGAGTTTAATCTTCACAGAAAACTTGCTTGCTTCATTTCACAGACGTATGAATAATATGCAGGTCATGTGATTTGAACACAGATGAAGGATTTTTTTGAAAAGGAAAGGCCCTACTAATTCACCAGATTTTGAAAATCAACAATTTTTCAATCACCGTATTTCTACAACAGGTCCAGTAGGTAGCCAAAATATAGAATGATTCTTAAAAATTTCTACTTCCAAAATAGCCAAATCTGGTTAGATTTTCTTGTGGTTCTCACACATCTTATACCAGTCACTTTTTCAAAGTCGATTTTCGCATGAAGAAATTTTATTATTTCAAATATTAAATTTTAATGGTTAATTTTCTTTAATTCACAAAAAAAATTAAATTTCTTTTCAACATTTTATATGTCCATTATTTCATCTTGTTCAAATAAAGCTTCAAGTTTTTCTAAATCCTCTTCAAAACTTAAGTCTAAATCTTTAAAACACATTTACAAAGAATTGAAAGAATTTTTTAAAAAAGATGCAATATGATAAAAAAATACACAATGCAATTGTGCAAATGAAATGCAATGTGTAAAATTAAATGTATAATGTCCAAATAATTCTTACACACAATAAACAAACATATTTTTAACCAAAAATTCTCAAAAAAAACACGAATAATTTAAAAAATCTTCAACAAACAAAGATTGAAAAAAAAAAACCTCCTCCAAATTTAGCATAAAAACTTGAATTTGGACAACACCTCCCACACCTTGAAAAAACTGAAGGAAGAAGTACCGATCTGAAATAGGAAGAGTAGGAGCAACAATGTCAAGCAAGGAAAAGCAAAAGGAGCAATATCACGGTGTAGCAGAGAGCTACCTGAGTAAGCAAGAGGAGCAGCAAGCAATGTTGAACAAGGAATAACAAAAAGAGGAGCAATGTCAAACACGTTGAACAAGGAGCAACAAGAGAAGCATGAACATCGACTAAAAAAAAGCAAGGAGTAACAAGAAGAATAGTAATGTCAATCAAGGAGCATCGACCAAAGAGCTCGAATGTCAAGCAAAGACCTTAAGTACTAACCAAAACAACTCTTCATCATAATTAATCTAAGCAACAAATACAAAGTGAGAAAAAAAACTCGAAACACTTGATTTATATCAAACGACAAGTGGCACCGCTTGCTGCCCTACCTTAAACCTAAGTAAATCCTAAAGACTAAATAATAAATACTAAACCCTACTGACTACTCACTACCTCCTTAATTCTAAACTTTGAAACCTTGACCCTGCATTTTCTTTTTAATACCACGTCAAGGTTTCAAAGGCCCAATTCTCACATCACACAAAACCTTGCAGTCGGGTTTCACAAAGGACATCACTCAACGTGATACCCTAAGAGTTTCAAATTGAGAACTTGTTTGAAACCCTGTCTGGTTCTCACATTTTCATAAAGGACATCACTCAATGTGATACCCTAAGAGTTTCAAATTGAGAACTGGTTTGAAATCTTGTCGAGTTCTCACTTTTTTTTTGATACCCACCTATCACGGGTGCCAATTGCTTGTCAGGTTGAGTTGGCTGTTGGGCTTCAAAAAGAAAAAACAACAAATCAACTTGGAAGTTGCTTACATAGTGCATTCACTATGTCCCCAAAATTCTACCCCTGTCATTAGCCTAGGTGAAAAATGTGTTCCCATCATGTTCCCAAAAACATTTCATAAAGTTTCTCTTGTTCCCATCAAGTTCCCAAATGTGTTCCCAATAGCACCTGGGTTTTATCCCATATGGTTTGCCCAAAGTTCAACTCCCCTGAATGTAAACTAAAAAGATGAATTCATAGTGTACATTTGTTTCTATTTTGCAACTGGGGGTCCAAAGAGGTGCTTCAATTGGGGGGCATGCCCAATATTCCCAAAAGAATTGCTGATGGGCCAATCAATATGGCTCCTTTGAAAAAATAGAAAAAATTGTGAGTGGACACATGATCTAATTAATATGAATCACACTACTATGATACCTAATATTGACTATCTAGTGTTCTAAGGTCATTCAATAATAGAGTACTTACCTTTATCTAGGTGAAAAGGTACTTCATCTTGATGCTTGCTACAAGTTGCCTTGCATTGCAAGTTTGGAACTTGTGTTGTTGTCCAAAAAAAGGTTTCTTCAAGAAGAGAAGATGATTCAAGGCCTCATGTGACCCCATCAAAAAAAAATCCCTTTGTTTGTGGAGAGTGGTGCAAATTATGATTTTGTCAATTTTATAGTACCATTTTTGCTTAAGATTGTCCTATTGTTGCAAATGCACTAAGGAGATGAGAAAAGAACCCATTAAACCATGGGACATACTATGAAGTGATGACCAATGTTAGTGGGTAAGTATTTCATCTTAATGAACCTCATTTTTTAGGAGCCTTCCACCTAAGGTGGCTCCTTTGGTGAGGCCAAAATTTTAATGAGAGGGTAAGGCACCCTCCACTCCATATATGTACACTAACAAAATGCTAACCAATTCTTTAGTCAAATGAGGTTTCCCTTTTACCCAGGGGAGGGGTACCCAATTGTCTTCCAAGCGGGTAAATACAGGGTATATATGCCGAAATCATCACATTTAGTTGAACTTATTTCTTATGGATTTGTTCGAATTGTGGTGACTAATTAAATTTTTTAAACTATATTTGCACTTCTTTTTGTTCTTAATTGCATTAAATCCTATACGGATAGGTAAATTTTGCAAGGTGCAATACCTATTTGCAAAGGATTATTGACAATAATTAGAGTGACGAGTAATAAGAATTGGTATGTGGGGGAATTTTGGAATCCTTTGTTATGGTCGTCCACGGACTATTTCAAAGACAATTTCAATAATAACTATCTCATTTTCAAGCCTAATTATTTCATTTCTTTCTTTATAACTACTTCCTTTTCCTATTAACTTTTCATCATAATTATTTCCCACCTTTCTTAATAATTATCTCTATTTTATAACTACCTCACTCTTTTTTCCTAATCCACCAACATGGATATAAAAAAAACAAATTAACAAGTGTCTTTTCATGAAATGTATATTAATTTAAATTAAATCTGACATTGACATAAATATATATAAACATTTAAGAATTTTTTTAATATATTTATAAGGAAAATAATTTACTGTCCCTGGTAGTGCACAGCAGCACCGAGCTCAAATAATGATAACAAACAATAATAATAATAAGAAGAAGTGAAGACAAAAATTGACCAAATTTCAATGAAATTGAGTTTTGAGACCATGTTTAAAAAGTGATTGAAAATTTTAAAATAATATACCCATGAAATCCCCTAATTTCTAAACCACTAAAATCACAAATCAAACATTAAGTAATAATATTGCTTCATTTAAATTTTCTGACAAGTGAAGTTTGAAGTTTGAAGTTGTAAAATCAAAATTAAAATTATTTAGTCAATAATTTTAACCCCACAATTTCCATGGAGGGATC
>Ga0209208_10004747_pt1 | contig 19131 bp, 17 predicted proteins | sample S1TSphfallax_3_FD_187694 | JGI IMG/M metagenome (GOLD analysis project Ga0209208, IMG submission 187694) | Host-associated microbial communities from peat moss isolated from Minnesota, USA - S1T2_Fd - Sphagnum fallax MG (SPAdes) (version 2) | ecosystem: Host-associated > Plants > Peat moss >... | reverse complement strand
TTCAGAAATAGATGTTAAAACAAAGGAAACAAAAAAACTGAATAACTGAAATCTTGTCCCAAAGATGGAGATTTAGAGTTTACACAATCTAAACAAGTTCTGAGCAGATTGAAGAGATTGATAAGATGCCAAAAACCGATCATTAAGGTTGTACAGAGTTCCCTCTCCTTTGGCATTTGCTGGCAATGCATTGAGTGTTACACACATTCTTGTAAGATCATAAATTCATTCAATCTCAAAAAACCTTGTCTGTTTTTGCAACCTTTGTGCAGAAACCAAATCAACACATGGGAGGTTCAGAATAGATGTAAAACAGAGGCTGAACTTACGAGTGATCTCCACCTAATATGGAGATTTGGAGGTTATGCAATCTACAAGTTAAGAGCAGATTTAAAACATTGATAAAGATGCAAAACAATCATAAAGACATACAGAGCTTCCTCTCTTTTGAATTTGCTCTGGTAATGCATTGAAAGTTATGCCATTTTCAAAGATTGTAAAACTCATACAATCTCAGCAAACCTTGTCTGCTTTGCATCCTTAGCAGCAGCAGAAACACCAAATGAAGAACACTTGGGAGGATGCAGAATAGATATGAAACAGAGGCTTAATCAATGAGATTCCCGCCCCAAAAAATGGAGATTCAGAGGTAACATCTAGGATTTTTTAAAGAACGGATTTAAGACAGTGGATTCAAGATATTGACAAAGATGCAAAACTATTTGTCAAGAAGATCTACAGAGGTGGTATCCTCTCTGCATGTAATTCACTGGGCAATAATGCATTCCAAAGTTGTCCCATTTCTCAAAGGATAGTAACTGCCGCATTCAATAATCCCAAGCAAAACTCTGTTCTGTTTTTGCATCCATAATTCTGCACAGCAGAAACCAAAAAATCACTGGGCAAGGAGGTGAAGAAGAATTCCCAAGTTCTCAAGTGAAACCTCTATCTACTAGAATCAACGCCCCTCTTCTTTGAACTTGGTTTGCTTTTCTGCTATGGAACAACTTTTGAAACTCAATTCCCAAAAGAATGGTGGTCTCCTTTGGGAAACCACTCCAACAAATCAAACTTCCAACAACCTGTAGAACCAACCAACCACCCACAACAGCCAAGAAGAAGCTTGGACATTCAGCAGTAAGGGTTTAGGGCTTAGGGACATTCACATTCTTATCAAATCTTCACCACCAGAGATGAAAACACCAAAGATGTTGGCATCCCATGATGTCTTATGGTGCAAATCCACGTGCAGTGAAGCAGAAGAAGACGAAGAAGGTTTGCAAATATGGTGTAAGCGGCAAGAATGGAAGGGTGTGATGATGGCAAGAGGAGAAGGAGCTTCTGGGGTTTGGGGTAACAGAAAATGCGAAACTGCGGAGGAGCTCATCAAGCAAGCAAGAAATTGTTCTTCTTCAGTGCAGCTCTTCCTCCTTGTTTGTCTCGATGACAACATCTGAAGTCGGGTATGCAACACAAGTGAGAACGTAACCCGCTTTCAGTTGCGCTTCGTCCAAGAAGCTGCCATCAGACTGGTCCACAGTCCCTTCCTTAATGAGACCCGCACAAGAAGAACAGCCGCCGGAGCGGCAAGAGGAAGGCAAAAAATCCACACCTCGTTCTTCCGCTGCGTCCAGAATGTATTCGTCATCCGGCAACTCCAGCACCGTCTCCTCGCCTGTCACCGTTCTGAGCGTCACCTTGTAAGAAGCCATGCAAGTCACTCGTCCTCTGCTCGCTCTCCGCAGTCCAAATGCGTCAATCAACGAAACTTTGCTTCTCCTCCTCCTCACGCTCCTCCCCTCCTGCACTACTACCGAGGCGGCTGCAGAAGAAGCCGGATACCGCAACGAGGATGATGATGATGATGACATCCCCCACAACGAAGTTGCACACAGAAGAGATCCTGCCATTTCTGCTGTTCCTTCTCCTTCGGTGCGTCCGTTACCTCTATTGCTTTGCTTCTTCTTCTTGTACTTCTTCCTGTCCGTCCTCTTATGTTTTTCGGCAGCGACAACGGGGTGCCTTGGTACCCTTCGTGGTGCGGAAGCTTCTAGGTTTTGGGGTTTTGCAGGCTTCTAGGGTTTCGGAAATCACTGCCACACGACGACGCACTCTCTGTTGTGCAAACGTACCACTGCCTGCAAATGGACAAGAAACTATGAAGAATCTAGAATGAAACAGGGAGGAGGAGGTTTGATGGTGTGCAAGTTCAGATAACCTTCACCATGGGAATCTTGGCCTCTTGGAATGCTTACGTGCTACTTGCTTGCTTTACCTATGGGGGCCACTTGCAGAAGGTGTCGTTTCCTCTCTTCGTCTAGCTTTGTCTCTGTCTCTGTCTCTGCAAGCATCCAAGCTTTGTCTTCTATGTCTCTTGTCTCTTCAAGCATCCAAGCAACCTATCAATCAATCAGAACCTTACATGAAACTTATTACCTTAACCAGTTTGTTTGTTGTTGTTGCACACCATTCTGTAGTAGAAATCATGTCTGGGAGGAATAAACATGTGCAACCAACCAACCAACCCCCCCACTTGGCTGCCAGTGTTGTTGTGCTTTCTTTGGCTTCTGAATTCAACTGGAAATGCCAAAGGGCTTGAGTGCAGCAATGTAGATTGAACCCAAATGCACTTGCATTCCATCATATGCACTGAGCATGAGTAAGCTCATAAATTGCTGCATGGAAAGCTTAATGTAAGTGCTGCTGTTGGTAGGTATATAGTTTCCTGTTTCAGATTCCCTAGGGTTTTGCAAAGATTCTAATGCTCTCTAATCATCATGGGACCAGGTGGTTGAATGCTTGGAGGGAGATGCAGTTTGCCCCATACATGTACACCACAATGCAAGAAGAAACAGATTGCAGTTCAGAGGTGAAGAAAGCCAGTAAACCATGGCTTTGAGCTATGCTGGAGTGTTGGGGACAAGGAAATGCTCATCAATACCAGTGACCCACAAGCAATTGACCACTTCAACAACGAGTAAGTACGTCAGAACCCTACCACCACATTCAAACACGGTAGTGGTTTTTCCTCATATCCATTGCTGATGATGCTCTTGATTGCATGACACCATTGTAGTAGCTGGGAAATTGGATTTGCTTACAAAGCTGTTATTGTCAAATGATCCACCATTTTAGATACCTGGTGGATGAGAATTAGGGTTTAGGGTTTAGGCACAGAGCATTCTACAGTAGTTTTCAAGGCATCAGTGGAGCAAGCAGTCTCCCAAACCACAAGTGCAAGTCTGTGCTTGAAGTTTTTAAACATCAACAAAATGCATGGGCCCCACAACTGTGCAAAACCTGTGAGAATAGGGGTCTCTTTGCCAACAACTCTTTGTCAAATTGCTTGATCCAGATGCATTTGTGGGCTCTAAGCAATGGTTTTGCAAGTAAGGACTCTCAAGTATATTAAGGGTTTGTGTATGTCTTGTGTGTGAATAAATACTGGAGGCTTGTAAAAAATCTGCTGAACTGGGGGATCAGGTCACAGAATATTTCAATGGTGCTACACTGACAATGGTTGGATTTATAATGTATGTGAAGTATGTGTTTTGGTCAGCTGGACAAACAAAATCACATCCAGGAATCCACTGGAAACTTTGAGCATTCATGTCTGGTGGTGAGGCAGTAAGAACATCTCCCCCAATGCTCAGTATGTCACCGTGCACTGGAAATCTTGGATGAGGTACAGCAGTCAAATCCAGTGAATCCAATAGAAGACTGTTGTGACCCTAAAAAATGCACAGCTTTCAGAGCTCTGGAACAGTCTAATAAACACAATCAATTCATATTTATTGACTGCTCCTTGTGTCTGATTGGGTAGATAGTTCGATTGGTCCAGGTGGGTTGCTATTAGTAGTCTCCCACCTATTTGTAGTCCCAGTTTCAGTTTTATGGGTGGGGTTGGAAAATATTAACTAATGAAAACTTTGATGTGAGATATATTTTTGCAGGGTGGCATACTGAGCACCTCTAGAGATGTTCTATATAGCAAGGCAGCAACATCAAAGAACTTGGAATCCAGTCAAGGGGATGAAAATATACAGACAACAAGGTCCAGACATTGACACCCATGCCCTAGGTATTTTTTTAATAAATTTGCTTGTTTGCACAGGAGTATCATAACAATTCGAGTCTGATTGACACGTTCCTGATTTTCCTTGTACACCTGTGATTTTCACGAGTGTGAGATGGAGGATGTTATTGTGGGGAAAGTTGGAGGTCAATACATCACTGTCCACAATAATATGGCATGAACAACATTAGTAAACAAGTTCATAGAAATACTTTGATGAAAGTGAAGTATGTGATGGTCCCCCCAAAAATTGCAACAAATGCGTGTTTGATTCAACACTATCTGATTAGTGAGGCAGGGTTATATTATTGAAGTACAAGGATACCTTCAGTATAAGTTATTTGGAAATTTTAGAACTAAAGAACCTCTGGTTCTGGCTTTTTGAAAACTTTCAGAATCAAATAACATTCAGCTCTATTTAAAACTCTCAAAGAATCGGTGGTTTTCAAGAAGAAATTGGGCTTTATAGCAGGTTACTTGATTAGTATCTTTTGAGAACCACGATCATATAGAACCTGGTTCTTTGATTATTTTAGAACCATGATTATGGAATTGAAGAAGCACCTTGAGAACTAGCAAGGGTTTGTGCCATTTCTAGTACCTGTCCAACACTGAGTACCTATACTAGATATACAATTTTTTGTATATTGCCTTTTATGGTTACCTTCCAATGCAAGACCTTGAACATAAGGGAAAAAGGTTCTTCATAATGCCAAATCATCCTAACATCACAGTACTAGAATAGCCCGTGCCCTTGGCCTAAGTGTGAACTACTTACCCAACTAAATTTTCCTTCCAAAACCAGTTTTTGTAATTTAATTGAATTTACAATGACAAAACTACTCAAAATTCAATATCTTGCACATCTCAGATCTAAAAATTTCCAAATCACCTTGATTAAATCCTACACATAATAGGCTTTTCAAAAATACAAAGAGTGCACCCACATTCCCCTATAAATTTTTGTTTTGATTCAAATGAATCTTTAGTGAAAACAAATTTCTCAAATATTCAGTAACTTTTCAATCACAGGTCAAAACACTATGAAACCAACTTGGTGCACCCTATTAATGGAGGGCTTTCCAATGGTACAAAGAGTAGAACAAGAGGCACCATGGTTTGGGAGATCTCAACATGACAAACAAAACATACGACTACCTTCCTTCATACATACATAGATTGATTTAAATCAATTTTGATGATTATCAAATTGTAGATGCAAACCACCAAAGTTGTCTTTACAATAAGAAGGCAATGTTATTTGGAATCAGTAAAATTAGGTTGATGTATATTTCATGTTTTTTTTTCCACCTAATTTTTAGGGATAAAAAGTTTTGATTCAAAGGAAATTCTCCCATGCTAGTGTTAATCACCTCAAGGCTTGTTAAAGTGAACATTGGTCTATGCAAGTAAATGGCACATGGTAGACTTATGTTAAAATGTTGTAATTTGTTTGTGTGCTTGTGTTTTTGACTTCAATGTTCAAACCATGTGATGATTTTGTTTTTTCTTACAACTCCTTACTTTCTTATGAAGGAATTGACCATTGTATATCAATAATTATATTGTTTTATAAGGATACCTACGAGACAAGCTTGGTGTCCACAAGTCATCAACATCTAGATTGTCACAAGGTCACAAGGTCTCATTAGTAAAGTTTCATAAACTTACACAATTCCCAACATTGATCAACAACCCATGGAACAAAATGCCATTTATAATTGATTGGTTGATATCAAATCCAAACATACAATCACACTTTTGGGCAATTTTGTCATAAATGACATCCATAAACCTCCACCATAAAATTTAACATTAAAAAAAAACCTATAAATTCAATTTGGAGTGTGTAATATAAAATATTGTAGTTTATTCAGCTTAGTTCATCAATCATGAATGAAATTCATTTTTAAATGTTCATAGTTCATCCATCATCATTTGAATCCATTACCCTCCATTTAATAAACAAAAACATAAATGAAACTTTGCACCAAAATCTTTCCAATTGTGTTTCATTTTCCATGTATTTACACATTATGAATTGAATTTCATCTACATACCATGTTTTTATACTTAGAGTTCAATCTCATGTTTGTAAGGTTAGGATTATGTTTAAGTTTGTTTTGTTATAATTTGTCATAACATCCTACCCATTGACAATTATTTTGGTCCCAATAGGTCTCATGCCCATGCCCAAACACATTTGCGTGAAGAGTTGAATTTTTCTCACCACATATATTGGAAAGAAGATTTTGACAATGTTTGAATGGTAGGTTGTAGCCATTTCCCCCATGTAAATTGCCCTAAATATCCTAATGAGAACATTCTTCCCCTTCCTCTTTTAAAGAACTTCAACTATGGACTAAAAATCAAGATCACAATCATTCTACAAGAATCATGGAACTAGATTCCCCCTTTTCAATCCTTTTGGGGCTTTTGAAAGTTTCTTGTTCAACAACAAAAGAGATAGATGTCAAAAATGTCATTAACAATCACAATACACACCACTCAAGAGGGCAAATGGACAATTTGTGACAAAAAAACAACCAAAAAGAAAAATACTTCATATTTTATTATTCAAAAGGGAACATCATTACATCCCCCTTTTCTATACCTTTCAAAAAGTAAAACAAAAGGCAAAGTATCACATCCACTAAAGAAAAAGGACAATATGCTTACATAAGGTGATAGCTTTCTTTATGGTGCATGGTAGGTTTTTGAACTAATTGTTAAGTGCGAATCCACATTTTTTGTCACCTCTTCTCACCTAACATACTAGTACAAAGATGTGAGGCTCTACTAATCCACTAAGTTTTGACACTTTCTTTTGTCAATACCACCCCAAGCAAATGCTAATTGCAAGGGCACCTTTGGGTAACAACTTTTGTGATGGCAACATGCTCAAGTTGTCACCTTCCGTATGCAACCCATACTTCTACTTCCAAAAGGCATATTAAACACCCATGAATACTATATCAAAATTAGTGGAGGATATAGATAATGATTCTATTACCATGTTCACTAGAATTATAGAGGCATCCATAGGGACCCATTTCCACACACATGGCAAGAACATCAGATAAAATCAGTTAGGCCGGATAATTGCAGATAAAATTCCACCAGCTAATGAGACATTCTTAACCACAAAACATGGCTCCCAGGATTCACATGAGAAAGTTTCCATGGCTTCCTTGTGCAAATAAAATTGGACAAGGCTTCCACACATTTCTATGGAAGATAAGAGGTAAACATTGAAGGTGAGGTTGACATCCCAAAAAGAAAAAAAAAAGGGTTGAACTAAAGATGGTCCTGTATTGAGAGCCATCTAAACTCTTGTAGACCAACTACCTAAGGCAATTAGAGTTGATTTTGTGTTGTTTGGATATTTTCCCATGACCCCATGGGAAATCCATGGTCAAGGTTGTTGCGGTTGACACTAGAGTACACACAACCCTTTTTGTGTGAGAGACTAGTTCCTTCCCATCTCTTTTGTTGTCATTTATTTCTTTTTTATTTTTACTTTTGCAATTTGGACCCACAAGGCCCTCCCTACCTCCTCCCCACCATGCAGAATCATAGCATCTTTTGCTTACTTGCTGCGGTGGAGGGAATCCGGTGTATAGTGTTGACTTCTATGTTGTTTGTAGAGCAACTATAGAGGAGAAGAAGAAGATGGAAATCTGCAGGTTCTGCTGATAATGGGGAAGTCTTCTGGCAGGTTGCTGCAATGTCAGAGAAGACTCCAATTTGTGGTGGGTTTCAAGTGGGTGGGAAGGTAGAGGAACTGGAAGCTCAGAAACAGATCAAGTGGCATCACATGAAGATGAGGGATGATGGAGGGTCTAGGGGAAGAAAGAACAGGAGATCTTGGCCAGGTGGAAAACTAAAGAGGGCAGGTCATATCCTGGCAATGGTTGCGATTGTGCTGTTAGTATTCTTTGGAGCCTCAACACCCCACCATCTTCACTCTGGGTTCCATCATGCAAAACTAGGTCTATTTCTCACCAACTGACTTTTGCAATCTCCTAATCAAACTGAGAGTCTAAGATCATAGGCTACAGATTTTTGCCAGAGCTCTGTGTGGGATGTTGGCTTTTTGTAGAGGTCAACGTGTATCAATTGGCTTTGACATGCAAGTCCTCACCAAGACTATGGTGCACTTTTACGAACTGTGTAGGAAAAAAATTGCAAGTCTCAAGCTAATCAGATTGCAGATGCATGGACAATAGTGAGCTTTTCTACTCCTTCACCTATGCCACAAGAGATGCATTAACCTATCCTCACCTATGATGATGAACCATGATTGAACCTTACTCTACACTCAATCACAGCTTGGATTTCCTGAGATCGCATCTCTAGAGTCATATGGTCATGTTTACATACCTCTCTTGGCCTGACCTGGGGCTTAATCCTGGCACCTGCTGCCATTCTGCAAAACAACCTGCCAACACCAGTCAAAGTGAGGTCACGGGTGTAAGCTACTTTAATGGGAACTAAAGCTCACTGAGAGAATAGATAGAAATCATAGCTCAGATCTGCAGATAGTTTTGTCTGGTACAGTGGTGGCATTGAGACCAGGGCTAGGATTCTCTTTGTGCAAGCAGAAATCATGTCTGTTGTAACGAATGTTGTCTGAGCCTCCATCACAACTGCCATGGCAGCTTGGAGCCTACTTGTTCTTGAGTCAATTCAGTAACAAATAAGGTTGGATAGACAATATACTTTTACATGCATTAAAGATGGTGATATACCAAATACAGGAGACAAAATTGCTAAATGTTGCAATTCTGCTGAACAGAAGAAGTCATAGAGAAAAACTATACCAAAGCAGGCTTGAAGGAGGAGAGGCTTGGACAGGAGGTATTTAATTGTGACCGCTCACACTTCCGTACAGATGTATGCAATGTGCGAGGCAACATCCGCATGAACAGCATCAACCACACCTTTGTGTTGTATGCTGTTGATAGCAGGACTAATTTGGGGGAAGAGAAGGTAAAACCATATACCCGGAAGTGGGAGAAGAGCTGCATGGACACTATACATGAAGTTACATTGCAGAGCGTGCCAGCATCCCAGACAAGTCCCATTGTATGTGATGTGCAACATCATGTACCAGGTGTGGTGTTCAGCACAGGAGGTTACACTGGCAACTTATACCATGAGTTTCATGATGGCCTCATTCCACTTTTCATCACTACTCAACACTTCAAGCGTGAGGTGGTGTTTGTGATCTCAGAGCTTCATGATTGGTGGTTTACAAAGTACAAGAATGTCATTCAAGAAATGACAAATTACCCGCTGATTGACTTTGAGAGAGAATCCCAGGTGCACTGCTTTCCAGAGCTTACAGTAGGGCTGCACATTCACGGAGAGCAGAGCATTGATCCCATGTTAATGCCTGATCATAAGAGCATTTGGGATTTCCAAGCACTCCTGCGTCATGCCTACAGACCATCATCACATGAGAAACAAGAGAACTGGCAATTGAAGGCCTCCCGTGCTAAGGGGATGCCCCAGCTCACCATACTCATTCGCCCACACACACGGGTCTTACTAAACATTCAGCAAATTGTGGAGGTAGCAAAGAAGGTTGGATTCCAGGTGAACCTCTTGAAGCCTTCACGTGGGACAGAACTGAAGAGAGTGTTTTGGATGTTGGACAAGAGTGATGTCCTGATGGGTGTACATGGCGCAGCACTAACACATTTCCTATTTATGCGACCGGGATCTGTGTTCATCCAGATTATCCCACTTGGCACTGATTGGGCAGCATTCACATACTATGGGGAACCGGCAACAAAACTTGGACTCCAGTATTTGCCTTACAAAATTGAAGCTGCTGAAAGCTCTCTTAGCAGTAAATACAATTCAACCGATCCCATCCTTACAAATCCAGCCAGCATTGTCGAAAAAGGCTGGTGGGAAATGAAGAAGATATATCTGAAAGCACAAGATGTTCAACCCTCTCTGTTACGAATGAAGAAACTTTTGCAAAAAGCAAAGAGCTTGATACATCCTTAAAAACTGTAGTTTACTTCAGATTAGATCTCAGACCCTAAACCCTATACATTGGAACTTTGCAAACGGAAATTGATGATCAAGTGGGTACAATCCTTAGAGCAGCTCCAGCAGTGCTCAGTATGTGACCCTGGAAATCAAAATTTGATGAAGAAAATTCAAAACATACTGGTTTGGGTCAACAAGATGGTTTTGGCCCTGCATTTTTGCACACTTTGCTCAGGCTGGCAAAAAGCACAGCAAAACCTAACACCTGCTAGAGAAGAGTGTAATAAATATGATCTGACTGACTGTTGCTCCCTGTTTCTAATTGACCAATCATAATGATTGGTCTAGGTAAGTTGCTATTAGTAGTCTCCCACCCTTTTGCAGTCCCAGTTTTAGTTTTATGGGTGGGGTTGGAAAATAGTAAATAACTAAACTTGGATGTGAGAAATATTTTTTGAAGGATCACATGCTGAGCACCACTAGAGCTGCTCTTATTATTCTTCTGTTGCTTCATCATCATCATCATCATGCTGAACTGCATATACATTCTATCCTCTTCACGAGCCGCAGCAACCTCCCTCCAACAGGAGGGTGCTTTTGGATACTTTGGCCAGAATATGCAGAAATTTGAAGCAAAGAACACAAAAAAGAAACTTGTTCTACCACAAGAGTTGGAAAAGAGATTCAGATTGTGAACCTGTTGTTGTCATGGGTAGTGGAGGAAGTGGAGGAAAACTAGATCGCTCGAATCAATCCATGGATGTCCGTCCACATGGAGAAGGGAGAGTTGTTGCCTTGCTCTCCTCCTACTTCATATGACCCTTAAACCCTAAACCTGTACTCCAGCACAGTGAGTCTCCATTGGAGCTCGCAAATGCGAACCCATTCAGTCCAAAGATGTCTATGACACTACAACAAGAAGGAAATCTTCTCCTGATAGGAAATCTTTTCTCCCAGATTTCCCAGCAGCAGCAAGCTGAGATCCAATCCCACTGCGCGCGAGATTTAGGGTCCAAAGCTTGGATTTCTAGAATGCATGTTCCGAACTTGGAATGCTTTTGAATTTCCGGAATGAACGTTCCAAGATGGAATGCTTGGATTTCCAGAATATATTTTCTGATCTTGGAATGCTTGGAATTCCAGAAGGTATATTATGAGTTGGAATGCTTTGATTTTCCCAGACTGTAGATTCTGAGCTCGGAAATTCTTGGATTTTAAGAAAGTATAAATTCCAAGCTTGGAATGCTTGGACTTTCCAGCATGCGAAGTTGATGCTTTGGAATGTGCAGATTTTCCAGAATGTATAGTTTCAAGCTTGGAAATGCCTGGGTTCATGAAATGTATGAATTCAACAACAATGGAGAATCAACAAGTGTTGTTTGATTTGTTCTTGGTTTTGAGAAAGCCTTTGATTTCAGTTGTCACTTTATTCTAATTTCATAAATGTCTGATGTGGTTTTGACAATGGTTGGTTCTTTCAATTTGTAAAACTGCCAAAACATAAGGTAGCAAATTGCTAGCAACTAGATCAGCCAAAACAAAACAGGTGTTCTTTTGAAATTAATGTGAGACATAGAAGAGTTTCATATGGGTATCATACTCCAAAGAGACCAGTTGAGTGCATAAATCTAAAATTTTTGAGGGATCTCATTCCAGCATAATGGTCCTACTATGTCAAAACATTTTCAAATTAAATATCAAACTTGGTATCTACTATTTCATGATGATATTTTTGTTGAAAAGACAAATAAAAATTGAATTTTCTTCTCCTAGTTCTAGGACGAAAAACTCAAACTCTTTAATAGTGTAGCCATCTCTTGAATCATAATCTAGAACTCAATGTTGGAAATAGATTTGAAATAGTTCAAATCTATCTAAACACAATGTTGGATGCATTAGATAGATTTTGGGTACTCAAATGGCCACCCCGAAACAAATGAGATTGCATTGTGCCAAGTGCAAAGTCAATCAATATGAAATGCAAAGATCTACTACCTGAATTTGTAGTAACATGGCAAGTTCAATGTTTCAGTGTTGAATAATTATTTCACTCATTACTTCACATTGAAGATTCCCAGTGGAAAAGTAGAACATTCAAGAACATTCTAAAAGTTTCTTCATTTTCCTTCACAAACTTTTTTTTCTTGGTTTTTTTGAAAAAGAATCTTTTTAAAAAAATGTGAACATTTCTGAGAATAATATAATTAGTGTCTTGGCTGGAAAGGTAGTAGTGGGGTGGTTGTAAGTATACAGGAGAAGGTCCCAGTAGAGCCCGGCTGGTACCTTCCACTACAGATGATCCCGCTTGCTGAAAACATGTTTCTTCAGGCAGGTAAGGGAGCTGAAAATACAAAGGAAAAATCCAGGCAGTGCTTTACGTCATGATATAAAGCCACTAGGGCTCTTCATGAAGGTGTGATACAATGAACATGACAAAAGCAGATGCCAGAGAGATGATGATAACCCAAAGAAAGATACGGGCAACCCAAAATGGACGTTGATGCTGACCCAAAGAAATAATGTGGGCATTTCAATATGGATGGATGATGACGGGAATCCCAATTCTATTCCTGGCTTTCCATGGAGCAAGGCATTCCGGAAATTAAGCAACCCAAAAATTTCAGTTTTTTCCCCTAAAAACCAAAGTGCTTATAAATCAATTGGCATGCACTACCTCACACATTCCCTGACATTGTTTGAGAGTAGGTCTTTGAAAGAACACATGACAGTCCAGGAGCCTGACAGTTGAGGAGCACAGTCAGGCAATGCGATTTTCAGTGTAAGAATAATCAGACCAATCTCACTCTATTAGGGTTAAATACTTGAGTTCTCAATGAACATAAGCAATTAGATTGTAGTACCATTGTATGACATCTTCCCAATTCAATCCCAGTCCTATCTACGAATGCCCAAGACATAAATTACAGCTTTTTACCGCCTACCTCATGACACATTGGTCATCTCAAATTGTGACATGGTAATAAATGCTATGGTAATTTGAGCACAACTACATGTTTGCAGCCTAGGTAAATGTAGAGCTCCAGCTCTACTCAGCTTGCTATAACCCACTCTGTTAACTTAACAAAGCACCACAAAGACAGCTGCGTTAATTTAAAGACTAAGTGCTTTTGCTCCCCAACTGTATGGATACTGTCTGATTCACTTGATGTGTGCAAAGGCTCACAAACAAGGCATGGGGCAAAATCAATCATAGAAGACGAGTCCTTTTTTCTAGCAATTGCTTGGCGTTATCAAACAGCTGGCGCATGTGCACGATAGAAGGTCGCACATCTTGACCCTCTAAATATACTGCCTTCATTGTCCACCACCCCTTGTCAACAATGGTGGACGGATTTGTCAGGATAGGGTCTGTTGCGTTGTACTTGTCACTGAGAGAGCTCTCTGCTGGCTCAATCTTGTAAGGCAGATATTGGAGCCCGAGCTTTGTAGCTGGCTCCCCATAGTATGTATATGCAGCCCAATCTGTGCCAAGAGGGATGATCTGGATGAAGACAGATCCAGGGCGCATGAACAGGAAATGGGTCAGGGCTGCACCATGCACGCCCAACAACACATCACTTTTATCCAGTATCCAAAAAATTGTCCTCAGCTCTGTTGTTGGGTCAGGGCTTAAGAGTGTCACATTGAAACCAAGCTGCTCTGCCAGATCCACAATCTCATCCAGGTTCAGCAGAACCCTTGTCCCATTACGCACAAGGATGGTGAGTTGTTTCTTCTCTTCTGTATCAGAGACCTTGGAGCCATCAGAGACAGCAGCAACAGCAGAGACCTCAGGAACCTGCAAGCTCTGTTGCCCAAGTTCCTCAGGTGAGAGTGTATATGCACGGCTGAGAAAATTCCGGAAATCCACAATACTCTTATGATCAGGCATTCGCAAGGGATCAATCCCTAGCTCTGCATGAATATGTAGACCTACTGTAACTTCCTGAAAACAATGCACATGTGGATCTTCCTCAAAATTCACTGGTGGGTAGTTGGATATTCCCTGTATGATGTCACCATATTTTGAGAGCCACCATTCATGAAATTCTGAGATCACCAAGACAACCTCACGGTTCAAGTGTTGTGTTGTGATGAAAAGTGGAATAAGGCCATCATGAAACTCATGGTACAAATTGCCAGTGTAGCCACCAGTGCTGAACACCACACCTGGTACAGTATGTTGGACATCACACACAGCAGCACTTGCAAGGGATGATGAGGGAACACTTTGCAAGATGACTTCATGAACACCTTCCATACAGCTCTTCTCCCACTTGCGAGTATATGGTTTGATCTTCTCCTCTCTCAAAGGAGTCCTTCCATCAACAGCATACAGCATAAAGGAGCGGTTGCTGCTGTTCATGTGTATGTCGCCTTGCATATTGCACACATCTGTGCGGAACTGTGAACGGTCACACTGAAACACCTCCCCCTCAAGCATCCCGGGAAAGCCTGCTTCTGTGGTGCTGTCATTGTCAGGTAACTATGTTTAACTAGATTGCAGTGAGTACATTAACCATGAGGTTCTCCTGTTGTGGGAGATCCAAATGTAATCAAGCCCACTGAGAAATGACAACAACATTCAAAGGTTTGAACAACAATGACAAATCTTTGGCAATAACAACAGCATTATTCTCCTGGAGCATTCAGCCAGAACTGGCGATCTCTACAAAGCTTGAGAACACACTCAGGCAACAATCCAAAGCTTTGAACAACAACAACAACAACAAATCTTTAGTGACAACAACATTATTATTCTCTTGGAGGAGCATTCAGCCAGAACTGGATCTCTATAAAGCTTGAGAACACACTGGATGGTTTGAACAACAATGACAAATCCTTGACAACAACAACAGCATTGGTGTCTTGCAGCATTCAGAAAGAGCTGGATCTCTCTACAAAAGCTTGACTTGAGAAAACACACACTCGGGCAAACATCCAAGGCCGCGTCTAAAGGATACACTTCCCCACTCGCACAGGGATGTATGCGATGCACATCCATCGCATGCATCCCTGCGCAAGTGGAAATATGAAGAATGCTCTCAAATGCAGGAGAAGATGGAGATGTGTGTATGTGATACTCACACACAGAAGACACGGACACACAGAGAGACACAGACACAGACCGACAGTTTTTGTGTATGTTTTTGAGAGAGAGAGAGAGAGAGAGAGAGACGTACCTTGTTTTGTGACAGAGGAGGCAGAAGAACGACGGTGAACGAGGAACAAGGCGCCGAAGATCGCAACAAGAAAGATCCCGAGCATCAGGCGCATGCGAGCAGCCATCTTGAGTGCATGAAAACCGCCACGCGATGATTTCCACCGCCAAAGTCCCCGAGCACCGCTGCTGTCGTCCCTCGTGCTCTTCATACCACCAGCGTCACTACTACTAATAAAACTACCGCCGCTACTAATCCACCTGCTTCTCTCCCTCACATCCATTAGATTTTAAGTCTAGTACTAAGTTCCTCCTCCACCTCCTCCTCCTCCTCCTCCTCCTCCTCTTCCTCTTACTCGTCCTTCCGGCGATCCTTCCGACTCCTCTCAGACAGAAGAAGAAGAAGAAAACGCTCCAAGTCACCACCTCCCACCACTCCTCCAGCAGCGCTCCAATCCCACCGACGACTTCTTGTTGTTCTGCTTCTTTCTTCTGGTCCTTTGCTGATGCTTCGGCTGCTGCTGTTTTTTCTGATGAGTCTTGGAGTTTGCAAGCGACAACAGATGATCCATGTTATGGTTCCAAATGCAAGAAACCGTCTGGATATTAAGAGCAGCAGATGCTCAGAGCAGACAGCCATACAATGCTCCTCCCTCGCTCTCTCTCTCTGTCAGCGCTCTTTCTCTCTCTCTGACGACACACACACCTACCGCTGACACAGAGAGAGAGAGAGAGAGGCGCGGCAGGACGACGACGACGACGACGACGAAGACGAAGCAAGACGACAGGTGCAATGCAAGTAGCACGGGTTAGTCTGTTGGGAACTTGGCAGACCCAATGGTTCAAAGACTGAACTTGCAGGGTTTTCTTTTTAACCCTGTCTGTACAGACTAGGTACCGTAGAGCGTAGAATAGGGTCAGTTTCCACATGAACAAAACGAATAATATTTTTTTTCATCCCATTCAAAAATGAATTCATTTTAAAAATTAATTTGAAATTATCATGATCTACTGTCATCGTGCATCATGCAGTGATTTTTTAAAAATTCTTTGTGGCGAATTTTTTCCATATTAATATTGCTATAATATTTTTAAAAATTCCCCAGTAAAATGGTGAAGGGAACTTTTTGGAAAATTCCCCAAAAAATTGGCACATTTTGAGGAAGAAAGTTATGAAATTGCCAACATTTTTGGAGGATTTGGGCAGGTTTTTTAGCTTTATTCTTTTGAAATCGCCATATTTAGCTACTATGTTCTAGTGTTTCGCCAATATGCAATAGGATTCTTAGATGTGTTTGGTCTGTTCCCAATGTGTTCCCACTGTGTTCTTGTCAAGTTCACAAGGTGTTCCCATCAGGTTGTCAAAGTGTTCTTCAAGTTCTCCAAGTGTTCCCTAAGAGGTTCCCAATAGTCCTTTTTAAAAAAAAATTTAATCACATATTATTGTTTGGGCATGGTTCCATGTGTATAAGTTGTAAAAGGGGGGGCCAAAGGCCAAAAGCATGCCTCTATTTTGGGGAGCGAAACATATGTAGGCTTTCTATGTTGAGGAGTGCCCAATGTTCAGAAAATAGTGGTGATGGGCCAATCAAATATCTCAAATTTGGCTACAAGTGAGAGAGGAAAAGTAGAAAAGCTTTTGAAACCTCACAATATATATTGGCTATGTGCAAAAAAAACCTATGGTTTAAATATGGCTATATCCTTGAGATTAGTTATAGAGTCATGATATCTTGAAGGATTTTGGTTTCTTTTAGAGGATTTTTGTGGAGGATTATATTTATTGCATGGTGAAATATTTGAATTTCCATAATTCTTCTTTTGCCTTGAGATACTTTTTAATGTAAATAGCAAGGCCACATCCCCCTTGTTCAACAAGCATAACCTCTCTCACCCATCCTTTTTCCATTCATACATAATCTGAACAGGACTTTGGGGAGATGAGTTTCCATCCTTTCATCTATTGTGAAGGAAGGTTACATGACTTTTTCATCCACGACGGTTATGTTGTTGCTCTCCAACCTCTGAACAAGTTGGTTACGAACTGTCGTATTCTTCTGTCTGCATCAATTTGGAACCGACTTACTTGTAAGTACTCAATGGGGGAGCGGGGTCACATAATTAGGGTAGCCAAAAACCCAAACCCTAAAAATGATGGCATGCAGAAGGAGAGAGGCCTTTGCAATCCATTGTCCCTAACTGGGAATGCTCAGGCTTCTTTTTCTGACCAGAATTTTGAGCATCTCTTCATGAAGCCAACAACTCATTCTCTTCCTCTCTACAACACCCATAACTTGTGGAACTAGCTAGAGCCCGACCACCCCCCTCTCTCCCCCCTCTCTCAACTCTGCACTTACTATTTTGACCTAATTGAATTACAAAGCCTGCTTTGAACAACAGGTGGGTAGGAGCAGAATTTCCAAGAGAATATCCAATTTTTAATTTCACCCAATAATGTATTGATGGAAAAGTTAATGGCTAAGATGCATTCTCACACCTCAAGTGCGCGATGTACAAAAATGATTATGTATGTAGGCTACACATGACAATCTGACAGAAGAGGAATCGGTAAGACTTACACAACCACATAAACTTACACACTTTGTTGGCCTTGCTTGCCTAGGGAGGCAAGGATATATTGTGTTCAGGTTCATTATAGAGTATATAGTAGCTTAATGGATTTTGGCCCCCTAAGTAATAGGTCTATTTTTTATATGAGGATCTTTGGAAGATGATACTTTGGCTTGTGTTGAAACTTGAGATTGGTTATAGAGTTATGATATCTTGAAGGATTTTGGTTTCTTTAAGAATATTTTTTTTGAAGATTATATTTTTGCATGGTGAAATATTTGAGTTTCCATATTTCTTCTTTTGCCTTAAGATATGTTTTTATGTAAATGGCAAGGCCACCCTCGTTTCCGAATGCAAAACCTAACTGAGATTCTCCACTGGTAGCACTAGACTGGCCCGTACATAGCAATGAATTAATTGGGTTCAGATATGTAAATATGCGCATGCACATGATACAATGATGTTTAAAAAGGACTACTTTTGATTGGCCCAGGTGATGGAATTTAAGTAGGCTTTCACTTGATTCCTATCAATTTTTAATCTTAGTGCTTGAGCCATGGTGAACCACCACCTACCGTTTTCCATAAAGTCACCCTGTCTTTGGGCCTCCTTTCACATGCAAACCTCTCTTTCAGCGAGGTCCTTAAAGTCGTGTATGAAATGCTGGAACTCAGTATTCAATACACAAGATTCGAGACTAATTATAGTAGTACCTGTACAGGTAGGAGCAATGAAAATATATGTAGTAGCAATGGAGGCGCTCAAGAAAAAAAGGAAAGAGAGGGGGTCAAAACATGATGAAACTCAGTTTACCACCAAAATAAATAAATGATGCTTTTCTTGAGTTTCAGTCCCCCCCCCCCCATGCTAATGTACTTTTTCGCAGGTTTTTTTAAAGATCTGACCCGTTTTTTTGGACGTTCTGGTGTTGTGTTTTCCTGACTTTACGAAAAACTTTAATATCTAACAAAATTTGAACTCAGAGATCCTGATTTGCTCTGGGGATGAAATATCTATAATATTTAGAAGAGACCCAAAAATGAACTAGAGGTAAAAACCTTTTACCTTCCTGAGTAAGGCCTTATTCAGCCAGGATGAACCAGCAACCACATTCGTACCTTCACACCTTTTTGAGTGAGGCCTATTAGTGACCATATTAAGCCCAAAAAATATCTACCTATGAAGCAAGGTTGTTTGTTTGTTTTGTTTTGTACTTATGAGATCCAGTGAACCGGGATGCTTCAGATAATGTTTTTGGTCTCTTTGGAAAGCTCTCGAGGCGGAAGGGTGCATCGGCTTGGTTTCATGGCATTTGGAC
>Ga0209208_10004746_pt1 | contig 19139 bp, 12 predicted proteins | sample S1TSphfallax_3_FD_187694 | JGI IMG/M metagenome (GOLD analysis project Ga0209208, IMG submission 187694) | Host-associated microbial communities from peat moss isolated from Minnesota, USA - S1T2_Fd - Sphagnum fallax MG (SPAdes) (version 2) | ecosystem: Host-associated > Plants > Peat moss >... | reverse complement strand
GTTTGTTTGCAAAGTTATGGGGCTCCAAAGTCACAGGAGTCCCAGCTGGCGCGATTTCGGGACTCCCACTCGGGAATCTCGGGAGAGAAAAGCCATTTGGATGTAGGCCCCGTGGAGAGGTGCAGAGTATACTATAAGGGGGAAGGTGGTGACTTCCCCCAAGTTCGGGCAAGTTCGGGTCGTGGTGAGTCTTGTGCGTCCGTGTTGCCCGTGGTTCGTCCTAGCACCAAAGGTGCTCCAACTATGCACTAACCACCTTGTGTGGGTCGTGTGCAGGCCCGTGTGAGTGAGTGAAGCTTGTCAACTCGTCCTAATCCCTTCCCGGAGCTCCAACACGCCCCTTTACCCCCTCAAAGTGTTGTGAGCTAGGGAGTGTGCCCCGACTCCTCCCCCTTCCGTTGTCTTGTACTTGGACTCACTTTTGAGTCCTTCAAAGAGTTGGGAGTGCGTCAGTTTCCAACATGCGAAATGCATCAAACATCTTGAGGGTCCGTTACCCAACTTTGTACTTTCAAGGTTGTGTGGCACATTGTCTTGACATCCTTTTGGAGGATTCGGGGAAAGAACCATGGGTGAAATGTTTTGTGAATTGCGCAAAGAAAATTATTTCATTCATTCAAACGCACCACATGCCTTTTGCAATTTACCATTAGTACGAACCAACCCTCAACTTGTCACACCTTGTAAAAACATAATTTGCCACAAATTTGTTCATGGTTGACATATTGGTTAATGTGTAGCCAACTATTGATAAAACAATTGTAAACCTAGATTCCAAAGAACAACCAAAGACTATGAACCCATGTGGCAAACACAAAGAGGTGGAAGAGATGATACAAGGATGGTAATGGCCATTTATACTTAGGTTCAAAGAATTGGAGTTTAAACTGATTACGAATGCACTTTCCAATCATTTTAGTGTGACCAAATTTTGATTATAGCCTATCCATAGAATGGCCAAAATTTAGTTGACACCTTTTGGACAACAACAATCACTTGCCGAATTAATTGAAATTCAGTCTCACTCCTTAAATAAGGTCAATCACTACTCAAACAAAGGTGGAGAATTTCGGTTGCATGTTTGGATAAGGGTGATCGCTCATTGGGACAATTGATTTAGTTATATTCCTTGGACAAGGCCAATTGCTACTTAGATAAGGGCGGAAAATTTCAGTCACATTTTTGGATAGGGGTGATTACTTGTCGAACCAACTTAAATTCGATCACATTCGTTGGATAGAACTGATTACTACTTAGACAAAGGTGGAAATTTTTTGTCACACTTTTAAACAAAAGTGATCGCTCATTGTGTTGACCAAAATTTGATCACATTCCTTGGATAGGGCCAATCGCTACTTGGACAGGGGTGGAGAATTTTGGTTGCATTCTTGGACAACGATGATCATTGATCAAATCAATCAAAATTCAATCACAAACCTTAGACATAATCGATCACTACTTGGATAGGGGTCGACAGTTTTGGTCACATTCTTAGACACATGTAATTACCCATTGGGTTGACCAAAATTCGATCGCAAACCTTAGACAGAACTAATCACTACCTAAACAAGGGTGGATAATTTTGGTCACGTTATGGGACAAGCAATTGACTTTTGGACAAGGGTGGACAAATTTAGTCCATCCATGGCCATGGTTAAGTATATTGTGATTGAATTTCAATCGTGATCTATATAGTCAAAATTAGGTACATGATGTAACGAATCATTAAAAAATAATTTAGTTGATTAGATGGATGGCTACAATCTCTCTATTTATAAAAAATCCAACAAAGTTTTCTTGTTGTGGCATTTAATGGTTTCATCATTTAATGTTTTTTAAATTTTTCAACCAAGAATGCATGTGTTGGCATGGTAATTTTTTTTACATAGTCTGCACATGTTATTTTCGCAAGGGTAATTATTTTACCCATAATACAAAAATTACTATATTTAATCTAACTTGAAAAGGACACTTTAGGTGCCACCAATTTTATAAATAGGTGTGAACTTGATTGCAACATCATCACAAGAGGAATTCCCACTTGAGGAAAGGGAAGTTGTGCAGAAGCAAGCTTATCCAAAAATAAAAGTAGTGCAAGAAGAAGGTATTCTTCAAAATGACGGGCAAGAAGATGAACAAATGTAGGACATGGATACCTTCCAAATGGACACACCGCATGAGGACGCATTGCATGAAGAGGTTGTTGCAAATGCAAACAAGCTTGGAATCAAAGAGGCTCCACCAAATTTGGTAGGCAACCAAAATGAAGTTCAACCAAATTTGGAAAAAAACGATTGTAACCCAACCAACATCAACATGTGTCATCGCCAATGAACAAACAGATGGTGTAGATCAGCAAAAAATTTAGCAAACATGTTTATTGAATATGAAGTACCAAGGCTTGTTGGTGAAGCTAGGATGGACCTTATTCAACCAAGTGATGCTAAATTTGGTTCATTCTCTACACTTGGATTTTATAGTGAGGAAGCCAAAGTGGGATATTCATTAGAACATGAAGATTCCATGGAAACACAACTGGTGGAAATAATCCACACATCAACCAAGAAGGCAAGGGAATAATACACTCATTGGAATTAGAACATTTGTAAGGTGTAATAATGTTTGAGCCATAATGAGCTGAACACTGAATTGATCCCCTTGAGTTTGAAGCCCACATGCATGAATGGGAGAAGAATAATGTAGGTCTTATTATTGTTCAAAGGTAATTGGATCAAGAACTCTATAAAATTCAACAAAAACTAGAGAAGACCCAATTGAAGGAGAAGGAAACAAGAAGAACTTTGATGGTTTTACAATAGACCTTTGCAAATGTAGAGGGTACATTCACTTGAGTGGTGGAGGAGATCAAAAATGCCGCTGTTCAACACAAAAAAATGTTGACTACAACTTTAATTAAACATAAGGAGGGAATGGAATCAACCACAAAATGTTTGAAATGAACAAAACAAAAGCTTTTTGTAGTGTAGACTGAAAAAAAGGCTTGGCATGCCAAGTCTCTAAGCTTTGAGTTGAAGGTACAACTACTTAAAGAACAAAAACAAAGTATTGTGCAAGTTAGCAAAACACATGAGAAAACTTTTCTGGAGAAAATACAAAATCTAGAAAAACAAATCCAACTTACAATTGCTAAAAAAAAAAAAGTTAAACAAAAGGAAGCAAAGGATAAACATGATGTTGAATGGCTAAATGGAAAACATTAGTGTTGGAGTAGTTAGCTAAGGCAGTACTCCTATATGATCAATTACTTGAAAATCAAGGTGAAGAGCTTTTAACAGTTTTTACTAAAGTTCGATTGTTGATGGTGTAATTGCATTACTAAAAGGAACAAGACATGTTAATGGAACTTAATGCAACACACACCAAATCTTTGAAAGCAAAAGGAATCTAACAAAATAAACATAAAAGAAGAGGAAGTGGATCGAGATAACATGCACAAAATTTTAGTCACTGAATTTAACGAACAAACTAGAAGGAAGGAACAAACGGAGGGTGGCAAGAATGGGGGGAAAAACCACAATGAAGGTGATGTGTAAGGAAGGATAAAAATTCAAAACAACCAATGGAAGATTTTGCACCATGACAACATTCTTCATTGAAGAATCACTATCAAAATCACATACGTTTTTCCATTTACAATGAGTGAACAAGAACTATTCTCCAACATTTGATGTAGATACAAGACATGGAGTTTTGTGAATATTTGGCATACAATATTTTGTGTGGTTATATCATTTTCAACAATAGACGTGGTTATGATGTGTTAGAACATCTCATAGGTTGTTTGGGTGCATATGCATTATAATATTACTACAAATTGGAGGTGGTGTACAACAAATATTACCGGAAACATACCATGGCAATTAGCATAAACCCACTTTTGTTATGGCCAAAAGAGATCCTATATTAGACACCATTGAAAAGACAATGAAGGAGGACTTCATGGGGACATGTTAATGGGCACAAGGTTAGAAGATCTATTTGAGAGCTATGCATTCAAGGATTTACTAAATGAAATGATAATGTCAACTGATTAGCTAGCACTACACAACAAAGGGACCCAACCTACATGTGGTTTAAACCCATCTTGGTAGGAGCCCAACAACATTACGAATTGTTATTTTTAGAGCATATTACTTGGTGAAACAACTTTAGAAGAACCCCAAGAATTTGACACCTTGAGAATTCTAACAATGCTTGCCCCATCCATTGGTCTTTAGGAAAGATAAAATGTATCGAATTTTGTTTTAGGAATAATGTTGGGTGAAAGCTCTACATTAGAAATTAATTTGATGATGACATCAACGATTTCCTAATCCCATGGTAGATGCAAACTACTATGGCTCAAAAATGGCAAGAGTCCCAGTCCCAAAAGTCCATGTAAATGGAAAAAATAACACTAAAATGAAAAAATAAAATTTAAACCAATATTTAGTGGGCCTTATGTGGTGATTAATCAATTAACAAAGTCCATATGAAAGGTTGCCCATTTATTATACATGTTAGGGGGAAGAAAATCAATCCAACAAAAAATGACCAAGATTGGGACTTTTAAAAATATGGCCCAAATCTAATAATTAAAAAGTCCATAGTTATTTGTTCTTTAAAGTTTTTTTTGTAATTTTCTTCAATTCATATTTTTTTCCCATCATGTATCAATATTGAAACCCTATAAAAAATACTGAAATGAAATCATAACAAAAAATGCATTTGAATGTTAATGTATAACCTAGATTATAGTCCATATGTCCACTTCAATGTGCATTACTATATGATTGATGTATGTTTATTGAATTTTCCCCCTTAATAAATATTTTAAATTCAAGTTAGCAATTTGAATCCATAAATATTTTTTTCAAATTGATGATTTTACAATGTGTTTGTAGCATTTGAATAAAGTACATTGTACATAAAGTCCATAAGGTCACAAAAAGTGAACCATCGTAGCTTGCATCTACCCCCCAACCAACATTTCCCAATCTCGGCTAGTAGCACCAAACAAGGAATATCTTATTTAGAAACCTAGAAACCTTGTGTGGACACTAAGGTCCTAAAGGGGGTTAATGAACTAGGAATATGTAAATTTAATGCATGTCGAAACAAATGTATCAAATAGTAGAAGAAGTCTTGAAAATAGGCTTACCGAAATTAGACATTCAATCTACCAAACCTATGTAGTCATCCAACTGAATCAAGGTGAACACCCTATTGAGATTTGACAAGGTAAAATTCGATTGTACCCTATTAAATTTAACTATCATTACTTCGACTTGCTAAATCACTAGGTCTATTAATACAACGTGGGTTATAGTAATTTGAAGGTTTAAAGAAGTAAGAAAAAAATGGAGATATAAGGGGCATAAAATAATCTTTTAAGCACCTAGAAAACTAGAATTGATCTTGTACTTAAACAAAACAATATACATTATTTTGAATTCTCCTCTAATGTTGTTCATCTATGCATGATCCATTCTTGCTTTATTTATTGATCATAAATTGAACCTTGTGAACTATCTTAACTACTCGGGTATGTGGTACTACATGTAGTATGGTAGACAAGAACCCAATGGTGATGTAAAACTAAACTCTTGTCAAAAATCATTGTTAACATAGATATTGATTATTTGCAAGTTATGGACAATGTTATATGTTCATGTGTACTCAAGAAATATGAAATGATTTGTTTGCCTCATTATTAACTTATCTTGTGCACATGTTTATGTCTAATTACTAAGTTAATGCCCATCTTATGTACAACCATGAAATCGCCCCCAACCAACTATAGTTACCTCATAACAAGGTTCAAGAAATTCTCACACCCCACCAAGATGAGTGTACATTAAAATAACACATGTTCACCAATGGAAGTTTATTTTCTTTAAAATGTTATAGAAACACTATTATAAAGGTCTTCTCTATGGAAAATAAATCTCTTAAATGGATCAATAACCCACATTAATGCCTTTTTCCATTAAGTTCTTGTGATCATAAAATTTGCTTCAATTGCAACTTTTATTACATTTGTTCCATCTAATTATGTTCATATTCACCTCACAACTCTATTGATCAAGCATTGACCAAATGCAAAGTTGTGATAACTTCACCACTTCAAATCAAACTATGAATCATCATACATCAACATCTATCATTTTTTAAACAAGAACTTGTATTGCACGAAAATTCCCCAACATTGTTAACATTGATTATTTATAAATTTTCAACCTAGTTGTAGTTCTCCAATGGAAAGACCTTAACCATGTAACAAGAAGCAAACCTTTTAAATGTCTTTTTAGTAAGCTGATGTGAGCATAATATGAAGCAAAATATGTAATTGTGATCATGGTAGCCTAATGGAAAAATACCTATATTATCTCCATCATTTTACCTATTTAGTCTTGCCCAAAAAACACACAAAAACATGTAAGGCTTTGCATGTCCATGTATGGAAATGAACATGGTTTCAATTATCATAAAATGTTTATGAATTAAAGGCATGATTGTTTCAATGATGAGCATACATGTAATTAAACATAACAATCATATGGAATTGAAGGTGTACATTGTTAAATAGAATGTAGCTACACACATTTTCATCTTTCATCCATAATGGATGTTTGTGAAATCAGAGTCAAAGGAGCCAAGGGTGCAAAGGTAAAAGTTATTTTCTAAGGACTAAACATGACAAGTGTTAGTTTTGCATTGGTTTGTAACTTAACATTATGTATTTTGAATACCCCATTTAACATTACATTTAAAATATAAATAAATTTTGACCACAAATTGATTTTATATCATGTATATTATGCATTCATGCCTTCTATCCCAAATAAATGAACAATTGTTTTTAAAGCCACTTTTTTAAATCCATAATTTTTAGGGTCAAAAGCGTTTTTAAGCCAAATGTGTTCAAATGGGTTATTAAAAAAATAAAATCAGTTCAAGTCAATTTTCCTTTTTAATCATCAATCTTAAAATCTTCTCCAATTTTCAAAAGGAATGTTGCACATTTGGTAAAAAAAAGACATTTGAAAAAACAAACATTGTCCACTCTTGAGGTTTGAGTGCTTTGAACACGTACAAACATGTTTGATTTGTGTCAAGCTTTAAACATGTAAACTTTGCAATTATTGAAAAATATTCCCAAAAAATTTATGACAATCCAAACTATTATGTTTCCTTCGTGATTTTTCAAACATACAAAAATACAATTTTAAGGAATGTCTACTCATTGGGGTGGCTCTTTTGATTGTAATTTTACCCATGTCAAAGTATTTTTAAAATATTCCATGGACAATGAACTTTATGGGAACTTTATGGAAGAGTTCATGATTCAATTCACCAAATATTTATAAATAGATGTGGTGCAATTCATTACTCTTTGAACTTTGTTAAGAAAAATCTAAAATAAAACCATGTTATATGACATAATATTTCTTGTCAATTTTCCATGTCTTAAATAGTACTATCACTCCTAACATCTTCAACAATAATAATGTTTTTACATTTTTACCAAAAAATAAAATAAAATTGGATTACCCTCTTCTTGCAATTTCTAGCATTTTCCTAACATTGCCTAACATCTCCTAGAGTTTTCTCATATTTTCTTGGCACCCTTGGAGTTTTCCCAACATCATTTGACATATTTTTAGCATTGTCATCATCCCTTGATGTCTCCCCATTGCTTAAAAAAAATTGCCAACATCTTCAACATTTTCCTAACACTACTCAACATCCCCTAATGTCTCTTTAGCACTACTCAATATCCTTTGGTATTTCTTTAATGTTGTTTGATGTCCCCATTGTTCTTTTGTCATCCAAAAAAAAACTCACCTTTTTTTCTTGACTTGATGTCTCTTCAATGTTACCTAATGCCCCCATCATTTTCTAGCATCCCCCTATCACCCAAAATAAAAACAATTTTTTTTCAAATGTCCCTTGACATTGCCCATTATTCTCCCACTTGTCCTTGAACCTAAATGAGTCTTCAAACCTTTAAAAACCATGCCAAACCTAAAAATTACCAAAGATGCCCTATTCAAGATGTCCTTCAAATCTTAAAGATGTCCCCAAAAAAAGGACATTAACAACCCTATTCCTCACATGTATGCACAAAATGCATGATAAGGTCATTGCTATGGGATGAATGTAAAAAGTTATGAGTAATGTGTAATGTATCCATGTGGCACTTGCATAAAAAATATTGTCATCAATCTAAAAAGAGAAGGGAACCAAAATAAAGGTGTAAAATACATAAGGTCCATGCTATGATATATGTATGGATTTTGTTTAGTTTGAACGCCATAAAAGAGGAAAATATGATTTGATGCAAGGCTAACAAGGTCTTACCATGGCCTAATTTGTATGAACCAAATTAAAGACCCCTAATCTAAATAATGTGCCCCCAAAGGATTCATCACCTCACATAATCAAACTATATAATACAATTATGTGTAGAATTGTCTAATCTTTGGTTTGCCTTTGTTGTCTAATGCTAAATTTTGAGTTATTCTTGAAGTCATTTATATATAGAGGACCAATATTCATCAAAACTCAATAGGAGACCCCTTTGCTCATTCTTTTGCTCCAACAAGCTCCTATCTTGTAATGCAACATTTAAACACACAAAATTGAATCGAGCACACACTTTTCCTACTCCAACAACCTCTCTTTCCTTTTTCAACCACACAAACACACAAAATTGAACTGAACAAATACCTCTCCTATTCCAACAACCTCTCTCTCCTTCTCCCACAACATAACAAACAAACATTGCAACAACTCCAACAATTTCATTTCTCATATTGAATGATCCTACGATGTTGCAATGCCCTTGGACGTTCTAATAGGTTAGCTTTTTGGTTTTTGCCATGCAATAAAATTCCTAAGGACGAGCCCAAGGATGATGATTCACTAGTATAGCCCCTTCTTGGGCCACAAAAGGTCCTATTTCAAATCTCCTTGTGGTGTGGAGGTGAAACTCCAACTGGCCATGTGCCAATGAGCTTGAGTCAAGAGTGCCAACAACGTGTCATGTCAGTTCTGCTGTTGTGCTTCCAAAGAAACAAAAAGAGAAAATTCCTAAGGATTCATAATGTCCAATCATAGTCTCCTGCAAAATATCTGGTTCTGGTAATATCAGAATTTTACAAATAAAAGTTATATTTCGTTTATGGGCAAAACCTTTCGTGTTTGTCTGGGTGGTGTAGTTGGTCATCACGCTAGTCTCACACACTAGAGGTCCCCGGTTCGAACCCGGGCTCAGACACTGGGAGGAATTTTTAAATCATCACAAGTTTCCAGTGTTCGTGTACATATTTTTTGACAACGGTCTTAATTCGGGTTTAGGGGTTTAGGGTTTTAGTGATGGGATTGAAACCCTAAAGTGTGCCACGGCAAGCAAGCAGCTCAATGCCAGAGAAAGAGTGAGAGAGTGGGAGTACATCGTAGAAGAATAGTGACTTCTTCGTAGTAATGTCTGTCGAGGGGATGGTTTGTCTTGGCTTCTCCTCAAATGGGTTTGTTGTTGACAGATTCTCCACTACCACTTTCTTCAACACTTGGAGCTTTCGTACTTTTGTTGTTGGTTTCATCTCAAGATCTCCAGATCTGTTTTTCTTTTACTCGGGGACGTGAGAAAGAAGAGTTCAGGTCGGTAGAGAGATTACGGGGAGACAGAGTTTCTGTTGCTGTTTTTTGAGGCTTACATTGAGGAGGAGTTTGGAAAGGTTTGCGTCGAAAAAAGAAAGAGTGGGGTAGGGTGAGAAAGCGGAAAGACAGACACAGACACACAGAGAGAGACATGGCGCCAGGTCCAGTGGTGAATGTGTACCCACTATCGAGCTACACTTTTGGGAGCAAGGAAGCAAAAATGGAGAAGGACACCTCCGTAGCTGATCGTCTTGCACGCATGAAGCAAAAGTAAAAGTATTCGCTTTTTTTCTCCCCTTCTTCTTTCATTTCTCTTTGGGGGGGAGGGGGGGTTGGTATGCATTAGGGTTCTCAGTAGCACATTTCTTCATCCTTCTGAACCTGACCTGCAATGCTTTGGTTTAGGACAAAATGGTGATACTGGTTGTCTTTATGCATCAGAGTTTTCAGTAGCCCATTTTGTCATCCTCCCAAAACCTGCCCTGCAATGCTTTGATCTAGGACAAAATGGTGAACTGGTTGTCTTAGGCAATCTCCACCAATGTCTTTTCTTCATTGGCAGCAGAGTGTAACCATTCTGCTTCTTCACAAGCTCGAAGCTTCTAAAGAATTAACATTAGCTAATCATGTTGAAATATCAGTCAAGGACCCAACATCCTTCTGGACCACCATGGAAGTTGACAAAATGTATCACACACTCAATGTATAGAGGAGTACCTGATGCACTATGTGTTACAGAATGTGGGAAGAAATCAAGTTTAGGATTGAGTTTCAGGTTCAGGAATCAGCCTTTCTTTTGGGTTAAGCAGAAGATGATAGGCTTGGCATTGCCAAGGCTTGCTCAAAGACCCAATATGCAATGCTTTAGGTTAGGATTTAGTGGGAAATGAATCCCAGGGTTAAGGGTATGATTTATCACCTCTTAACTACAAACAAAAGAGCAGAGTGTAAGGAGAAGAACCAACTTCAATTTTCAGAATCTCTTTCATTGCATTCTCAAGTTTTTCAGCTCCAGTCCTGGAATCATTTTATCCATTTATGTGGTCTTGGTGCTGTGGAATGATTTGGCTCCTCTAAAACACAGATTTTTTCAAGCATGAAGGAGGATCAACTACCATATTGCACCATCTATTGTGGTTAACTGTTTGCAATTTCTAGGGTTTAGAAGGCAATCTATACATCAATCAATTGCAACTGATTTTTTTCTCTGCTCTCTGTTATTTGCAGCTACATGAAGGAAGGAATGCGCACAAGTGTTGAGGGGATTTTGTTGGTAAGGTGCTCTTTCCCCCACTCCCCACTCAATGTCAGGATGTTGGTCTAGAATTAGATGCAACTTGAGAGACAATTCTTTCTCCTTATGTGTTAATAAATGTTGTTTGGGTTGATGTCTGCTGTTGTCTGCTGTGCAGGTACAGGAACACAATCATCCCCACATTTTGCTGCTGCAAATAGGGAATTCCTTTTTCAAGCTCCCAGGTGGGCGCCTAAAGACAGGTGAAAATGGTGAGAGTTCTAACTCTTTCCTGCCAATGAAGCTCTTATATTTTTTATTCTGGTAACAAATGCTCATACTGCCTGGAAAAGTGAGAACATTCACGTATGTGCAGAAATTGAAGGGCTAAAGCGAAAACTGACTAGCAAGCTTGCCCCAACAGCATCTTCTATTCAACCAGACTGGCAGGTTGTCAAAAGACTGAATTTATTTTTTTCCATAAGATTGTCCTGACAGTTCAGAGTTGTGCAAATATGTGACCATGGAGATTGTGGAGAATGTTTTTCTTTATAGAAACTTGGCGCTTACCTGCTAGTTTTGCAGGTTGGTGAGTGTGCAGCAATGTGGTGGCGTCCAAATTTTGAGACATTGTTGTATCCCTATTGTCCTCCCCACATCACCAAACCCAAGGTAATGTTGAAATTTTTGGTTGTTCAAGTTCTGTCTTCCTATTTCTGTAAATTCATGCAATAGAAGAAGCAGACTGTTTCTTGAGGTCTTTTGTTGAGAGACACTTCAAACCAATAACATGTTGACACTGCACCAGACTTGCATAGATGATATAAGTCCAGTGGATAATTTGGATCTGCTCTCTCATGTTCAGTTATTGGATCTTCAATCTTATGGATCATGTGTCCCCAGGAATGTAAGAAGCTATTTGTGGTCCCCTTGTCCGAGAGGCAATATTTTGCTGTTCCCAAGAACTTGAAGCTACTTGCAGTTCCCTTGTTTGAACTGTATGATAACGTCCAGGTATTTCTTGGTCCCATCAGGAACTTGTTGAATTTGCACAATTTTTGGTGTTAATAGACTCTGATGTGATCTGCAAGAGAAATGTTTACACACCTATGGTGTCTTTAATTTCTCTATTTGTGTGTAGATTCTCCTATTGGTGAAAACATTTGAATAGCACAGAGATCTGTTTGTATCCACATCTGTTGCATGCAGCAAAGATTTTGATGATGTTAGCTACAAAACCCTCATCAGGTTGTTGAGAAAACTTTGGTACTTAATGATATGCTTCATATGATTTGCATCTGAAAAATATTTTTGAAGATTGGTCCAAGTGCAGGTGTACAATCCAAATTTCACAATGATGAAAGTTCTCTTTTGGGTGTGTTTCTTGCAGAGATATGGCCCTGTTATTTCAGCTATACCACAGCAGTTATCCAGGTTTAATTTCAATGCTATCAACAACTGATTTTGGTGGAAACAAACAAAAGACAATGTTCAAGGAGTGAACTGCAACCACAAGTATTCACATATTAGCAATGGTTTGGTCAAGATGTGTTTATCTCATCTCAAGAGTCTTGAAACAATCATCCAGATTTATAAGGTGTCAGATTCTGTGGAAAGAGAGATGACCTTGTGAAGAGTTGTATAACCAACCCCATCTTGGGCACATGCATTAGCTCCTTGTTCAAGGTGTCTTCCATACTCCTGCCAATATAAACCTGTCACCCTCTTTGCGCTTGTGTTCTGGTCCGCACCATGCTACATCAGTATCATATACTGGATCATCAAATGAAGGGCAATGTATCTGCCATAATTCTGCTTTATGTAATCCATGGGAGAGTCATTTCTTTGAAGTGGCTTGTTCACAGTCAACTAGCTTAGGAAACCTTGAGACAGATGGAATGGATACAGTGGTTGCCTATGCATGAACTGCATTTAACCCCTTTTCTTTGCAGCATTGTACAGTTGCATACCTATCAATCTAGTTGCAGACTACAGGTTTGTAATTTTATGCAGAACTCAGACAAAGCAAAATACTGTTAGCAAGAAAATTCAGCACCAGCTTCTTTGAATAGATTTCATCATGATGAATCCTTTTATCTGTGAGCATTTGCACTGCAATGGTCCTTGGATAGCAATTAGCTCACAAATCCTTCAAAAGCATAGAGAACCCATCATTCTGATTAAAAGTGGCCTGATGATTAGTTTAGAGACAGGAGCAAAGTAATTTGATTAAATCTTGCAGGAAAAGTTCAAATTGTCAATTAGACTCAAGATGGAGTAAATGTGAAGAAGGAAACTTGAAGGGATGTAACAATAACGGAGGTGGCTGCAAACTAGGATTATAGTCTGTGTACATGACCTGGATCACATGATACTCTTCCTCTAAATGCACTTTTGGAATTACAAGACTCAATTTCAAAGATTGATTGATGTGCACAACCAGTTTTCTTCTTTCTTAATTTTAGAATAGTGCAACAAAATCCTCTCAGCCTTGATTGATCATCATCTACACACAAAATGTTGTGATTGAGCCAATCACTACAAAATACAAGAAACGTCCATATTTATTTGTAGCAAAGTTCACAAACTTTCTATAAGTTAGTCATAGCAATCATCATAAGGAAGGACTAATGAAAACTAAGCAGCAACTAGGAGGAAGATCTAATAGAAACTAGGAAGCAACTAATGTGATTGTAACTCAAGTGTACAACCTTTGTGCTTAGAGTGGGTTAAGGGTTGGCAAATTGTATTGCAAATTGCATCAAATGAAAATTACTTATGTATTCAGGAATACATCCTTCATTGTTGCCATCAGAAGTGTTTTGCTAGATGGTAGCAAAGTTTAGACTTCATAAAAGCCAACATTGGGAGTGTGCACACTACAAGGGGGCTTTGGGGCACTTTTTGAATCTAATATTATAGTACATACAATATAATTGTTCCAAAAGTATGGTACATTTAATTTTGGGTATCAATTTTGATTTTTGGGCTTTATAATTATTATTTTTACAAAATTAATGCTATGTAATTTTTTTTAATAATAATAAAAATTATTATCTATATTGAAAGATCCATGTGAATGTATTACTTAACAAAATTTCAGTTTACCACAAATTTATAGAATTTTTATTGAAAAAAATTATTTTTTTAATCACATGGTATCCAAACACGATTCAAACTATGTAAAATGACATGGTTAAATATATTTTCAACTTCCATAAAAAATTTAAATCATTTTTAAAAAATTGGAATATGTTTGTGTTTTTGAATACATGGGTACACTACATTTTTTTCACAAATATATTCAAATTTTCACTTTATAAAATAAGATAAAATAATTTTTTTTTTTAATATCTTGCCTATGTTATATTCTAACATAATATGCAAAAATATTATGAAATTCTTTCAAAAGTTTAAAATGGAATACACTCAAACATGCACATCGTTGGAAAATAGTACAATGTGACACCTCAAAGGGGGTCACTATAGTGTGTCTTGACCATGTGTTCATCCTCAACACTCTCAAAAACTTGAACAACAACAATTTCAGCGACCTTCAAATAAGTCCATAAAACTCATGAAACTTCAATGGTCTTCCAAAGTCAAATCAATGAATTCACAATATAAGGGGATTTCATTGTCATCACTACATTTGCAAACATTGTCATCTTAAACATGCATGCTTGATGGTCAAAATCAAAAAAACATAATACATCTTCATTCAACTTACTCAGTCCAAAAGCAATATTAATTTATTACAAGGACCATGTGTTTAGAGAAAGTCTATTCACAATCATCTTGTAACCAATATTGCTCAAAAACAATGCCAACAACATCCATGAGACAATTGACAAGAAACCTTGCAATTAGTTCCAAGGTAATGAACTTGACAACATCTATATAAAAATGAATAAGTCATTAAGGTCACAATAATACATAAGTAAATGAAATTTAAATGAACATATTCCAAGAAATAAACAAACTCAATAAGCAAAATTAGAAAGAATGTTACTTGTGCATGCCTCTTTAATTTTGGCAACAATATTATCAAACATGTCCTTGTTTACATGCACAAACTCTTTAAATGTTAGATTTAGATGTGTAACCCATAAAGTGTACTAGTCTTGACATTCGAATGCAAGATGTTAAGCATTAAGGTCCACACCAAATGAACATTGTTAGAACTTCCTAGAATCATGTGTACAATTAAACACATGTGTGAAGTCCTTGAAAGAATCTTGGGTAAAACAAATTGTTAAATCAACATACATGGAGTATAACTTCATCTAACAAGACTTAACTACACTTTTTTGAATTAACATATGTGGAATATGGCTTCATCTAACAAGGTTTAATAGTTTTGTAACATAGTCACACACATAAACATCTTGACTTTGAACAAACTTAATGCAAGAATGCATAGTAACTAACATAAGCAACAAACATCTTGACTTTGAACAAACTTAATGCAAGAATGCATAGTAACTAACATAAGCAACAAACATCTTGACTTTGAACAAACTTAATGCAAGAATGCATAGTAACTAACATAAGCAACAAACATGTGAACCCTAGTACAAGCCTCACATCCCATAAGTCACAATTGACAAAAGAAAAATCAGGCACTATGTTCATCCATCTTTGTCAAGAAGGATATGTATTCCATTAAGACTTGTTTTGTTGGACTCAACATTGAAATTCAATGAATTTTTATGTTACACAATATTTCAAACCCTTTGAAATTCATGAACTCAACGATCTTTGTGAACTCCAATTTTTTTTGAGCTATGAATGAAATATGTGTAAAATAATGGTAGTAAAATTTTAATACTTTTCACAATAGGAAAATATGAAAGACCCTAGACTACTAAGTTGGTCCAATGGGCCACACAATTCATGCCCTCCACATGCAAAACATGGTTTTCTTTAATCTTTTGAGTAACATTACTATAGAGACCCTAAAAAATAGAAGTGTTATATAAACCAAATGATTCAAGTTTTTATGTAAATTGCCTTTAAACAAACCACCCTTCATTTGTAAACCATCCATTATGACATTGGTGAGATTCTTATTCATAGACCCATCAACAATTTGAACAAATGAAAGAAGCATAAACTAGCAAGACCAATCATGCACAACATATGCATGCAAAGAGATCCATGCTTGGTTATTAATTATTGTAACTTCATCACAAGATAAAGCCAAAAATCTCACTCTTTAAAATGTTTTTGTTCTTCAAAATGACTTTGTCATACATGAACTCAACTAAAACACAACCATTACTGTTGTCTAATGCTTCTTGGGCATTAACAAAACTTTCAAAAAAGAAAATAGGGGTTGAAAAGGTATTTGAACATTGGCCTCCCCATTTGTAGGAAGTGAAAAATAGCAGCCATATGTGTCTATTTTCTACTCCCCTCCCCCTTTATGTCAATGGTTACCAATTCATGTATTGCATACTTGCTATGGTTTGCATACCATTTATTGTTCTCAATATGCTTGTAATGCTTGGTAATGAACCATGAACTTTTTTTCGTACCAAGAGTTTTGAAATCTTTGTTTGTCTTGTGCCTTCCATTGTGTTTGGTAAGTGTATCCAACTTGGAAGCAAGGATTTTGTCACACCCATCTATCACCAAGAAAATGTCGCATTTAACAGCATGAATTAATCTATCACTACCAATGTTCATTTCTATCCATGATAATTTAGTCACCCAACTATCTTGAAACTTATGTTTCATCTCATCATTTTCTTTTGGACAATAGTTCGTCATCACTCTTTGATTCACTAATAGTAGAAATGTTTTCAACATTATTTTCAACCTAAACATTTGGAGAAATTGGCAAACCTTTAAAACAAATAATTGTCATTGTTGGATTAATTCTTTGAAAAAATGTCATGTTCCTTGTAAGTATGGCAATCAACACAAAATCGTTAACACATATTATGACTACCTTGAGAATAAATTTTTAAAGAATTTTTTTTCATCATTGTTTCAATCATTGGTTTTTTTGGGCACACAATCTTAACCTTCAAATTCAACTTTTTTTTTCAACTCCCAAAGTAGCAAATTCAAGTTCTTCAACTTCTAAATTACAACTTTTTGCAACAATATTGGGACCTTTTGGCACATTGGGAGATTGTGATGTTAGTGCATTGTCCACCAAAATGGTGGTTACATCTTTATTCCCAAGGGCAAAGGACACTTCACAAGGCATGTCAACCACCATCTCCATCTCTAGACCACCACAATACACAACCAATCAAGTTAGTTAAAAAAATTTAAAGCATAAAATATTCATACAAACAATAAGGAAAAATTGCAATCTAACAATGAGCTTTTAGCTTAAGTGTCCATTGTCAATTCCTTTGCCATCCATGATTACCCCTCTTTCACCGAATCATAAACAAGACAAAACATAAATTGATACTAATAATTGTAAATTACAAACTACAACCATGATCCTACAACTAATAAATCATTAATTAAATGACCACTATTAATATTCCTTGCAAAGTAATGACAAGTAGCATTCTTGGATCTTTGTGGAGAAGGACTTGCAACAACATGGCATGCCTCTAAACTTTATCCAATGCAAATAATGATAGGTTCCACTATGCAAGCATAAAAAAACTAAAAATTTATTTTCATGTTGTATCAAGTTCCACAACCATTTTCTATTATTAAACCACACTTTAAATTTGAATAGACATCCCTAGGGTGGCAGGCCTAGTCCTTAACTTGTAATTGATCATAATTCAAATGACAAAACAATGAAACATGAACATATATATATTATACTATATAGTGGCCACCAACAATACCTATGAGAAGAAAAAGGATGAACAGTAACATATTCAAAATGTTTACAAAATGAAAGTGCCAAGATATTAAAGAGTTAGTAAAATTAAAGCTAAGGCTATGAAAATAGGCAACATATGTTATGTGTAACATAAACTAATTGGTGAAAAAAAAAATGTCCTTCTTTTGATTAGGGGTTACATTTTATGTCCATTTAAGATAAGTTTGATGAAAGTTTTTTAATTTTTTAATTTTTTCCTTTGTAATTTTTTTCCCTCTTTGAATCATACTGAAATTTAGTGATTTTTCACACCAATTCACCACCACCAATCCCTCCTTTTAAATGCATCTTGCATGGACAAAACAAATAAGTGATCCATTAATTCCCAGAATGTAAAGATGGATCAATTTGGTCTACTTCTCAATGCATTTTTAATTCTTTGACATTTAGGGGTTAACCTTTTGAATTCCCACCAAAAGTACATAAAACAACATAAGGTGAGTAGAGCGTGATCACAATCCAATATAAACAAAGTCATGGAATGGAATAGGCAATTCATGCACAACAAAGATGTGCACTTGCAAATTTGAGACATGGATTGTAATTGGAGATACGATTTCCAAAACAACATATCTTCTCCTCTCATTTTGAAGTTGGCACCCCAAGTTTTGCCACTATTGGACATGCTCTAAAACCTCCTATGTACTTCCAACTCATGCTACCCACGGAACTACCCATGTAAGTGGGTGGGTATCAAAAGTAACTAGGTAGGTATGCAAGTGATTAGTATGTAGGCAGGTAAAAATGCAAGGTACTACTTTGTGTCTACTAGGTAGGTAGAAACATGTGGATAGATGGCTAGTACATAGCTAACCATCCATCCATCCATCCATCCACTCATTCATTCATCCATCCATCCATCCATCCATCCATCCTGCAATGGTGCTTTGGTTGGGTGCTGGTTCTTTAGTACCATAATTGGCATCATCAAATCCATGATGTGTTATCCAGAGTTGATACTTCATACCTGAAAAAGAGGGCACAGGATGGACTTGTGATGAGCATATATGGTACAATCTTTTCGGGGTTTGAGTCTTGGATTGGATCTTTTTAACTTATACTGCCGGACCGAGGAGATGATGATGCAATGTGGGCAACAACAATGAAAAGAGATGCTCACCAGACTCAGCATTGTAATAATAGTAAAATAGGAGCTTTTTTGTTAAAAACTTTTGTGGGGGAAATTTATTCAGTTGAACAAATTTTTAATTAGAGGATGAAAAAAGAAAATTATTATTATTATTTTTTAAAATTTAGGGTTTTTTAATTTTCATTCTTTGAAACTATTTAATAGAAATCCCTAGATTATTCTATTAGGTTCTAATACGTAGCTTTTAGCCAAATTTGGTTAAATCTTCTTATGGATGATTACCA
>Ga0209208_10004745_pt1 | contig 19144 bp, 7 predicted proteins | sample S1TSphfallax_3_FD_187694 | JGI IMG/M metagenome (GOLD analysis project Ga0209208, IMG submission 187694) | Host-associated microbial communities from peat moss isolated from Minnesota, USA - S1T2_Fd - Sphagnum fallax MG (SPAdes) (version 2) | ecosystem: Host-associated > Plants > Peat moss >... | reverse complement strand
TTTTTTTTTTCACATTTGTGCAAAAATAAAACCAAAAAAAAAAAAAAAAACTTGTCATGACATGTGTATTTTAATGTTTTTAATCACATTGTCACATTTTGAAAGAATTATGTGAATTTTTGCATATCTGAATCATTTTTGAAGAAGGTAGTTTCATATTTAGTTTTGTAAGTTATGAATTGATGACAGATTCACATCCAAATTCAATTGAGAATGGGTGCACATTTGTGGAGGTGGCGGAGAAAACAAAATGTCAAAAGATGAATGTGAATCCTTTTACAAGTAAATTAAGATGAATCATCTCACCTAGTTTCTAGGGGCCAAAATCCTTTGAAGCTACTATACTCTATAATGATTCTCAACACAATATCCCTGCCTCAAAAGGCAGGGCCCACAAAGCACAAACAATATTTTGATTGCCATGTTAAACATATTTAAGAAAGAGTGTCTAGTTTTGCTGAACGTGATTTTAAAGAAGTGGTTGAACAAGCTTTTGAGAGCGACAGATCAAAACTAGATTGTGCATTAACAATAAAATAGTAAATGTTCTTTTGTGAACAGTATTCCATTCATGCACATGAGCTTTGGGCGCTGGTGTTGCTCCAAGTCTTGCACTAAGCTACTCCATCTACATTACTATGTGGGCTGGCATGTCTCTTCATGTTTCTAAAGAGAATCCATTCTTTCATAATTGCGATCTCTTCATGCACATGTTGGCAGGCATCACATTGCTTCTGTCTATAGGTAGTTCAAAACATTAGTACCCTTGACTGAATTTTTGTAGGAGGCCACTTCTCAAGCGACTACATATAAATGTTGTATGATGACTTTTTAAGTATCTTATCAAGGCATCGTGCACACAAAAAGTAATTTCTAATGTCGTCCTCAAAATTACAAGGTTGAAAGCACAAGGAGGTGCAGCAAAAGTTGCAATTCATGAAAGTCTATAATTGACAAAATTATAGGGGAACATGAAAGTCTACAATTGCAAAAATAATAGGGTGTCCCCCTGCTGCAAGTACTTGCCATCAAAACCTTATGATCATTTAATGCTTGGGTTTTTTTGGCCTATTTGACATCAATCAAGTAGAAATGGATGGTCAAGTGTTCATTAAAAAAATAGTTTGAGCAACTATTTTTGTCCTTTATTTCAATTTCTCAGAAAATAAGCTCTATATGTACTACTCATAAAAAAGCAAATGACTTCATAAGAAGTCACCCTCTTCAAGTGAAAAAATTGTCCCAAAAATAAAATGAAATATCTTTCAATCTTATTTTACATTCATCTAAGCATTATATATACACACAAAGTTTTCACTATAGATACATCTTGTGGTGCATTTGATGAGTCCATATCTAGAACTAGTGTTCATCGTGAATTTTTTTCATTGTGACAACTTTGTATTACCTTTCAAAGTCGCTTATGAGGTGGACTTTCAAAATTGTGCCATGTGTTTTTATATTAGTGTCATTCCAAAATATATGAAAATATAGTTGTTTATGTGATTTGGAAGATGGTTTAGAGGCCATTGGACACCACCTGACATCTTTTCAACTTGATTTGCAACTATAAATTCTAGTCGTAAATGCACATGTAATTAGGTGTGAAATAATAGAGAGTTAGCAAATGATATTGTTAGATTTAATGGTCTAATTGTTTTCCCTCAACTTTCTTCAATGAACTAATCATTAAATGTGTAATAAGGTATGGTGGTTTTGTGAAAATTTCAGAGGACCCATGGCAATTAATGGTAGAAATAGGGCTAGGTAATAGGTATTAGGTAGTATGTAAGTAAACTAATTAGTAATAGGAATTTTATTATATTGAATGAAATAATGTTATGTTTAATTATTTGATTAAGTTATGTAATTAATCAATTACTAAGTTGTAACTGTAAGGTAACAAGAAGTATGCAATATGTATGTGGTTTAAATAGTAGGTATTTTATCATGTTGATATGTGATAATTTTTTAATATTTTTTAATTAATTAAATAGGCTATGTAATTTATTTATTAAATAGGTTAGAGTTTAGATAGCAAATGTAATTAATTAATTAAGTAGGCTATGCAATAAATCTATTAAATAGGCAATACCTAAGATAGGTAGTAGGTAGTAATTAGCTAGTAGGTCATATGTATGTCGTTTAAGTAATGAGTGGACACTCCTTAAAATTGCATTTTTGTATGTTTGAAAGATCACAAGGAAAACATAATAATTTGAATTTTCATAAATGTTTTTGGAATATTTTCCATTAATTGCAAATTGTACATCCTCAAAGCTTGACACAAATTAAATTTTTTTTTGCATGTTCAAAACATTCAAATCTCAAGAACGGACATTCTTTATTTTTTTCAAATGTCCTTTTTTTCTACCAAATGTGCACCATTTTTATTGAAAATTGGATATGATTTTAACATAGATGATTAGAAAGGCCATAGGACTTGAAATAATGAAAAATTGTTTTTATAACCCATTTGAACATATTTGGCTCAAAAGTGTTTTTGACATTGAAAATTATGGATTTTGAAAATGTGGTTTTAACAAAAAATGTTCATATATGTGTGTGTGTGTGTGTGATAAAGGGTTTGAATGCATAATGTACATGATATAGAATCAATTTGTTGTTAAAATGCATTTATATGTAAAATGCAATGGGGTATTCCAAATACAAAGTTCTAAATTATAAACCAACATAAAAATGACACGTGTCATGAGTAATATTTGGAAAAGGACTTTTATTTTGGTGCCCCTAGCTCTTTTGACCATGATTGCACCCATATGTGATACTTTTTGAATTAATTGTTCTATTAGGTAGGCAATGTAATTCATTTATTGAATATGCTAGGTAGTATGAGTAATTTATGACCCATTTATAAACATTATATAGTGAATAAGTTATATATCATACATCTAACTTACATTTTGTTGGTATAATTATGATATACTATAAACAAAATTGTATAATATAATTTCTTAAATCAAATAAAGGTTTGAGATGTGAAAAAACATAATTTATTTTTATATACATATTTAATCATAATTTTAAGTAAAACTTAAGATATTATATCAATGTTTTTTTTTTTCAAATTCCTCAAGTAGGTGCATGGCTAGGATCCTCAACATTAATTAGCACAAAATGGTGACTGTCTTGGTGGACTAATAGATTTTTTTTTGGAATCCTCTCTAGTTTTGGCAACCTACAAGAACACATTGTTAAAATCTAGTGATTTCTAAATTTTTTTGGTCAAATTGTTTTTAAAAAATCTCAAAAATCCCTTTGTTGGATTCGTTAGCCTTTTTTTTTTGTCACTAGGTTGTGAAAATTTTCCAAAAAAATGTAAATTGTATTATACATATAATAAAATTTATAATTCCATAAAATAAATAAATAATGTGGCATTAATTAATATTTGATTTTTTAAAGATTAATCAATAATATCAGAAATAATATAGTTAATAATAAAAAATTTATTATATTTCTATTAGAATATATTTATGATCCATCTATATATCACACGTTTTAATTAAATCCTATTGGTAAAATATGGCATATTAGAAAAAATTGTATAATATAATTTTTAGAATCAAATGATGGTTTAGAATATGAAATTTATTTATTTATTTATTATATTATCCATTTATGAATCATGTGATTGAATTTACTTTTTCCATGGAATGGTCATTAAAATTGTATTGAATAACGACATTTTTTTTTTCATTTCACATCAGTTTATATTCTTAAAAGGAAAAAAGAATTTGTATACATTATTGAAAAAAAATTAAATTAAAAATCTAATCTTGTTATTTGGAAAAAATTGTAATAGAATATCAAAAATAAAAAATGAAGTTTTGTGTAATGTTTTGGATGAAGTATGTTAAATAGAATGCACATTATTTATTTGTCACAACAAGAGGTGGGACTTGATGGCAAAATAGTTAATCTCCATCCTTGGGGTTCAAGGATCAATTCCCACAAATGATGTGAGTTGTAGTCAATTTTGAAATGTTGATTGAATATTCGCTAGCTACCTATTTAACTAACATAGGTTAGGTGCTTACTAGGTGTGTTTAAGTAGGCACAATAGTTGGTTTACATAGCAACCTAAATTAATTTTTAAAACCTAGTCTATGTAATAACATGTGTCAATGTGGTACAGGTTAAATTTAATAGAATTAATATTAATAGAATTATATAAAAATTAAATATTGTAATATTTAAATAAATATAAATAATGTGACCACATTGTTAAGTCATAAAATCAATCACATTGTGAGTTGGTTTGGATGAATGAAAAGTTTATGGAAGCCGCATCTTTATACAATTGCCATTGCAATTTGATATCATGTATTGTTTTTATGATTAAAATTTTATGCGATTTGTTTAAAATGTCTAAGCACTATAGTAAGTTGCATGTGATAATTATGATTAAAACTGAATTGTTAATCCAATCATTTATTTGCAAATATCTTGTAATGCATGTATTTCACATCACACCAAAATATGTTAAATATGCAACAAGTCTTTATTGCTAGCAATTCAAAACCACTACCACATTTTGACAAATGTTGTCTACCCATGGCCAATTATATTTTCCAACAAAGTTTAGCTGACAAATTTTATACCCATAACATACCATATTAAGATGAAAGAATATATAAAACATTCTAAATAGCTCATTATACACTTATTATGATATCTATACATGCCATGTGAATGTTAATAACCTGCTAAAGTAGGTTATGCACATAGATTTTTTGGTTGCCCTTACATCTTAATGGGGCAGGCGAAGTGGAAGCAGGGAGGAGAAACATGTGGCAGTACTTTTATACTACTTGCATAAAGGGAGCTTTGCCTATTTAATGTTTTGGCATATGGGTGCAGTGGTGGATACCCATTCACTGTTATTGTTATCTTTCTGATGGATATCACAGACCAGAGTGAACCAACAGCCACCAACACACCGAACATAAGAAGTCTGTTTGTAACTCACTTCTGAATTAGCCCCAACCAAGTTGAAATGGTCTTCACCTTGCTAACCTATCCTTTAGGCATGTCTGGGAGGTACATAGGACATAATATGTGACTACTAGGTAAGTGAATGTATGTAGATGATTAGTACATAGGTAGAGCTAGTGGGTTGCTAGTAGGTTGATAACAAAAGCTGAGCTAACCATAATGGTTATATACGGAACCCAACATGAGAAGAAAGTTTGCTCTCCACCCACCCATCCATGATCCATCCTTCACGCTGTACTGGTGGCTGTGGCTTCACTCTGGCTTGCCGATAAAATGAGTAAATATACGATTTTGCTGGTACACTTGGTATCACCAACTGGCGGTTACATTCTATCAGGGCCAAAAAATTTCCTGGTGGTGTACAAAATCTGGAGTATGGTTGAGGTAGGTAAGCAGATAAGATTAATAATAGGCTAGTGTGGTTCATGTGCACTGGTGGAAACCTTGGGCCAACATGTTAAACCTCCCCAAGGTGACGCATCACACTCAAAGTGAGCTTCACTTCAGCAGACTCTGAACACACATCAATTCAACTTTTAATGGATTTTCAGAGGCAAAAATAACTCCATATTTAATAACTTTGGCTTTATTGGTCCAAAATTGCAAAATTGCAATTGTGTATAACATTTTGTTGTTGAGAGGTTTCTGGCAGTATTGAGAGAGGGGGGCCCCACTCTTGGTGGAGGTTTCTGTACTTAGTGGTTCCATTACCTTCCTGTGGCCTGCCTCTTTTGGGCTATTTGCTTACCTGGACTTTGGTCCTTGTCCCTTGTTTCTTTTTCTCTCCCTTTCTTGGGTGCTTTCTTTTTATAAAGTTTGGCAGGGTTTCATCATTTGGGAGGGTTTGAAGAAAGATGCAAGTATTCAAAGAAAGAAACCAGCAAACATCTCTCTCTCTCTCTCTCTCTCTTTTACTAGGAAAGTATTAGTAGGTTGCTAATGGGTCGGTAGTAAAAACAGAAATTGAGTTAACCACAGTGGTTAGCTAGGGAACTGGAAGCCAACAGAAAAGTGTTTCCTGTCCACCGACCATCCCTTCCTCATGGTGCGCTTGAGGGCCACAGTTGCAAGCTTCCCTCTGGCCCAGTCGTTGCAGCTTGCGTCTTTAGATTACGCGCGCATGATGTCGCGCGAGCGATCATGGTCGGATGTAGTTAAAACTTGACTCTCGAATCCTAATCGATGAAAGATCGCTGTACTAGAATACGAAGAGGACGCACGGATTGATCAGTATTCTTGCACAATTCAACTTTACGTCTATGGCAAAGACGTTGTACCGAGAAAACTGGAGGGTTTTGTGGAAAAAAGAGACCTACAAGCTCACACCTATAAACAGCAGGATGAGAATCAAGACCTGCAACAGCCCAAATTAGGACGTATCATGTTATGCACCAGCTCCACCCCCAGTTGAATCATAATCTACAATGTCGACTAGCTAAATTAAGTTTCTTAATCTGTCAGCGTCGCAGCGCCCATTCTACGTGGATCATGTCGACTGTCAAACACATTGCTTAATATAAGCGCTGCCAAAATGATACAATATCCAGATTCCAGATGAACAAGCGCGGCTCGTCGCATAATGGCTCTGCCCTTTGAATGGCATACATTATAAGGATGATAAATGTTCAACATACCAAATTGGAAACACATGTTGGACCTTAGCATGGTGAAACCGAAGTGGATTCTTTTAGTTATGCCTGAAATGTTTCTACTCATAGTAGACTCCACACGACCCTAGAATGGAGGGATACCAAACTTTGGCCCCGTGAATCTGGGTGCATCACCAATGTCTCTTAGTCTCTACTTTGAAAGGGCAGAGCCAATAAACAGGTTTAGAACCTGAACTAATTATGACATAGATTCCACCCAGACATGACGTCTAGTTTGATCGGGCAGCGAATCCGACAATATCTAGCTGGTTTGCAGCCGACGCTATCTTAGCTTGCCCAGGCTCTAGACAGGATTAGTTTGACTCAGCTCGAGGACGAAATTAGCAAAGCTCTAGATCCCTAGATCTCGCTAGCAGGTCGTAACAACAGGACACCTGACTGATTTCACCTGCGCTAGATGCGGAAAAGTCTCCACAATACCCCAGAGGTGATGCCTCAGTACTGGGATCTCAAAAAAGGTTCTGGGTTCAAACCCAGTGGAGTGCAGGTGAAAGCCCTGGCAGCCCTGTGCCACTGAGCGTGACTTGGGGGTGCCAACTGCTTGTCGGTCCTGTCTTCCGTTGTGTTTCCACATAACAAAAAAACAGAAACCAGAAAAGAAAAGAAAGAATCTACAAAAAGTCTCAAAAATGTTCGGCACCGGCAATGATTGCGCTTGCTTCGCGACTCACGTCAGCTATAACAAAGTTCTGTATAACCCATGGGTCGACAAGAGATGGAGTTGACTATACAAAGCTAGACTTTCAAAGATCATGCCTAATATTCTTTGCTACTACACGGTTTTACAAAGGCTAGACTTCTTGTGTATGACGCGAATATAAGATGTAGATAGACCCACGCGCTTAGTGTGTGCAGACCGTACGTGGTTGGATTAGTTCAAACTCCTCCAAGAAACCTGACATTATTAAAACCAGAGATCTATGACAACAAAAGGAAATCAGAAATCACTCCATGTAAGAGTATGACAAGTGAAAACTGCCGTGCATAAAAAATGAAGATCCACTCACTGTCCAGAATTGCAAGTCCTTATACGAAGTGGTCAATAGCTGTATCTTTCAGATCTCTCTCTACGAAAGATTCTTCAGGTCTCGGCCTGCGAATAAGGTATTCCGGACTCTTATATGGGTCAGTGCAGCACAGGTCTCAGAATTATTATGCATTTTCATGCAGTCGAGGAATTTGTGGACAATCCTAGTAGTCTTTCCAGCTTCATGAGCTATATATGTAACCAACCAGCCACGAGGAAATTATCAGTTGTGGCACAGAACAGTGATTCTGATCTCTTCAGATTCATTGAGCTGATGAGAACAACGCTTAGACTGTGTACTTGTTGTACGCACTGTCCAGGACTGCAAAAGATGAGAATGCTTTATAATTTCACTGCCAACAATGCGTGAGCTCCATGACATAGCAAAGTAATACTTTTGCTCAAGTTAATGAATCCTTTATATATAACATGGCTCTGGGTTCTTGAAGAATGTGCTAGAAAGAAGACTAATTTCGAGTACAAGAAGCCGGTCAGAACACTCAGTAAATTGCAGCAAGAACCAAATGAGTATCGCATGTCTGTTTGCAGAAACAGTATTAGAAGGGCTTGAGCACCGGGCTTACAGCTACTGCTCATCGTAGCTCCAGAGACGGGGCACCCAAGAACTGCCAGAACCGTCAGACTCATAGCCATGATCTGAGTTCAATGGGTCGGATCCGAAGAACAGGAGCTCTGGGGGCGCTGGAAGCCGCATCGCATTATAGTACATACTGCTAAGCACACTCGGATTGTTGAAAAGATCATCGTGGGTCATCGACGTGCGGAGTGATGCTTGATTTGTTTTGTCCATATCATGAGGAGCTACTGCTGCTGGATCGACCATCATTTGTGCATCCAGAGAGTCATGTATTGACGATGTCGAACTGCTACTAGCTGTTGCAGCAGGACCTGCATCTGATACGTCTCTCATGACACCATCAACAAGTGTGGAAACATCCGCGGGTCTAGTTAGAATCTGCTCCACCTCTGCAAATGGGATCCTTGAGACGTCTGCAGCAGGAATTGAATAGCTTTTCTGCAGTCTCGCGCGATAGAACCCGCTGTTTGCAGCGTCACTAGCCGCGGCCTGGATTGACTTGTCAGAGAGGTCCAGCGGCCGAGGGATCGAGGAAGCAAGTTTCGGAAAGTTGAGAACCGCAGCAGGTCCTCGAAGTGCGAGTGCTGCGGTATCGTAAGCAAGGGCCGCCATTTCAGGCGATGCGAAAGATCCCAACCAAATGCGCGATTTGGTCTTTGGTCTGCGAATTTCCGTCACCCAAATACCCCAGGATCTCCTTCGTACTCCTCGATACACTGGATGGCGAGTTTCTCCTCCTTCGCCATTGAAATTTGTTCTGGCCTTCTTGCCGCGCGCTTCAAGTTCCACTTTGTTGGACGATTCACATCCTGCAGAATCTATCTGCTGCTGAAGCTCTCGTTCGCAAGACGAACCTGCATCCGGTGAGGGCAAATCGAGTTCATCTTTCATTGCTCGATCTCTGGAGCTGGAGCTGAGTTGCAGAACTTCAAGGGTTAGGTCACGACTCATCCTGTCTCTGGTTTCTGAAGGAGCGGTTGCGAGAAAGGTGGAGATGAGAAGGTCACTGAGCCCACAATAATCTGTAGCGTAGATGCAGAGCGCCACCCAAATGTGTCTTGAGGTCGATCCAGCGAATAACCAGCTCCTGAAGAAGCTCTTTGCGGAGTGCGCTAGAATTTGGCAGCTACACCAATTCCTACCTGGTCCAAATATCTCCAGCACTCTTGTGCTTTCGATTTCATGCTATTCCTCAGCTTGATGCATAATTTCCTACTACTGTCCCTTTGAATCAGGTTTGGCAGATCTCCACCTTCTCCTGTCATCTCTCTAGAGTCTAGTCTTGCCGGCTAACTGAGTAAGGTTTCAGAGAATGCTCACCAAAATACATTTCAACTCTAATCCACTGTTCTGCAAACATCTCTTCCTCTCCGAAGCTAGCTAGTAGTACTACTCCTTGCAGACAATTCAGATCTCGCAAAGTACGCTCCTTGCAGCTGCAGTGGCAGCGAGCGCTAGCTAGTAGTGGACGCTGATCTGCAACAACATGGGAAGTTTGCTAATGGGTAGACAACGTCATCAGGGATGCTGAGAACACTTTCCGCCGTTTCCCAGGAAGACTACAAGCAGACCAGGAATGTGGACCGGACATGAGCATCTAGTCTAGTACATGTCCGGAAACTTCACGTCATCAGTCGTGGTTTTTAGTTCGTGTCCCTTTGCTGTCGACCGAAGGTCTTCGTCCACGGATCGCTCTCATGACTGCCGCGCCCCAAGTTCCAACCGCCTTACCTGCTCTAGACTCTAGACTCTCTCCCTGAGTTTAGTATACCACAGATGCAGTTACTTACTGTTTCTCCTCTTGCCTATATAGCTCTGGACAGGAGCTCCGGTTTGTTGTTTGGAGTTCGCTTTTGCTTTCGTCTGTACTCGAGGAGCTCTCTCGCTCTCTCTCTTTCTCTCTCTCTTCCTCTCTCCTTATACTTAGGGGCCTTTTGTTACACTTGAAACTTTAGGGACTGAGTAGTGCCCCCCATGCACTTGAGACTTAACCTTAGGGAGGTAGGGCCCCATTTGCACTATAGGGCTTAGACTTAAGGCCCCTTTGCACTTGAGACTTGGACTTAGGGACTTAGGGCCCCTTTGCACTAGAAACTTAGACTTAGGGTCCTTTTACACCAGAGATTGAGAACCAATCTTGACCATCAAAAGACAAAATCCCTGATTGGAGGAAATGGTCACATTGGTACTAATTCACTTAGGGCTGTGATTTTATATGTAGCTAGATTTCTTTTTAAACTCATGCCAGAACTACTATTATTGCCTCAACCCCAGTAAGGAGAATAATAACAAGCAATCTGGTGCTACACTCAAGCAAAAAGCTTGGTACAGGTGTTTCCAGAGTCAATTCTTGACTGGGAAATTGTCAGCCCTATTTACATTCCACATCTGAACCCTAATAAATCCTTGATGAATGGCTGTGATGGGTATCATTAATCCGATGGTTTGACTATGAATGGGGTGAGATGGAGTATCATTAGTAAGTATATTTGTCTCAGGATGGGTGAGATGGAGTTACTATCTTAAAAATGTTTTGTCCTTTGGCTGGGAATTTTTGATTATCTGGAAAAGAGGTCCCCAGGATATAAGGGCTTGGTGACTTGCATCATTCTGCATCACTCAAAGGGATAAGTGTGTATGGTTATCCCCTTGAGAGCTACAGTTAAAAGAGCGCCATGTCATGCTCCTTACAAGATCCTTTACACAATGTGGTCGTTAATGGGCCCCCAGGTTTATGCCAGGTCTATTGACAGACTCTACAACAATCAGGTGTCAATAGATTGTGATTACAATTCAACTATATCTCTGAAGGTGCCATGCATATTTGCCAAACAATATATAGACAACACCTTAGAAGATTAGAATATTGGCAAAGTGTTTATATAATAAATCCTAACATTTGAAAGCCATCTCAGTGAAGATCCCATACAGAATGTGCATGGCAATCAGCAAGAGAGAGATCAGCTAGCTGAACTATGTTCCAATTTGACAACTAATGTTGGAGCTACTAGAGCTGGGTTCAAGAAAAACATGCTCTAGATGAGAGCCTGGAGAATAGCAACAATGAAAGGGCCAACCTAGTACACCCATTGTTGGGTTTAGTTCCAAGCAACTGCAGCAGGCCCAAATTTTAAAACTAGGTTTGGCTCCATGTATCATGAATATTGTTAAATGATTGCGGCTTTTATCAATAATGTATCATGATTATGGACAACTTATTCATAGAAATTCTACTCTAGTTGGGAAGGACATTAAATGAAATCAATTGTCTAGTCCAATGCATATATGACTACAAATTAAGCCCCCCACACACACATGTATTATGTGTATGTAACATGGTTTAACAAAAAATATTATTTACCAGTATATAAGTAATATATAACATCCACAGATTGAAATTTCTAAATTAACTAACTGTACCACTACTCTTTCAAGCATTGAATAATCAACCTCAACAGATCCACTCATGGATAGCTTTAGTCTTCAGATGAGAAATAAATGGATGTTGATTCCCTGTATTTTAATTGAATATGAAGTTGGTTATTTTACAGATATAAAGTCTAAGGTACTGTCCGTATGTTGTACAATTTTTATTTAATACACTAGCTCTTTTGATCTATTAGTTAAGCATTTGTAAGGTATATTGAATACTTAAAATTTATATAGCTGCAATTTTAATCAAATATTACATTTAGAATGATTTATTCAATATTTACACATGTGAAATATCAATACATCTCAAATTTAACACATAGCCAAATACAATAGAACTAACTGAAACATGTAAAATTTAAAAATTGAAATTTATAATTCAACAAATAATATGTGTGCATGGGGTGAGAATTGGGACTTTGAATAATTAACAAACTACAAAGAATACATACTATTAGCATATAAGCAAAATGGGCCCCACCAACTCTCCAAAGTTGAACATCATATACTGAAAATGGCATTATAATGAGTGACCCAAAATAATATTGTAACAAAATGCACAAAGCGCATTTTCAAAAGGATGCTTTACTTTCAATGACATCAAGGGAAAAGGTGTTTAGCCATATCAAGTTCTAATATGGAATTTAATGCCCATTATAAAGTTTCAATTTAAATAACCTTGCCTTTGGGCCAGTTTTTTCACCTTAAAATATTTTTTCACTCATGTTGGTTATTTGCAAAGTGGGTGTCAAATGCTAAATCGAAGCATTTAGTGCACATGATTCAAAATATTTGTTAAATACATATAATATTAGCGACAACAGGCAGATTTCAGAATTCAAGTTAAAACTCATTTTACCACCAACATTGAGGGGAAAGGAGATGTAGGCCTTATCTAATATCAATGTAAATTTTTAGTGTCAAGTTTTGACTCGTTCTAAGCTCAAGCTCCTTTATGAGGAAATCAATAACTCAGATCGCTGAAGCCCAAGTCCCTGTTCTTTGGCTGGTAACATTAATGTATTACAGTTTGTACTGTAGGAATAGTTTTGTCTCTGCAATGGCTTTGGCTGGGTCAAAAAACATTTTAATGAAATGATATTATGGTTGAAAATTCTTAGTGAACAATGTAGTGGAATTTAGTACAACTAAAAAGATCAATGCAATGGCAATTTGAAGGTCTGATTGCTTTTTATGTTCAAGTGTTATATGTTACCCAGCCTAGCAACAACTTTTCAGTTTAGGTTTTTAAACTTAAAGTTGGATGGAACCATCATCGATCCTTTATATTAGCTTGGTTGCTAAAGACGTATAAAATGCATTAGGACATTTAAAATGACACTCTTTATACAGTAAAAGAATGACCAAACCAGTACTAAGTTCTAAACTCGATTGATTCACATTGTTCTTTATTATAAAGTTTATTCTTTCTAAGCTTGATCCATGTTCACCATTGATATTCAATCTAAGTTTGAATGATATCATGAAAAAGACTGAACTCCAGTGATCTTCATGAATTTTTTGAAAGTGATTTGCAAGCAGTCAGAGGTTCCATTGAAGTTCAGAGAACTCATTGGGCACTTTCACTTGTGTTTCATTTTAGTCATGAAAAAATGTACCATGTGAAAGAATTCTTTCACATTTACTGACTAAGTTTTCTGAAGGTTGTACGGTTCGAAGGGATGTGATCAAATGCTGATAAGACATTCTTCCCATTTCAGACATCTGAAAGGATTCCTCTGGCTCAGGCCAACTTTCCTTGTAGTGTGCACAAGGGTCTAGTTCCTTCTCATGGCTACTGTGATGCAACAGCCACCAGCAAACCATGAGAGATGAATAGGCAGGAAACATTTTTCCATTGGGTTCCCCTTCTTTAGCTATATGGTTAGTTCAGCTCCTGTTTGTTTTGTGCCTAGCTACTATCAATTCTGATTCTTAGAGTAAGTTTTAAGAACCACACTAATTCTTTAAAAATAAAATTCAAAATTCAAATTCAGGGAACCTACCAATTTTTGAAAAAATGGAAAAAGAAACCACCAATTTTCAAGCACACCAACAATTCTCACCTTAACAAAACATGAACTCAAACCTCAAGAGAGGGATATAAGCCTTTGCAACTGGGTTACACGATCTTTTGTGTCAAAAATCAAGTGATCATTTTATTTAAAAAAGACATAATGCAATGCCTTATAAACCTAAAGGCATGCTCAAACTTTAAATACAAACTATCGACAATAATTATTGTGTAAAAATGTGTCGTGTGGTTAGAAGTTCATTCAACCTCAAAGAGGTTGTGGGTTTCTAAACCTCACCGAAGTTTTTATCCTTACTAAGTGGAGAACTAGACTTGAGTCTCAACTCTATAGCTGGCCTAAATATCAGGTGTGAGGCAAAATAATACTCAACTGATTTTCAAGGAACCAATTCTAACATGCAGGGATACCTGTCAATTCTCATTTTGAGAACCCTGAACCCGAAACCAAAGGGCCTTATAAAAGCTATACGCATTGGACCCAGAACCAGCAGTCTAAAACTCTGGACCCGGACCTGGAACTGATGAGTTTTAGATTTTGAAAATGTGCCCTAAACCTGGAACCGGAGGGTCTTGCATATTGGAAAAAAATTAGACCCAGACCTTCGGGATCCACTAAAAACTAAGAACCGACCAACACTTGTTCTGACCTGCCAAATTCAGTACCCACCCAACACTAGTTAATAATTAAGTAAATGCATTAAGCAAGGTACCAGCCAACATGCATCATCAAGGTGAAACCTGATGTCAACTCAGTTGTTTCATCCACAAGTGCATCATCACAAGCTTCCAATGTATGGTGCACTGGTGGCTATTGGTTCATGGTGGCCCATTCGCAGCTTCTAAGACTTACTTTCTGCAAAAGTTTACTTCATGCATAAATTTGCCCTCCTAATGGTATGACACCCCTTGTGTTCAAATCACAATCTTTGCCCCCATGTTCATTTGCTGTGCATTGTTTTGTTTGGGCAAAGACTTGGCAATGTTTTTCCAGAATTGTGAAAAATGATTGTTTTCTGGGGTTGCTGATTGCCAAATTTCAGGACAACTATATAATTATTAAACGAGCATTCTAGACTCTACTTCAGCTACTAGTACAGGTACCAACAATATATGTATATGTATTTTCATATTTCTTTTTTGGCTAAGTTTGGCTAAATGGTCTTATGTAACGACTAGTGCTGAGTCACAAAATTGGAAAAAAGTTACAACACTGGTGAGGTCACTGGTGGGGTCACTGGTGATGTCAATTATAATTACAATGGTCTCAATCACATGGTAAGACCTTGTGTGTTCTGATCACCTGAACAAGGGAGAGCATCCACATGATGTTATTCACTTTCCAGCATCGAATATAACTAGAACAGTAGGTAAAGTTGCATGATTTCCTTATTGCAAATCCAAGCAATGAAGTTGTAAGTATTATGATCATGTCATGGAGCCTGCCAAAAAGTTTCGAAACTCTTAGCTAATGATACAATCTTGTCGCACTACATACTGGATTGCTTGCGGGTCTACTCTCTTCTTTTAAGAACAAAAGAGTTGGACAATGATGATGAGTCTACAAGTACTAGAGACCTTTTTGAACACACAGAATGGTGAGCACTGTGCACATTGGGTCTGCCTCTCAGGGGGTTTTGGGTACTTCCTGGGTGATTACCTGACCAAGCACCTACCAGTGCACCATCCATTGGAAGTCCATTATGAGTTGGTTGTGGATGAACAACAAAAGAAATGTGTTTCCTTGTCCACATACCATCTGTCTAGTTTGGATTGGTCCAGGTTTTGTCCAATGTTATGTGAGCATCCAATTCGTCGGAGGTAAGCCCCTTACTGTATTTCATGTGTTGTTATGTCAACAACAATAGACAATTCTTGAAGCACAAATGTTACATTGCAATGGGCTTTGTAGGCAAAATAATGAGATTTTTTGAAAATAAGAAGTCACATTGCCATAGCTTGGGCATGCTACACACCTAATAGCACATCTTTTGAATGAAAGTAAGTTCAAACTCAAACACACCTAAACAATTGAAGTGTGTTTTTTGTTACCCAATTGCTCCACTTGCAAAACTTAAAAGATGCATTGTAAACTACAAGTCTACAAATGGGATTTTTGCATTTCAAAAATATTTGAAAACGAATCACGTGGATTGAACAAAAGAAAGATTGAGTCAAAAAAAAGGTGAGCTAAAAAAAAAAAGGTCTAGCCTCACCCTATCTAGTATTTCTTTTTTTTTGGTAGTATCATTCCTTACATTAAAGATGATCCTCATTAAAAGCCTTTTGATCCTCTTGAAGAGGATTTGGTGTTATTCATTGCCGAGGAACTTGTTCCAATTATTTTTTTGAAGCATCATTGTTTAGAAGGCTAATTTTGAGACAAAATTTTAAACTATAATTAACCTCAACGCAACAATTGATAAATGAATTTGGCCTAGGATGACATAGAAGACCAAGGAAAGGTTTGTATTTTCAACTATTGATTGGTGTAAAACTTGCAGTATTAATTTTGATGTATGGATGTCAAGAGGGTGAATGGATATTTTTGTTCCCATCTTAAAAACTTGATTTTTTGAAACAATGGAAAATTTTGGGAATGCGATGCCTTTGCATGTCAATGAGGTGTTTGCAAAACATGGGTTAAATGTTTGGGTCAAAAATGAGGGAAGGTATTTCTCAAATTTCAACCATGACCATCATTTTGACATTTTTTGTTTCATGTGAAGAGTTGGGATTGACAACAACATTTGTAGGATTTCATTGGGGGCATGTCATGTTTAAGTGTTGTCAACATGCCACAAATGATTCCAAAGTTTGTGTTAATTTAACTTGAATTTCATTTAAAGAATCACAATCTACTTTGTGAAAGATGATGAAATGGACCAAAAAGAGTGAGAAGGGACGACAAGAGTGACATAAAACACATTTGAATTTTAGCATACCATGGAATCCCCCATAGAAGTTGAAGACTTCAATAAAGATTTAGTTTGCTTCAAGGATCATTCTATTCCAAGAGATTTTGGAGTTCAAGCAAACCATTGCCCTCTACCATGGAAGACATCACTACAAGGAATTTTCAGATTAACAACTTATTTTTGAATTTTTTGGGGTCATAAATGACACATGTGATCATAAATTCGTTTAGTCACCTTGGACAAATTGCATAAATGTTTTGTTGCAAAAGACATTATGTGGCACCAAATTGAAACAACAAATGCATCAATGTGTAACTTACACCCTTTTTCAACCAATTGACATCTAGCGTACATAGCATGGTCATTTATGATTGATTTTTTAATGATTGAAATGCACTATAATAACATATGCCCATGTGGCAACATCATTTGTAACTAGTTTTATGACTAAAAATCACGTATTTAGTTGATTCCAAAATTTTGAAAAGTCCAAAATTAACAATATGACCATTTGGAAGTTGGAAAATAAAAAAGAAATTTTCACTTGGGGACCACCAAATGATGCAACAAGAAATATTAATAATGTTTTTCCAAACTAGATGATCCAAAAAATAGATGTTAACAATGTTTTGTCTCAAACTTGATCCCAACCACTAGGTTAAAAAAGTCCAAAATTAATTAAATACAGGTTTAAATGTGAAAATTTGAAAACACATAATTTTTTTGATCATTGAAATGTTGGCACATGGCAAGCTCCAAGTTGAAAAAATGCCATCACATGACCTACTGAAATTAAACTAAGTTAAACCACATAACCCTATTAATTTAAAATGCCTAGGCTAACCAACCTAACTTAAGTTGCCTAAGCTACAATCATGCGTTAGGGAGCCTAGGTGACTTAGGCTACACATCTCAACCTATATTAGGCATTTAAAATACTTAGATTAAACTAAGGTAGATAGGTTGCAATAATAAGGATTTGATCCCCTCACCTTCACATTGAAGGGAAAAATGCTTATTAGTGTACCAACATTTTTTTACATAACATGAAATGGCACCACATTTTGATAAGCATTTCTTTCTAACTTACCTAAATGATGTAGTCGACCTACCTTAGATTATGTAACTTACCAAAGGACTTACTTAAAAGTTGCTTAAACTAACTAAGGTACCTATGGGCCTACTTAGGGTACCTGATAGTTACATAAAGTTTCCTTAAATTATCTAAGGGCTAGTTAAGCTATGTAAGGGCTATTTAAAAGCTACTTCAATTGCTTAAGCTACTTAAAGGCTACTTAAGGTACCTAGAGCTTACTTATAGGTTGCCTAAACTAACAAAGGTACTTAAGGGCCTATTTAAGGGGACCTAGGCTACCTAAGGTACATAAAGGTTATTTAAGGATGACCTAAACTACTTAGGAGCTACTTTAAGGTTGCTTAGGTTACAAGGATAACAAGGTGTTTACCTAAGGGCAATTTAAGCTATATAGGGGCTATTGAAAAGCTACTTAGGCTGCCTAAGTTACTTACCTTAAATAACCCTTAAATAACTTTTAGATGTTATGTTAATTTAAGGTATGTTATTTAAGGTATTTAAGGGTTACCTTAGGGATATTTAAGTTACCTAGGAACCTACCTAAAGTTGTGTAAACTACTTAAGCTACCAAAGGGTTGTTTAAGTTAATTAATTGATTTATGGGCCCATGTTTAGTATACCAAAGGTACCTAAAGGATGTTGAATGGATACTTAAGTTATTTAAATATTATCTAAGGACTACCTAGGGTGTACATAGGCCTATTTAAAGGTTATCAAACAACTTAACACTAAGAGGGATGTGTTATTAGTTCATTAGGAACTTCACTAATTATTTAGATGAAATCATGACTAATTCATTAGATTATAAATCTAGTGAATTCACCACATCTTTTAGTGATCAACAACAAGTATAAACAAGTAAATTCAATAGGAATTAATCAAATTAAAAATTGCCACATGACATTTATTTATTATTATTATTATTATTTATTTATTTCTAAATTATATTTTAATTTCTCATTATTAATTTAAATATCATTTTACGAACGTATGGTAAACATAGAATGTTCACCATATAGTCAATGTACACATTGAGCACATGGAAGTTTTACCAAAGTTTTTCACCTTGGATTCCAACGTGATAACCAATTGCCATTGCCATCCACCACATCATTTGGTATGAAACAACTAGGGTGATAACTAGATTTCTTATGTTGTTTATCTACTTGTTTTACAAAAACCAATTTAAATTATAGTTATTATCTTTTCCATATTATGTCCAAATGAAAAAAAAAAAAAAAATCATTCTAGAAGACTTTTTTGAAAATGTATAGATCTTTATTTTAAAGAAAAAAATTGTTTAATTTGATGGAGAATACATTTGAACCTTGCAATTTACTACATTTCAATAT